>CEWG01050815.1_pt1 | contig 13120 bp, 5 predicted proteins | sample 361411 | NCBI WGS metagenome assembly CEWG01 (sample SAMEA2622173, study PRJEB7988) | marine metagenome | biome: marine biome (ENVO:00000447); feature: surface water layer (ENVO:00002042); material: "saline water (ENVO:00002010), including plankton (ENVO:xxxxxxxx)" | depth 5 m | reverse complement strand
TATTCTAATATTTTTCCTTCTTTTAATGATAACAAATATTTATATTCTTTATTTTCTTTCTCATAACCTGCTACTATTTTCCATCCAGGAAATATTACCTCTTCACTTGAATATTTATAACTATGCTTTTCAGGCGATGTGATTTTTGCTGTTATAGAGTTATATGTTGCTGGTGTCATACAACTTTCTACTGTATTTTTCCAAATTAAATTATATAATTTTACTTCTCGTGCTGTTATTTTTCCTGCTACTGTTATAGTATTTACATCTATCTTTGTCGGTCTAATAGCTTCATGTGCTTCTTGAGCATTATTTTCTTTCTTTTTTTTATTTTCACCATTATTTATTAATTTTTCCAAATTTTTTGTAACATAATCATTACCATATTGACTTTTAATATATTTTTTTGCTTTTTTTACAAACTCTTTACTATATTTTGTACTATCTGTTCGCATATATGTTATTAATCCATTTTCATATAATGTTTGAGCTAATCTCATTGTTTGTTTTGGTGAGAAATTATATTCATTACTTGCTTTTTGCTGTAATGTACTTGTTGTAAATGGAATAGGAGGATTTTTTTTTACTACTTTAGGTTTTGTTACACTATATTTATGTTCAAAATTTACACTTTCTTCTAAAAATTTTTCCATTTCATTTTCACTATTATAATTATAATTTAAAACAAAACTTAAATTTTTATTAGTAAATATACCCGTTGTTTCATAAACCTTTTTTCCAGGAGAACTATTTATTAATTTTTGTTGTTCATATACTAAACGTAATGCTGGAGTTTGACATCTTCCTGCACTTAAACTTCCTTTTGTATTTCTACTAATATGTTTCCATAATATAGGACTTATTGTATAACCTACTAATAAATCTAATACTTGCCGAGCTAATTGCGCATTTACTGTATTCATATTAATCACTGTTGGATTATTTATTGCTGTTTTAATTGCTGGTTTTGTTATTTCATGAAATATTATTCTTTTTGTTGATAAAACAGGTAAATTAAATGTTTTACAAATATGCCAAGCAATTGCTTCGCCTTCTCTATCATCATCTGTTGCCAAAATTACTTCTTTAGATTTTTTTATCCATTCTCTTAAGGATTTAATATATTTTCCCTTACTTCCTATTGTTTTAAAAACTACATCATAATTATTTTTTGTGTCTATACTTTTCAAACCATTTGCTATTTGTCGGATATGACCAAAACTGGCTATACATTTGTAACCTGAGCCTAAGTAACTCTCTATTTTTTTACATTTTGCAGGAGATTCGACTATTACGAGCTTCATATTATTTAAATAAAATAATAATCTATTTAAATAATTTCAATTTTGTTATAATGTCTTTTTATAATCTGCCCAAGAAATATTTATTTTAGGTTTTACAAACTTTTTTTCTTCCTTTTTTAATTTTTTTTCCATTTTTTTTTCACGTTTCATAGCACTATCAATAAATAATTTTTTTAAGATTTTTCCTACTTTTACCGACGCTTCATGTTGGTCTATTTTGCTGTCTTCTATTTCTTTTAGACATATTATTAAATTTCCTAATATATCAAAATCTAATTCATTTTTCTTTAATCTAATAAATATATTAGTATAATTTTTATATAACCAAGAACATTGAGAATCAATCATTCTATCTATAGATTTCTTTCCTAATCGTTGATATTTTTTTCTTATATCCATCATTATCGATACTTGTTCTTTAATTTTAGAACTATGTCTAAGTTTTCGGATTTTAGCTGTATTATCCGATGCACCTGATTCTTTTAACATTTTATCAAAATTTAATCTTGTCTCATCATCTATTTTAAAAGACATATAATTTAACTTTATTTTTCTTTTTATATTTTTATTGCGTTAATATATATATGACAAAAATCAGTGCACAGAAAAGAAAAAAGCTTCGTGGCGGGGCTGTTTCTATGGATTTTGAAACTCCAAATGCCCAAAATGTAAGTGCTAATGGTGCAATGAATCAGGCTATAAGCAAACAAAAAATGAATGCAAATAATATGGTTAATTTAAATAAAGCTTTAGCTGGAGGAGGCTCTTCAAAAGAAATTTCTGTTCCCCAAATGTCTCAGGCGGGTGGTGAAGGAAATACTTTAATGAAAAGTATGATAGATTTACAACTTCAAACAAGAGCTCAATCCGAAGGAGATGCAGGTGCTATGTTATCTAAGCCTCAAGGTGTTGCTGGAATGGCTGGTGGACGTAAATCAAGAAAAAAGAGAAGAAAATCAAGAAGAAGAAAAAGAAAAACAAAAAAAAAGATAAAACGACGACGAAGAAGAAAAAAATCAAGAAGAAGAAAAAAATAAATATTTTTATTTCATGATATTTACATTAAATAAAAATAACATTATATTTTAATATGAAGTTTGTAGATATTATAAAAGCATTATTAATTGTAGTTATATTTGGATTATTATTTTTTTCATCAATTATTACAAATGGGCTTCAAGATATAAAAGATAATTGGCCAAAATATAGATGTTCTCCAACATATATGCCCCTTGCAAGCTATTTAGGATATGACACTATGGAAAATTTCTCTTATTGTGTCGGAAATATTCAAAAAGATTTGATGGGATTTTTCTTATCACCGATACAATATATTTTAGGAAGTATGGGGGCTGTATTACAAAATCTTTTAGATTCCTTTCAAATGGTTAGAGTTCTTATTGATAAACTTAAAAATTCATTTGGATTTATAATTGGCGATGTTTATGGTGCCTTTACTAATATTATTATGCAATTTCAAAAAATAATTATTAAAACCAAAGATACTGCTATGAAACTTATTGGAATTGTTACTACATTTATATATATGATTGAAGGTGCAAGTTATACTGGAAAAAGTATAGATAGAGGACCAATAGGTAAAACAATAAGGACTATTTGTTTTTCAAAAAATACTAAACTAAAATTAAAAAATGGAACCACCAAAAAAATGAAAGATATTATTTTAGGTGATGTTTTAGAAAACGGTAGCGAAGTTTATGGAACATTGAAATTAAAGGGAGGCAAGGATAGTCCATATTACAAAATATGGAGTGAAAAATTAAATGATTATATTTATGTCACTGGAGAACATAAAATTTTTAATAGTGATAATACAGATAACTCATTATTAGATAATTATATACCTGTTAAAGATTATAAAGATGCCATTAAAACTGGAGCATTTGATAATGTTTTATATTGCTTAATTACCGATAATCATCAAATACCTATTGGTGAATTTACTTTTTGGGATTGGGAAGATTAATTTTTAAGAATATTATCCAGATATTATATATGAATAATATTCCAGAAACATTATATAGTCATTTTACCAAAGAATATAAAAAAAATGGATATTTAGATAAATATGGAGGTTCGGTTGTTATTGCAATTTTAACCTTATTATTTTTCTTTATTGCACTTTCATATTATTATATTAAAGATAAAATGGAACCTATTAGACAAAACTGGTCTCAAGAAAGATGTAAACCAGAAGTTTTGCCCTTTGCAGGATTAATTAAAGAACCAGATTTACCAAAAGGAACATCTAAAATGGAATTTACTGGTGATAATTTCATACAATGTACCAATATTATATTAAGTAGTATTGTTGGTTATTTTATTAAACCTTTTTATTATATTACGGAAAGATTAGTAGATAGTGTTAAAAATTTCAATGTTTCATTAGATTTTCTTAGAGTATTAATTGCTGGACTTAGAAATAAATTAAACAAAATTTTAGGGTATATATATGGTCGTTTAGCTAATGTTCTTATACCTCTTCAAAAAATTATGATTAAATTTAAAGATTTATTACACAAAATTTCAGGCGCTGTTGTTGCTGGTTTATATACAGTATATGGTCTTTATTTGGCAATGAAATCATTTGTAGGTGCGTTCTTACATATCCTTATTATTTTTCTTGTAGTTATTTTAGCAATTATTGTTTTATTTTGGATATTACCCTTTACATGGCCTGCTGCCTCCGCCGGAACGATTTTCTTTGTTGCCATTTCTATTCCTATTGCTATAATAGCTGGGTGGATGAAGCATATCTTAGATCTAAATTCCAGGAGAGTTCCTAAACGAAAATGTTTTGATAAAAATACTATTATAAAAACAAAAAATGGAGATGTTAAGATAAAAGATATTACTTCAGGAACTATTCTTGATAATGGCGATAGAATTACTTCTATTTTCAAATTAAGCACACACGGAATAAATATGTATGATTTAAATGGTGTTATTGTAAGTGGATGTCACAAAGTCTATTACAAAAATTTAGGCTGGATTGATGTTAAAGAGCATCCATTAAGTAATAAAATAACAGATTATAGAGAACACGCTATTTATTGTTTAAGTACAGAAAGTAAAAGAATACGAATTAATAATTTAAAATTTTTAGATTGGGATGAATTAGAACCAATTGATATTATTAAGTTAAAAAATTTAAAATATCTTTCCAAAAATTCTTCTTTAGCAGATATTCATAAATATCTTGAATCTGGATTAGATGGTGAAATTTTAATTGAAGTTGAAGATGGTCAGTCTATCAAATTGAAAGATATACAATTAAATGAACAACTAAAATTTAATGAAAGAGTTATTGGTTTAGTAGAAATTGATACAACAAACATTCAATCTGTTAAAAAATATACATTTGATAATTTTACAATTTGTGGAGCTCCTAATATACATTTTAATGATGTTGATTTAGGAAATTTTAATACTTTAAACATAACTGGTCAAAATATAGATAAACCTAAAAAATTATATCATTTAATAACTGATACTGGATTTTTCACTATTAATGGAATAAAATTAAGAGATTATAATTCAGCAATTGAAAATATTTTAGATATAAGGGATAAATTATTTGAATTATTTTAATTTTTATCTGTTAAATATGTATAATATGTTTAAATTAAATACAGATATTGTAATTTTCGGAATCAAATTACGATTTGAGCTTGTTGTATTAGCTCTTATTATTGGTGGTGTTTCTTGGTTACATTTATTAGGAGGTTGCACCACTACAATGGGTTTCGATGGACTTAGACGTTTGATAGACGAAATAAAAGTTATCGCAGGATTAAAATTTATTGAAGGTAATACTAATATGGGTGCCGAATTAGATTATGATGCAAGTAATGGTGTTCATACTGACACATATGAGAAAAAAGTAGGATTAGCTGAGGTTAATCGTCTTGGTGGAGTTGCAATGAAACCTACTGTTCCATTACCAGAGGGACAATTATTTTATTATGCAAATAACGATTTTAATGCAAAATGTTGCGCAACTTCTAATGTTAGTGGTGGTAATGGTTGTGCTTGCATTACTAAAGAACAGGTTGATTTTTTAAATAATAGAGGAGGAAACAGAGGCAAGGGCTCTGAGTTTTAGGTATATAATATTTAGTTAAAATCTAATAATATTATATATCACATGTTAAGAGCAAAAAGTTATAAGAAAAAGCTTAAGAAGAGTCAAATTAAACTAAGGAAACACAAAACTTACTCGATAAAAGGAGGGAACAGAAATAATAATTCTCGAAGCAAGAAAAAACAAAAAGGAGGTGCGCCGTTTAAGGCACCTGATGGAAAAACATACCAGACCCCAGAGGAGTATGAAAGATACAAGGAACTTAAAGAGGTATTTGAAGATAGAAGGAGAAGAAATGAATCTATAGAGATAACCCCCGATGCTGTCTCTCAAACCGCAATCCAATTAAACATACCTGATATGGAACAAGGAGAAATTGATAGTATGGTAACACTATTAACGACTCACTTAGCTACTTTTGACCCAAATAAAGTTAGTGTTAGAGATTATATAGAAGGAGATATTTTTAATGGAAAAAATCCAGGGGAATTCCAAAACTTAAAACAGATTATTGAAGCGGCACTTGCAATAACAGGAACATCACCATCAGGAACATCAGCAGCAGCAGCAGCAGCAGCAGCAGAAGCAGCAGAAGCAGCAGTAGTAGCAGCAGAACAAAAATTAAAGCAAGAAAGAAAAGAAGACAGAGAAGCTCAAAAAGCCGTAGATGATGCAGTAACCCCCGAGCAAAAAGAAGCTGCTCAAAAAACATTAGAAAGAGAATTAGAGGAAACAAAAAGAGCAGGAGCAGCAGCAGCGGCAGCGGCAGCGAAAAAAGCACAAGCAGCAGCAGCGAAAAAAGCACAAGCAGCAGCAGCAGCAGCAGCAGTAGCAGCAGCAGCAGAAGCTAAAAATCAAGACTCACCAGCAGCAGAAGAAGAAGCTAAAAAAGCCTTCGTTACATTTTTATTATCACTTTTAGAGCAACTTTCAGGCGGAGGATCATTACCTGGTTGGGGAAGCCGTTCTCAAAGTAAGAAAAGTAACGAAGAATATAATCAACCAATTATTGCTCAAAAAAAAGAATTAATTGGTAAAGCAAAACAATATGTGGATGGAGATAACATTCCAGATGCATTAATAACTGTTATGAAAATTTTTATAATTAAAGAAATGTTAGATATAATACAGGGAAAAATCGATAAGTCAATGGACGATGCTGATACAAAAGGAGAAGAACCAGAACCGATAATAGAAGATTCAAAACAGTTGATAGAATCTTCTGTAGAAAAAATTAAATCAGATGATAAACATCCTTTTAAAAACCCAAATTTCCCAAAATTTTTGGAAAAAACTGAGGAAGAATATCAACGATTAATTGAATCACTAAAACAAAATAATGATGAATATAAAAGTATTTTTGATTTAATAAATAATAATAAATTCGACATTAAAATAACAGGTTTAGAATCTTCGGGAAATGAGGGAGCTGGTGAAGGAAAAGTATCGCCTTCATCAGCTGATTCAACAACTACTGATACTGGAACCGATTTGCCTGAGTCATCTAATGAACTTGAAGGAGGTGGAGGAACTATAGACATACCTATGAATAATAATACAAGAAATCTATTAAAAGTTACCACAGCAACTAAAAATGGACAACTCATACAAGAGTTTGATACTATTTTTACGCAATTAGATACTGCTAAACTTCAATCTGGATATAATGAGGACCAAACCATAATTAAAACATTTCAAATGATAACGTCTAAACTTGATGCACAAATAAGTGAATTATCTTCTTTCCGTGATGAGTTAGAAAAGAAATCATGGAGTGGTAACGTATGGCCAGAAGAAGAACAGAAAGCATGGAGTGATACAAACCTTAAATTGATTGATTATACTGAATTTAATAATAGATTTAAAAATTTTGGTGCGAAGTGGTTTAAAGAATGGGAGGGTATAAGAAATAAACATAAAAAACAATTTGAAGATGAAAAAACTAAAATTTTAACTGCCATAAAAACAATGAATTCAAGAGCAATGTTTGCAAAGAAGAAACGAGATCAAGATAATTTAGATGCTTTAAAAAAGGAATTAAATAAGAGAGATACAAATTCTGATTTAATGAGTAAAATAATTGATATTATAAAAGATAAAATTAATAAAAATATTGATGGAACAATGGGATTAATCGACCCTGACCTAAGAAAATATAATTCTATATTTAATTTGGAATTCAATGATGAGAATATAAAATTACTATTTCAGTTAACAAATATAGATATAGAAGATAAGGCTTATACAGTATCTACGAACCCCGATATTAGACAAAAAAGGAAAGAAAAAATAGAAAATACAGAAAAATTTATTTATAAATTAGATATGATATTAGGATATTTACAATATTTATCGATTTGTTTTCAATTAGATGGAGGTGCAATAACAGAAGAGACATATAAAAATGTGAATAATATTACCAACACACCCCTTCAAAATCTTCAGTTAGATGAAGAGAAAATTAAAATGATATGTGATATGGTAGCTAAAGAAGATACAGTCGTTGAAGGTTTAATTAATTATACTTTTAGCTTATTGTTCAATTCAATATTAACTAATAAAAAGAAATATGATAAACATTGTAACTATATAAATTATATTGCTTTCTTTTTAAAAAATAAACAGGAATTAATTAATGAATTAATTAGAAAAAAGCAGGAAATTAGTAGTGACGAGGGGGTCGGTTCTCTAATTAATATTTTACTTAGTGATACATTTGAAGAAGAAACTCAAGAACAAAACGCCACTAACTATAGTAGTCATATTGAAACAATATTAAATGACTACATAGAAATATTTAATGAGGAAATAGCAGATCAGAAAAAACGAGAAGAGCTTATAAAAAAGCAGGAAATTCAGGAATTAATTGATGAAGAAAGAAGAAATGCAGAGCAAGAAGAGACAGAAAATGAAATCGTTAGTAAAAATGTAAGAAGTTTATGGAATGGTGAAAATGGATTTAAAGATATTTACAATAATAGAAATAATTCACAACAAACATTAACTGAAGATTCATGGGCAACTCCAGATGAAAACAATACATATTCATTTTTTGGAACAAAATATTTTGGAATATATTTGTATTTAACTATAAGATATATTAGAAATAAAAAGGATAGTTTAAATTTTAATTTGATAGAAAAATACAATTTTTATCTACTAATTTATAGAGTTTTTGGAAATAGCGAACAAAAAAAGCAGTTATTTAAAAATAATAATATTATTACAGACAACAGGAATGGATTTTTTGCTGGTGATAGGTACCTTGAAACAGTTCAGGGAAAACTGAATGAGATAAGAAGAAAACCTATTGATGAAAATAATAGCGATTTTTTAAAGTTTCATATTGAAGTTATGATTCTTTATTTGATGCAAAAATATAAAGATGTTATTAAAATAAAACAGGAAAAAATAGAAATGTTTTTATTTTCAATGTTTAGTTTAATACCAAACGTATCAGTGAAACCACTTGATGGTGATGATGCAAATAAAAAATCATTAGAAGTATTTTATAATGATAGAATTTTAAATAGAATCAAAAAAGGCGATGAAACAATGGGACAAATTTTAGAAGAAAGCAACAAGTTTGTTGTGGGAGGACGAATTTTGGAGGTTGAATTTGATTATCATTCTGTTATTGTTGGTTTAGTAGATTTAATTCATAAAAATTTAATATTTTTAAACCCATTAAAAGCATTATATAAATATGTTTTTTCAAAAATAAATGTAATTATGAGAATTAGCGATGTTCAATGTGCTAAAAGACAAGGATATAAACCACGTTTGATAAATAAGTTACTTGTATCACAGTCAGGAGATTCACTATTATTTTCAAACATAGAAAATGAGAAAATAAAAATTATTGAAGACAAGAATAAAATTTCAGCAGATAAGCAATCGAGTTTAAAAACATTTCAATTTGATTTTATGAATCATATTTATGGTCCTAATGATTCTGATGATATGATGACCTCTCGTATTAATTATGGATTTATGAATTTACTTAAAAGTTATGATAACGTCCCTGGTACAAGATGGAGGGATAGTATTCTTTCTTCAGTATATTTTACATACGGATTTTCTGGGTCTGGAAAAACTTATAATACAAAGAATATTATAGGAAGCCTATTAGCGTATATTGCTGAAAATCATAGTATGGTTAAAAAAATAGATATTAGATATAGTGAATTAGTAGCAGCAACGACACCAGACTCAGATGTTTTGATGTCAGGAAAAGATTTCAACGGACCTATAAGTAATCATGCATCCTGGCAGAAATTTGAAGATGATTTTACCGAGAAACCAGGAGGAAGAGAGCAACTGGAGAAATATAAAGCTGAATTATTACCATACTTTTTTACAAAAGATTCAGAAAACTATCCCCCATTGGCTAGAGCCGATAGTTTTAACCCTTTTAAAAAAAATAATACTAAATTTGATAATGTTGTATCCTTATTTGATGTATGGAATAATAGTATGGATGATAAAAAAGGACAATGGGGAAACAGAATAAAAGGAGGATATATAAGACAAATTTTTGTTTATAATGAAAAAGACAAGAATTTTCATAGTTTAGAATTAGGATTCAGCGATCAGTTACACGCAAAATATTGGTTTGAAAAATTCTACGGATATTCAAACAAGTTACAATCAATAAAAGATAATACATCTAACTATGAATATGAAAATGATAATAACTATGATCAGGGATTAATAGAACAAAATGATACGTTCAAGGAAGTTATTACAGCGGATCAAAACATAATTAAACAAGAAGGAACTACTGGTTTTAATTTTAAAAAAATTAACTTAGGATTGGATTTTCAAGATAAAACTTTATTAGATTATAATTATTTACCGTTTGATGAGTGGGTTCTTGTAAATGGACATATGCCTATGAGAAGAGGAACATTTGATGATTTAAACAGTTTTTTATTATCTGGAAGTTCTACAACTTGGGAAACTAATAGAAATTTAGTGAGTAGCGGGGGGGATGAGTGGAATAAAATTAATCAGGAACGTACAGAAGTTTTTAATAATGTTGAAAAATTTGTTACAGAATCTGATTACGATTACACAGAAAATATCTCTAACTTATTTGATAAATTTAAAAATACATATGGAAGCCCGGAGAACGAACTACAGCAATATTGGAAAAAATTCAATACAAATTTTATAGAGGCAGCTAAAAAAATAGATGAAACTATATCAAATATTATTGATAATCCAGATGATCGTGTGAATAACAACGTAAGTGGTACATTTAAACCTATGTATTTTTTAACAGCCCCAGATAACAAAAACATTGGTTTTAAAATTACTGCACAACCAATAAAATTATTTGATAATAATATAGAATTAAATATATCTTTAGAAAAACATCCCTCAAGTAATGAATTTATGATAGTTTCTAATTGTAACAATACAGAAGTCAACTCGGTGAAGTTTTCTATTAATAAGGGGACACCTACACTTGCTGATTTAGCTGGCGGATATCAAACTGTATTGACAGAATATAATCAAGCGAAAGATGCATTGTTAGCTATAATACCAGGTGATAGAAAAGAAACTTGGGGACGCAGTATAATAAATCAGGAAATCGCAAAATTACAAAATTATCCATTTACAGGAAAAAATTTTCAGTTAGGAAAGGGAGATTTTTTGGATAAAAGTACAGGTATAGATGCAACAACATATATTCTATTCCAAAGAACAAAAAAGGGTGGTGAAAAATCAAAAGTTGCAAAAGGTCTTTACGGAAGAGAGGCATATGATTTTGTTCCACATAGTTTAGTATTTAATGGTGAACCTTTGGCTCACTTAGGACACGGCGAGATTGGTAAGGGTAATACTTTTTTGGATAAAGAATCCGTTGTTGAAGGAAACGCAAGTCACTTAGCAAAATTTTATAGTGATACAGAAGATTGGAAAAGTACAACAAAAGCATTATATTTACCATTTGTTCATATGCGCGATAAGTATTCGGAATCAAAAGATATTGATCCTCGCATACAGTTAAGTTATGCATTAAATCATAAAAATACTGATAATTTTAATACAGCCTATGAGTCTAATCGTGGTGGTCTCAACAAAGATGGTATCAATCGTTTGAAAGATGAGGTCGATAAAGTATTCACTACGTCGAATGATTCACTTAATAATAAAGCAAAAAAATTCAAACAAAATGTAAGAAATGCATTTAATGAAATCGGATTACACATAAATATATTGAAAATAAAACCTAAATACGAGGATTTATTGACAAATTATAGAAATGCAGAGAAAAGATTAGATAACTATTATAGCATCGAAACAGAAAAGTATTTTGAAAATGGTACAATTTCTTCTCCTATTCCTACAAACGAATGGGAGTATCCAGATGGTAAATCTAAAACATTTGAAGATTTGAAAAATGTGACTGTAGATATAAAAAATGGAAAAAATATAAGTTTTGTAAAAGATTATTTTACAAATACTGATTATTTTGGAGGAAAGGGAAGTAAAGGGGAAAATTGGAAAAATAATTTTTCTGATTCACGTAAAAAAATTATTCAACAGGTAAAAATTAATTTTTTAGAACATATTGCAGATGGTCTTCCCCTTGATCAAGATATAACAACTGGGGAGACATTTGGGGATAAAATAAAATTAATACAAACAGACTTTAAACAATTTATCGACATGATGAAAGATGAATATAAACCAATAGTCCAGGAAAAATACATTACAATGATAAATATCAAGGAAAAAGTTGAGAAGAAGTGGCCTGAGGGACTTCCAGATGGACTCTCTCTTGATGAGACTATTAATTTAAAGATGAGTCAGTTACAACTCAGAGATATGTTAAAGAAACATATTCGTAAAAACTTATTCTCACTAGAAAATGGCACTGATGATATAGATCAACATAAAATACAAGTTACTGTTCGTGCAGAACAAATTACAGACATACCAGAACCTAATAAGTATAAACATATACATTTATTAAAAGAGGAATGTAGAAAAACAATTAAGGATATATTAGATAAAAAATTGTTGTATCAGGATACTGTAAATAGATATTTCAAATTTAATGAAGAAAAATTAGAAAAAGTAAAAATAAGATTGGAAGAGAGTAAATTATTAAAATTACGAAAAGTAGAAGAGACTGGGCAAAATATATGGGAACGAGTAGAAGATAATGATTTCGATACTGAATTTAAAAATTATTGGGAGAGTTCAAAAAAATTAGGATATACAACAGAAAGTGAAGATAACTTTAAAAAAATACAAACACAGCCTCAATATATTAATATATATGAGAAAAAAGAGGGTGATGACACGGAAAACCAAAAAAGTATGAATAAAAAATTTAAATATCATTATGATGCTGTTGATACATTCAAAAAAACTTCAGCAACATATAATAATGATAGAAGTTCGAGGTCTCATTTAGTTTATGAAATAAGAGTAGGTGTTATACAACCGAACCATAAAATGAAATATCATAATATTATAATATGTGATTTAGCAGGTAAAGAAGACGTTATATCCGATGAAAAAATGAAAGAATATATTAGAAATATTTATAAGGGTGCGATAGAAGAAGGAGCAGAATTTAATAGAGAAGGAGCAGAATTTAATAGAGCCCCTATGCCGGGTGGAGCGGGTGTGAAAGAGAGAGTGAAAAGAGCAAAGAGAGCAAAAGCAAAAGCAGAAGCAGAAGCAGAAG
>CEWG01008416.1_pt1 | contig 13120 bp, 12 predicted proteins | sample 361411 | NCBI WGS metagenome assembly CEWG01 (sample SAMEA2622173, study PRJEB7988) | marine metagenome | biome: marine biome (ENVO:00000447); feature: surface water layer (ENVO:00002042); material: "saline water (ENVO:00002010), including plankton (ENVO:xxxxxxxx)" | depth 5 m | reverse complement strand
CATTTACTGTTGCCACCAGCAGCTACTGAACATGGGGTGCAGATAGATGCTCTTATGGATGTCTCTATGGGTCTTATTTTAATTGTGTTTTTTGTTTTAACTCCTATGCTTTTTATTTTCGCATATAAGTATCGAGGTAGTAAGTCAAGAAAGGCGTACTTTTTTTCTCACAATAACAAATTAGAAGTTATATGGACAGTGCTTCCAACTATTGTTTTAACTGCTTTAATTATATATGGATTAAAAACTTGGGACAGAGCAATGAACGTTGAGGTTACAAAGGAAACAAAAATTATAGAAGTTTATGCAAAGCAATTTGGTTGGACAGCTAGGTATTCAGGAGAAGATAATGTTTTGGGTAATGCTAATTTCAGGCTTGTTAAAGGGCCAAATGTCCTGGGTGTAGACATGTTAGATTCTAATGCTGCGGATGATAAAATTACCAGAGAGGTACATTTGGTTGTAAATAAGCCAGTAATGCTAAAATTTAGATCTCAAGACGTGATACATTCTGCGTATTTGCCTCATTTTAGAGTTCAAATGAATTGTGTGCCAGGAATCATTACTCAGTTTGGTTTTACACCAAACAAAACAACTAAAGAAATGAAGGAGCAAGAAGGTAAGGATTTTGATTATATTCTACTTTGCAATAAAATATGTGGGGGAGGCCATTGGAACATGGGTATAAAATTTATAGTAGAAACTCAAGAAGAATTTGATGAATGGTATGCTAAGCAGGAATCGTTAGGGCAGCAATTATTAACTCAAAAATAATATAAATATGTCGGCGCATCACAAAGAAAATTTTATAACAAAGTATATTTTTAGCATGGATCACAAAATGATTGCTAAACAGTTTTTACTTACCGGGATGTTTATGGCTGTTATTGGAATGCTAATGTCTGCAGTTTTTAGAGTTCAGCTTGCTAATCCAGGAGAAAGTTCTTGGCTTTATAGTTTACTTCCTTCGGGCTGGATTAATGCCGATACAGGAGCCTTAGATCCTGACAAATATTTAGCTTTAGTAACTATGCATGGAACTATTTTAGTTTTTTGGGTTTTAACAGCGGCATTATCCGGAACATTTGCAAATTTTTTAATTCCTCTTCAAATTGGGGCAAGAGACATGGCGTCTGGTTTTATCAATATGTTATCATATTGGTTTTTCTTTTTGGCTACAGTTGTGTTAATGTATTCAGTTTTTTATGATGATCCTGACACCGCCAATATTGTTGAAGGACCTGCATCTGGTGGATGGACAATTTACCCCCCACTTAGTGCACTGAAAGATGCTATTCCGGGATCAGGATTTGGTATGACTTTATGGTTGATGAGTATAACGTTATTTATTGTAGGTTCTTTACTTGGTGGGCTAAACTATATAGTTACGGTATTAAATTTGAGAACAGTAGGTATGTCCATGAAAAGACTTCCTTTAACTGTTTGGGGTCTTTTAATAACAGCTATTTTGGGTGTACTTTCTTTTCCTGTTCTCCTTTCATGTGGCCTTCTTTTGCTATTTGATAGATCATTTGGAACGAGTTTTTATCTTTCAGATATAATTATAAATGGAGTTGCCCTTGATTATGAAGGAGGTAGCCCAATATTATTTGAACATTTATTTTGGTTTTTAGGTCACCCAGAGGTTTATATTATTTTACTTCCAGCATTAAGTATAGTTTCGGAGGTTATTTCTGTTAATTCAAGAAAACCTATTTTTGGATACAAAGCAATGGTTGGAGCGCTATTTGTAATAGCATTTTTATCATTTATTGTTTGGGGACACCATATGTTTATGACAGGAATGAGTCCATTTCTAGGCTCAGTTTTTACTTTTACTACACTACTCATTGCTATTCCATCAGCTATAAAAGTATTTAATTACTTAGCCACACTATGGAGGGCTAATATTCGGTTTACTCCTGCTATGTTGTTTGCTATTGGAACAGTTTCAGCTTTTATAACAGGCGGTTTAACAGGAATTATCCTTGGGGACAGCGCTTTAGATATAAATGTACACGATACGTATTTTGTTGTTGGGCACTTTCATATTGTTATGGGTCTGTCTGCCATATATGGGATGTTTGCCGGCGTGTATCATTGGTTTCCAAAAATGTATGGAAGAATGATGAATAAAAACTTGGGTTATCTTCATTTTTGGGGAACGTTTATATGTGCATATGGTGTGTTTTTTCCTATGCATTTTTTAGGTCTTGCGGGGTTGCCAAGAAGATATTATAGTAATGAAGCATTTACAATGTTTGAAGGTTTAAGCGATATAAACAGTATTATAACTTTTTTTGCACTTGCTGGCGCCGCTGTTCAAGCATTATTTATTTTTAACTTTTTTTATAGTGTTTTTAAAGGGCCTAAAGCTAGTAAAAACCCGTGGAGAGCAAACACTTTAGAGTGGACAACTCCAATAGAACCCATTCATGGAAATTGGCCGGGAGAGTTACCTGTCGTTCATAGGTGGGCATACGATTACTCTAAACCAGGAGCAGACGAAGATTTTATTTTACAAACAGAACCCTTAAAGGAAGGGGAAGAGGAGCATTAAAAATATGTCAGTAGCTATAAATAATAAAGAAAACATAGACATTAAAAAAATAGTCTCTAGTAAAAAGCAATTTTTATGGATTGCAATGGGGTCTATGGTAATGTTTTTTGGCGGCTTACTTTCTGCATTAATAATTGAAAAAGCTGATGTGAACAATTGGCAAGCTTTTGATTTGCCCAACTCCTTTAATTATAGTACTGTAATAATTGTTTTTAGCAGTTTGCTTTTTTTATTATACAAAAAACTGCTGAAGCAAAATAAATCTGTTTTTTTGTTGTTATTTTCAATATTTATATGTGGAATTGTATTTACTGTTTTACAAATGCTAGGCTGGCAGTATTTATTGGACCAGGAGATCAAATTTGTTGGCCCACAATGGAATAAAGGGGGGGGGTTTTTGTACGTTTTAACATTAATGCATATGTTACATTTATTTGGAGGCATGATTGCAATATTAGTAACTATGTTTAAGGCTAAAAGAAATTTATATTCTATGAAAAATTATTTAGGCTTAGAATTAGCATCTACGTATTGGCATTTTTTAACAATATTGTGGTTAGTTTTATTTTTCTTTTTAAAATCCTATATGATAGGTTAATAAATTAAAATAATAATTATGAACGAAGATACATTAGATGAAGCTTTAGTCAAAGACCATAAGCCCGCTTGGAGAGGAGGAGATCTTCCTTTTAAAACTAGCTATGGCAAAATGATGATGTGGTTTTTCTTAATAACAGATACCCTCACTTTTTCTGCTTTTTTAGCTAGCTATGGCTTTAGTAGATTTAAATTTGCAGATATATGGCCTGTTCCAGAGGAAGTGTTTACACATTTTCCTTTTATGAAGGGAGAACACCCTCTTTTATTTGTTGCACTAATGACTTTCATATTAATTATGAGTTCTGTTACAATGGTGTTAGCAGTAAATTATGGGCATAAAATGCAAAAAAATAAAGTAATTCTTTGGCTTTCCTTAACAATATTAGGAGGGTCCGCATTTTTGGGTTCTCAAGCTTGGGAATGGGGGCATTTTATTCACGGGGACAAGGGTGCAATTGATACTAAGACGGAATATGTGGTGCATATAGCTAAGGGAGAAAAGTTGTCTTCTGTTTATGAGTTAATGGATTTAGATAAATATTCTTATAATCAAAATCAGCAAATACAGATTGAATCTGTTATAAGTCAGTTAAAACAAAAACCTGATTATAATGTAAGAACTGCCAACAAAACATATTTGTCAAATGAAGAGTCTATTAAATATCTTAGAGAGAATGCAACTCAAGCTATTTTAGGTGCTGATTTAGTTAAGAATGAATATGGGCACCCTTTATTTGCTGATTATTTTTATTTTATTACAGGTTTTCACGGCTTTCACGTGTTTAGTGGAGTAGTGTTATTAATCATTTTATTAATTAATGTAATAAAAGGAACATATGAACGTAGAGGGCATTATGAAATGGTTGAAAAAATAGGTTTATATTGGCATTTTGTTGACTTAGTATGGGTGTTTGTATTTACATTCTTTTATTTAGTATAATTTAAAAATTACAAAATGGGTGAAAACAGAAAAGGAAACTGGTGGATTTGGAAAGTATTTTGGATATTATTAGGCATAACTGCTATAGAAGTTTTCATGGGCATACTGAAGGTAAATGAAAAACTTCCTGAAGCTTTTGTTCATGATACATTTCTTGGTTTAGCATGGATAACACACACATTTATAATTTTAACTTTAATTAAAGCGGCCTATATAGTTATGACGTTTATGCATCTTGGAGATGAAGTTAAAAGTTTTAGATGGACAATTTTGTTGCCAGCATTTATTTTAGTCCCTTATTTATTATTTATTATTATAGTAGAAGCTACTCATACTATTTCGTTATAAAGTATATGAGCAAAAAAACAATAAATAAACAAATAAAATTAGCTCTTATATTAGCTATTCCTGTAATTATTTTGCTAGTTACAAAGTGGCATATTATAGAAAACATACTTCCTAAAATATCTGACCAGGATAATTTGCCAACTCTTGCTAAAATCACAAAAGACCCCGTACCTGGATTTAAATTTGTTAATCAAGATTTTGATACGATAACTAATGAAACATATAAAGATAAAATTTATATCGTTGATTTTATTTTTACAACTTGCCCTACAATTTGTCCACAAATGACATTCCACATGAGACACCTTGTAGAAGAGTTGGGAAAATATGATAATGTTGCTTTTTTGTCACATACTATTAATCCTGAATATGACACCCCTGATACCTTAAAAAAATATGCTCAACAGTTTAGTAAAAAACGAAAAATAGATATGTCTAGATGGAATTTTGTTACAGGAAATAAAGACAGTATTTATAAAATTGCGGCATCTTATTTAACTATAGCAGGAGAAGGTGAAGACAATGAAAACCATGCTGACTTTGGTTTAGTTCATAGTGGAGATTTTATTTTAGTAGACAATAATGGAATAATTAGATCAGGATATGATCATTTGGGTAATCCCATTGGATCATATGATGGGACTAGTGTCCAATCTGTAAAGGACTTGATAGTTGATGTAGGTGTTTTGGTAAAAGAAATAAAGAGAAACGAGAAATAGAGAGAAATGAGAGGACTAATAAAAATTAAATTTTTATCGATTGCTATATTATTGCTTGTTTTTACAAATAATATTTTTGCTCAATGCGCTATGTGTAAAGCTGTTGTTGAAACTAATTTAAATGCAGGTGATACTAAAGGGGCTGGATTAAATGATGGCATACTATTTCTTATGGCTATTCCATATTTTTTAATTTTTACTTTTGGGCTTTTTTATTATTTAAACAAAAGAAAAATAACTGAAAAAGTATCATGAAATATGATTGTTTATTTTGGGCAATTATTAAAATTTAAATTATCAATTACTGTAGTCTTTTCAGCTATTTGTGGTTATCTTATAGGTTTTGAATTTTTTAATTTACAGCATTTTTTATATTTAGTTTTTGGAGGATTTCTTGTCACAGGATCAGCAAATACATTTAATCAAGTAATTGAAAGGGGGAAAGATAAATTAATGAAAAGAACTTCTATTCGACCTTTACCACAAGAAAAAATAACCTATGTTCAAGCTTTAGCTTTTGGTTTTATTATTGGTACTTCTGGATTATTATTATTAAATGAAATTAACCCTGAAAATAGCTTTTACGGATTAATGTCAAAAGCTTCTTTTTTTGGTTTATTGTCTATTTTTTTATATGTTTTTTCTTACACCCCTCTAAAGAGAGTTTCTACGATTTCTATTTTTGTTGGTGCAGTTCCAGGTGCAATTCCATTTTTGCTTGGATACGTAGCTGCAACAAATAATTTTGGTTTAGCAGCAGGCTTTCTTTTTGCAATTCAATTCTTATGGCAGCTCCCCCATTTTATATCAATTGCATGGGTATTAGATGACGAATATAAAAAAGCGGGGTTTAAAATGTTATTTGGAGGTAAAAAAAATGGATTTCCAGCATCAGTTTCACTTGTTACATCAATCTTACTAACCACAGTATCAGTTTTACCTTTTTTCTTTATTGAAGTTATAGGCCTCTCTTTAATAGCCGCGTTAATTATATTTATTTTGGGAGTTTGGTTTACTATGAAATCAATTTTTTTATTAAAATACAAAGATGATTTGTCAGCAAGAAAACTGATGCTATCCTCTTTTGTATATCTTCCTCTATTACAACTTACTTTTGTTATTGATAAGTTGTTGAGGGATTATGTTTAAATAAAAATAAATTTAAGATTAAAGTCATCAACATTATGAATGCAAGAAGCTGATGCATAAGTGATAAATAAAGTGGTGTTCCCATCACAAGAGTTAAAATACCAAAAATCATTTGCATCAGTACAATTACTAATAATAGCAATATAGACCTTTTTTGTATGAAAGAAAGTTTATGCTTTTTACTAAAAATAAAAATATGAATGGTAAAAAGTAGTAGTACAATAGCTAGAGTTCTATGTACAAACTGAATACCAGCCAACCCTTCAGCAAAATTAGCCCAAACAGGAGACATTGCATATACAGACTCCGGCATCCATTGATCACCCATTTTTGGCCAGGTATTATATATTCTTCCTGCTTTTAAGCCAGCAATAAAGGCTCCGTAAACTATTTGTATTATACTTAAAAGTCCAAGCAACTTTATTTTTTTAAAAATAGATTTTTTTTCATTATTAAATGAGGGTAATAATAAAGGTAATAATACCCATAGTAAATATCCGCAAGTTATAAATGCTGTAGTTAAGTGCACAGCAAGCCTATAGTGGCTTACGTGTGGATTATCTACTAAACCACTTCTAACCATCCACCAACCAAAAAATGCTTGAAGAGAACCAAGGGTGAATAATAACAACGACTGTAGCTTTAGTTTTTTTGTTAATCTTTTTTTAATTAAAAAATACAAAAAGGGAATAACAAATACAATACCCAGTAAGCGGCCTATCATTCGGTGTAAATATTCCCAAAAAAATATGAATTTAAACTCTTGAAGAGTATAATTAAAGTTTATTTTTTTAAACTCAGGTGATTGTTTATATAGTTCAAACGTTTCATTCCATTCAGCTTCATTTAATGGGGGTATTGAACCCATAAATAGACTCCAGTTAACCATAGAAAGCCCGGAATCTGTGAGCCTCGTAATTCCACCAACAATTACCATTATAAATATTAGAAAAAAACCGGAGCTTAACCAAACTATAATAGACTTGTCTTTTTGCATAGAAACGATGTGTTTAGTTATAAAACGGACAAATCATAAGATATACAATTACACCAGTAATTGTTACATATAGCCAAATAGGAAATGTAATTTTAGCTATTTTTTTATGATTAATAAATTCTTTTTGAAATGCACGAACAAAACTGATTAAAACAAGAGGAATTAAAGCAATTGAAAGCAAGATATGAGATATTAAAATAAAGAAATAGAGGTATTTTATATTTCCACTTTTTTTAAATTCTGTTGGGTCTGTTGTCATATGGTATGCAATATACATAACCAAAAAAATTAATGAAAGGGCAATACATGCTTTCATTAATCTTTCATGTAAGCTTATTTTTCCAGATTTTATTGCAATTAAACCCATAACTAATAATATGGCTGTGGCAGCATTAATTGTAGCATAAACTGGAGGTAAAAATATGGGCAGTTCATAATCAACTCTAACTCTAAAAAGAATAGCTACTACAATAGGAATAGCTATAGAAGTCAGTTTGATTAAAAGCCCATAGCTTTGTTTTTTGTTAGTTTCGATAGAATTCTCCACTATTGGCTTTTTTTATTAATTTTTAAATCTAATGATAGCTCATTCAGTTGTTCTTGTGAAAGAAGAGAGGGGGAATTAATCATTGTGTCCCTGCCAGAGTTATTTTTAGGAAATGCAATAAAATCTCTAATATTTTCTTGTCCGCCAATTATAGCGCACAATCGATCAAATCCAAAAGCAATACCTCCATGAGGTGGAGCACCGTACTCAAACGCATCCATTAAAAAACCAAATTGTTCTCTTGATTCATTTTCTGAAAAACCTAGGTGCTTAAACATTAGTTGTTGTAATTCTTTATCATGGATTCTAATGCTGCCCCCACCAATTTCATTTCCGTTTAAAACCAAGTCATAGGCATTAGCTCTCACTTTACCTGGTTCTTTGTCTAATAAAACAAGATCTTCATTTTTTGGCGCAGTGAACGGATGGTGCATAGCGTGATATCTTTTACTTTCTTCATCCCATTCTAATAATGGAAAATCGACAATCCAAACAGGCGCAAATTTTTTGGGATCACGCAAATTTAATTCATTAGCAAGATGTAATCTTAGCGCCCCTAAAGCCCTTTGGGTTTTGGTTTTTTCACCCGCCATAATAATTAGCAAATCACCATTTTTACAATTGGCTGTTTCTTTCCATTCTTTTTTGTCTTGCTCATTAAAAAACTTATCAACGGAAGACTTTGTTGTATTGTCTTCATTAAACTTACAATATATTAGCCCTGAGGCACCTATTTGAGGTGTTTTAACAAATTCAATTAATTTATCAAGTTGTTTTCTAGAGTAATTTGCGCATCCTTGAACATTTATTCCAGCCACTAACTCTGATTCATTGAAGACACTAAAATCTTTTTTTTGACACAATTGAGTTATTTCAACTATTTCCATTCCAAATCTTAAGTCAGGCTTATCGGTACCATATTTTTTAATAGAGTCTTGATAGCTCAACCTGGCAAATTTTGAGGGTTTTATTGCTTTAACTGTTTGTAACAAATGTTGAGTCAAGCCTTCAAAAGTATTTAATATTTCTTCTTGGTTTACAAATGACATTTCACAGTCAATTTGGGTAAATTCAGGCTGTCTGTCTGATCTTAGATCTTCATCTCTAAAGCATTTTACTATTTGGTAATACTTGTCAATCCCAGAAACCATTAGTAATTGTTTAAATGTTTGAGGTGATTGAGGAAGGGCATAAAAGTGACCTTCGTTCATTCTGCTAGGCACAACAAAGTCTCTTGCCCCTTCAGGGGTAGACTTAATTAGATAAGGGGTTTCTACTTCAATAAAACCATGTTTGTCTAAATATTTTCTAGTTTCAGAAGAAACTTTAGCTCTTAGTATTAGCTTGTCTTTTATTGGCTTTCTTCTTATGTCAAGATATCTATATTTCATCCTGAGCTCTTCTCCACCATCGGTATTATCTTCAATTGTAAATGGAGGTATTTTAGAACGATTTAAAATAGTAAGATCACTCACTTCGATTTCAATTGCTCCAGTAAAAATTTTGTTGTTTTTAGATTCCCTTTCAATTACTAATCCTTTTGCTTGTATTACAAATTCACGGTTTAAACTTCTTGCTTCAAGACACGATAGTTTATTTTTTTTTATGTCAAATGCTAGCTGAGTAATTCCGTATCTATCTCTTAAATCCACAAAAGTCATCCCGCCTAAATCTCTTGTTTTCTGAACCCATCCACAAAGAGTTACAGTTTCCCCAACATTATCAATATTTAAACTATTACAATTATGAGTTCTTAACATATTGTCTTCTTTTTTAATGCAAATTTAATACATTAGTTTCGTAATTTAGCACTATGGAACTAAATCCTTTTACGGATATATACTTTATGAAGGAAGCTCTTAAAGAAGCTAGAAAAGCTCTGGAACTAGATGAAGTTCCCGTTGGTTGTGTTATAGTATGTGAAAATAAAATAATATCTAGAACGCATAATTATACACAAAAATTAAATGATGTAACTGCTCATGCTGAAGTTTTAGCAATTACAGCTGCCGCCGATTATTTAGGCAGTAAATATTTATCAGATTGTATCTTGTATGTAACACTAGAGCCTTGCATTATGTGTGCTGGAGCTTCTTACTGGGCGCAATTTAAAAAAATAGTTTTTGGAGCACGAGACTTAAAAAGAGGATACTCTTCTTTGTCAAAAAACATTTTACATCCAAAAACAAAAGTTGTAGGAAATGTTTTAAATGAGGAATGCACAAAATTATTACGTGATTTTTTTAAGAAAAAAAGATAAATAAGCGTATTTTTGTTCTAAAAATAATAATTAGATATGAATTACCCAGAGGAAATTTGCGCTCCAATGCGAGCTGAACTAACTTCTGTAGGTTTTGTTGAACTCAAGACCCCAGAAGAAGTTGCAATTTTATTAGAAAAAAAAGAAGGCACATCTTTATTAATGGTAAATTCTGTTTGTGGATGTGCAGCTGGAAATGCTCGGCCAGCCGTTAAAATGGCTATAGATTTTGATAAGAAACCAGATGTTTTCGCAACGGTTTTTGCTGGACAAGATATTGGAGCTACAGCTAAAGCAAGAGAATATATGTTGCCTTATCCCCCTTCTTCGCCTTCAATTGCTGTTTTTAAAGATGGAAAGTTAGTACATTTTATTGAGAGGCATCACATCGAGGGGCGTGCCGCTGCAATGATAGCTGATAATTTAAAAGGATGTTTTGATCAAATTTGTTGACATTAAATCGGGCATAAATTTATCAATATAAACGCCTTATGTTGTCTAATTGAATCTATCTTAGCACTAGTAATCAAAAAATTTGTATCTTGCGGAACTAATAAAAGACCAAAAACTTTTTAAACCATATGAAGAAGATATTTCTTTTTACAACAACATTTTTATTGTTTTGTTCAGTTGTTTTAACTGCGCAGCCCATAAATTTGTCTACTTCAAATATAACAGCTACAACTGCTGAATTAGATTGGGACGCTAGTTCTTGTTCGGGTAATGTCGTTTTACATTATAAGGAATCTGGTGCTGCATGGCCTGGAAACGTAGTTAATCCAGCAGTAGCAACTTATGCGTTATCAGGACTACTTGCTAACACTGATTACGAGTGGAGGGTAAAATGTGCAGGAACATCTGGGCCAAACGCATGGTCAAGTACTCAGCAATTTACTAGCTCAGCATCTGGCCCAGCTATTGATAGTGCATTTATTACGCAGCCTATCTTATGCTTTGGACAAAATGCAAATTCTGCTATGCAAATCAATATCAATCAGACTGTTCCTTCAACATCATACTCTTGCGTCATAGGTTTTTATGTTGGTACTAGCACTTATTTTATTTCCTATGAAAGCACTAACCAAACTACTGCAAGCACACTAAATTTAACAACGTTTAACCCAAATGTTTCTTACTTTATTCGTTTAGTTGACTCTACAAATTATTTTGACAATCAAGGAACAGGTGGTAGCGGATCTAGTACAGTTGGCATTTATGACGAATTTGGTCCAGTTATGTTTACTCAACCCCCTCAACTTACAGCAACGACATCAGTGGTTTCAAGTAACCTTTGTACAGGAGATTGTATTGCAGAAGAAGACTTATTAATTTCAGGTGGAACCGCACCATATTCTTTCACAGTTAATTCTGGTGCTAATGTAAATCTTCCTATTGGTGATTCAACATATTCTTTTGTTGCATTATGTAACGGAACATATGACATAATTGTAACAGATTCTAATGGATGCTCTACATCTCCTTCTACAACTTCTTTTACAATTTCTCCTATAAATCCGATTACACCAAATGGGACTGTAACCGTTTTTAATCAGAATGGATTTAATGTTTCATGTAATGGGTTTGCTGATGGTGCAATTTTTGCTTCTGCTTCAGGAGGAACAGGTAACTTTACTTATTCTATTGATGGGGTTAATTTTCAATCAGCATCAACTTTTTCAGGGCTATCAGCAGGTTCATATACTGTCACTTATAAAGATGCTAATGGTTGTATTGAAACAGAAACACTTAATTTAGACGAACCACCACCTCTTTCAGGGGCAGCTAGTATAAATCAAGATGTTGATTGTTATGGCTTTGCTACGGGAGAACTTACTTTTTTAGTCGACCCTGCACAGCCTGGAGTACCAGCATATCAATATTCTTTGAATAACGGGTTAAGTTATCAAAATTCAAATGTTTTTGTAGGACTACTTGGGGACAGCACATATGATGTTATGATTGAGGACAATAATGGATGTCAATATACATCTAGTGTTTTTCTTCCTCAACCAACGCAAATCAATTACCTTTCTATATTATCTGATTATAACGGTTATAATATAACATGTAATAGTCTTTCAGATGGAGAGATTACACTTTCTGCAAATGGAGGTGCTGCAGGATTTACATATTCAATTGATGCTAGTAATTTTCAGTCATCTGGAATTTTTACTGGATTAGCTGCAGGTTTTTATTCAGTAGTTTATAAAGATACTAATGGATGTACAGCTGCAGAGCAAGTAGAACTTGTTGAGCCAGGCATATTTACTGCGCCATTTATAATTAGTAATAATATTATATGTCCTCAAGAGTGTACAGGTGCCATATCAATTAATCCATCTAATTCTGTAGGACAAGTTTTATACAGTTTAGATTCAGGAATTCAACAAACAACTCCATTTTTTTCTGGATTATGTGGTGATATTACACAAGGAGCATATAGCTTAGATGCAACTGACGAAAATGGATGTACTACAAGCACTATAGTATCCATTAGTGAGCCCCTCGAATTTGTTTACTCAACATCTTCTATTGATGAATCATGTGCCCCTGCAAATGGACAGGCAACAATTAACGTAAACTCTGGCGGAACAGGTGGTTATTCTTACATTTGGAATACAACTCCTCAGCAAAATACATCTGTTGCAAATAATTTGTCAACAGGAAATTATCTTGTTACTGTGACTGATGGAAATGGATGTTCTTTCTCTGAATCCGTAGCTGTTGGTTATTCTCCTGCATTTAATCTTAGTTTCACTACTGTATCACCTTGTTTGGGCCCAAATAGTGGCAGTGCAACTGTTTTTACATCTGGAGCCACAGGAACATTATCGTACCAGTGGAGTGATATTAATGGAACTATAGCAACAGGGCTATCAGCTACATTAAACAACGCTCCTATTGGCACTTACTTTGTTGATGTTACAGACGCTACAGGCTGTGCCATATCAGGAAGTGTAGAGATAATCAACCCAATTAATCCAATACAATTTGATACAA
>CEWG01227657.1_pt1 | contig 13123 bp, 9 predicted proteins | sample 361411 | NCBI WGS metagenome assembly CEWG01 (sample SAMEA2622173, study PRJEB7988) | marine metagenome | biome: marine biome (ENVO:00000447); feature: surface water layer (ENVO:00002042); material: "saline water (ENVO:00002010), including plankton (ENVO:xxxxxxxx)" | depth 5 m | reverse complement strand
TGCATTCGCTTACGAATCATTTCTTGCTGAGAAGCCATTTGAGCAAGATCTTTGCTCATTTTTTTCTTACCTTTTCCTTTATCGCCTTGTCCTTTCTGATTTTTCATCATTTGCTCCATTTTCTTCTTCAATTGCTCTTGCATACCCTTCAACTCTTTCATTGATTGTCCTCCTGTGCTATTCGGCTTATTGCACATTTTTTTACTCTCATTATCGCTTTGTTGAGACATTTTTTGTTGCATTTGTCTAAGAGTTTCGGAAAGTAAAAGCGCAAGATTATTTGCCGAGGTCATGGCAAACTGTTGTCGTTCGCTCGCTTTTCCTGAAGTACGCTCTTCCATCAAGTTAATAGCTTTTTCCATACCGCTATTTAAGGCATTGATTTCTATGTTAACAATAGATTTAATTTGCGGTTGTCTTTTGCTTAATGCGAATAGGCTGTCTTCAATAATTTGCGCATCATTTTGCAACTTTTTTTGTAGACGCATGTAGTGCGTGTATTGTGGACTATTGATGTTTGTTTCCGTTATGTTGGCTAGAAGCATTTCTTGATCTAGGGAGAGCGTGATAAGGTTTTCTAAAATTTGTCGCAATGTAGCCATGTCTTCCGAGGCACTATCTGATTCAGATTGCTGCATAGAAGATTGAAGTTTTTGACTCATTTCTTCCATTTTTTGTGCGGCATTTTTCTGTGACTGGGAAGATTTTTTCTTCATCTTTTTTTCTAGTTGCTCCAAGCTTTTTTTCATTTCTTTATGTATCTCTTCCTCCTCGTATTGCATATTAGGAAGCTCTTTTTTTTCTTCTAACTCTTGATTTAGCTCCTCTGCTTTTTTAAGTTCTTCCTGTATTTTTTCAAACTCTTCTTGAATATCCTCCTGTTGTTTTTTAAGTTCTTCTTTATTCGTGTCCTTTTGCTGAGTTTCTTCAGATAATTTTTTTTGTTTCTGCGCTAGCTCATCCAATTTTTGAATTGTATTTTCTAGTTTTTGCTGCAGCTCCATTTGTTTGAATAGCTCTAGAGATCTGTCAAGCTCCTTTTCTAAATTCTCATCATTTTGCTGCATATCTTCGAGCATTTCCTGTAACTGCTCTTTGTTGATTTCATCCATCATTTTCTGTAGTTCATCCATCATTTCTTTCATTTCTTCAGTCATAATGTTTTCAAAAAGTTCCTGCAGCAATTCTTGTTTCTTCAACAACTCTTCATTGGGTTTCTCAAAGCGATTTTCTTCTTCTTGATTTTGGCTTTGCTGCTGTTGAATTTCTGCTACTTTTTCTTGCATTTTCTTTTGCTTCTCTAGCAACGATTGCGCTTTTTTTTTGTCTTCCCAACTCAATTCTTTTTCCTCTAGTAACTGTCGTTCCAACTCTTCCATTTCTTTTTGCACTTCCTCAGCAAGGTTCAAGGCGTCTTCAATTCCTATTTTTAAAGACTCATTATTCTCCTCTATCTGTTGTTCATGTTCCTCTTTTGTAGGTGATTTATGAACCATGATTTTAGAACGAGAAGATTTACTTCCGTTAATGGCGTCATTATCCCAAACCTCAAAGAAATACTCCAAGCTTTCACCGGTGTTTAGGGCCACACTTGACAAATTCCAGTGGTGATAAAATCCTTGTTGAGTTTTGTTGTTGATAGCTAGTTCTTCTGTAAACCAATCATTGCTTTCTTCACTAAGGGTTCGGTAGTTGAAAGTGAGCGATTTAAATCCGTAATCATCTTGAATAAATCCTTCAAAAAAGCGTAAATAAGTGTTGTTACTATCAATGATTTCGGTCAGCTTTATAGATGGAAAAGCATCTGGAATAACCTTTAATTGATAAAAAATACTGTCACCCTCAAGCGTGTTGCTTCCTACAAAAAGGCCATAATCTCTAGATTGGTAAACTGTTTTTTGAATTTCAAAAAGCTCAACGCTTATTGGATGAATCTTTTCTCTTTTATCAAGCTGGAAAAATAGATTTTCTGCATGCTCTGTTTCAAAAACCCATCGAATTTCTGTTCCTTCAGGAACGCGCAAATTGCCTTTGTTAAATACACGTTCGTCCTTCAACTTAGTGTAATAGGGGTAATCGATTTGAGCATTAAAAGATTTAATAATGGGTTTTGGAACAATTTTCAAGGTCATAGACTCAGAATAAAATCCATTAGCCCAAAACTGAAAAACTAAATCTTCTTGGGGGTTTTTAAGAAGGTGATTAAACTGCGCCCCCTCCTTTTTTAAACGATGTTTATTCCCCTCAACAACAACAAAGGCGTCAGCTGGAATTTCTTTCCCTTCAAAGTGCATTTTTAACAGGAAATCCTCCCCTTTTACTCCTTGTAAATGGTTGTTTGCTAAGATAAAAAAGAAAGGTGCTTTTGGCTCAAAATGGGTATTGTGCGAAATAATTCTAGCGGAACTTTCTGTAACAATACTTTTATTGCCGCTAAAAAATAGCAGCAGCAAAACACTTATAGGTACTAAAACGTACTTGAGATATTGTTTGTTTTCCGAAAAATCGATTGCCTTCAAAAAGGGGATAGGTCTCAATTGATTTGATTTTTGCTGAATACTTGCATTGATTAGTTCATTTTCCGAGTTACTTAAACAAGAAAGCTGTAAGAGGTTTAGGAGTTTATCCTCTACTTCTGTAAAATGCGAACCAATGATCTTGGCAGCTTCTTCTTGTGAAAGCGTTTCTCCTACACGGTATAATCCTTTGAGCGGAATGACAATCCACTTCCATAAAACGAAAAGCGTAAGGCCAATAAAGCTCCAAAACAGGGTTGTTCTGATTGTTGTGCCAAAATTTCCAAAGTGTTCAGCGAATGAAACAAACAAGAAAAACAAAAGAGAAGAGGCGATAAAATAGATAACTCCTTTCAACAACAAGTTTTTATAATATTTGCTGATAAAGGTCTCTAATTTTTGCATCAATTCGTTTTCCTTTCTCATTCAACAAAGGTATGATTTTTACAGCCATCAAAATCAAAGCGTTTTTAGAAGAAAGCGTATCTTTGTCTGCCTAAAAATCAGAAGCATGGAGAAAGTAAGAGTTCGTTTTGCGCCTAGTCCAACAGGGCCACTGCATATGGGTGGTGTGCGTACGGCTTTATATAACTATTTGTTTGCTAAAAAGCACGGTGGAGATTTCTTGTTACGCGTTGAAGACACCGATCAAACTCGGTATGTCCCAGGAGCAGAAGGTTATATCGTGGATTCTTTAAACTGGTGTAACATCAAGTTTGATGAAGGTGTTGGAGTAGGAGGGGAGCTCGGACCTTATCGTCAGTCAGAGCGAAAAGAAATGTATCGTCAATATGCTGATCAGCTGATCAATTCTAGCCATGCTTATTACGCTTTTGACACTCCAGAAGAATTAGAACAAATGCGTGAGCGTATGAAAAACGCGGGCGTTCCTTCTCCGCAATATAACCAAGTTACACGTTCTTCAATGAAGAATTCACTTTCTCTTTCCGAAGACGAAGTGAAGGCAAGAATTGAGGCGAAAGAACCATATGTTATCCGTATAAAAATGCCACGAAACGAAGAGGTGAAAATCAATGATTTGATTCGTGGTTGGGTTGTGGTAAACACCAACAACTTGGATGATAAGGTAATCTTTAAATCAGACGGAATGCCAACCTACCATTTAGCCAATGTGGTGGATGACCATTTGATGAAAATCACACATGTAATTAGAGGAGAGGAGTGGCTTCCATCGGCTCCCTTACATGTGTTGTTGTATAAATTTTTAGGTTGGGAAATGCCTCAATTCGCGCACTTACCTTTGATTTTGAAGCCAGATGGAAACGGAAAACTGAGTAAGCGTGACGGTGATCGTTTAGGCTTCCCTGTGTTTCCTACAGAGTGGACGAATCCTGAAACAAATGAGGTTTCTTCAGGATATCGAGAAAGCGGGTATTTCCCGGACGCCTTTACCAATATGTTGGCCTTTTTAGGCTGGAATCCAGGCACTCCGCAGGAGCTGTTTTCTATGGATGAGCTTACGGAAGCATTTTCTTTAGATAGAGTAGGTAGGGCGGGAGCTAAGTTTGATTTTGATAAAACTAAGTGGTTTAATCAGCAATATTTAAGATCTAAAACAGGAGAGGAGTTGTCCGATTTAGTAGCTCCTTTTGCTGAGGGGAAAGGTATAGATAAATTATATTTGTCGGCTGTTTGCGAGTTAATGAAAGAACGCGCCACTTTTCCGAAAGATATTTGGGAAGAAAGCCAGTTTTTCTTTTCGGCACCACAATCATATGATGAAAAAACAGCGCGTAAAAAATGGAAGGTTCAAACTCCATCTATTATGCAAGAACTATCTTTTTTACTAGATCGAATTGAAGATTTTTCTGCAGAAAAAATCGAAGCATCATTCAGGGCTTTTTTAGCTGAAAAAGAACTTGGATTCGGTGCTGTATTGCCGAACTTTCGACTGGCGGTAACAGGTTTAGGCACGGGGCCATCTATGTTTCAAATCTCAGCACTTTTAGGAAAAGAAGAGGTGTTAGCTCGAATTCAAACCGCCATAGATAAGATTTAAAAATAATGGGAGTCATTACTGTTTCTGGAATTAAATTATATGCCTACCACGGATGCATGGAAGAGGAAGCAAAAATAGGTTCGGATTATGAGGTGAATGTTGTGTTAGAGTCCGATTTGTCTGAAGCAACAAAGACTGATGATTTAACACAAACAGTGGATTATGTTGCTGTGAACAAAACAGTAACAGAAGAAATGGCTATTCGTTCCAAACTTTTAGAGCATGTGGCGCAAAGAATCATAACTAAACTAGCTGATAATCACCCAGAAATTGTTTCTATGGAGGTGAGCGTGGCTAAGCTAAACCCACCTATTGATGGCAATGTAGATAGGGTTGTAGTAACAGAATTTTTTGAAAAGCCCTAAGACGAATTGTAATAAAAAGACAAATTTCCTTATGTTTGCCGACCTCAACGGTCTCGTGGCCGAGTGGCTAGGCAGCGGTCTGCAAAACCGTGTACAGCGGTTCGAATCCGCTCGAGACCTCTTACTAAAGCTCTTGTAACTTAATCATGTTACAAGAGCTTATTTGTTTTTTATTTAGAACAGTTCTAAACATAAAATTCATTAGATTTGGTATGTAAGAATTTAATTCATTTTTATGAGGAACATTTTACTGTATACTGCTTTTGTATCTTCATTTAGTTTGTTTGCTCAAATGCCAGCTTCTTACGGAACATCTGCAGGGACAAACAACACTAATGCGGAGGTGATTAGTAGGTTTTTGTTTGGCTCTGGAAATATTGCTGCACCTTTCTCTTGGTCTCCTACTACTAGTGGTGGCACAGATATAACCAATCCAAATTCAACTGGAAATAGTATTTTGCCATGTAGAGGGTATAGCGATCATACTTTAGGAAATAATAATCCGACTGATGGAAACCCAAACAATACGGAACACATGGCTGTAGTAGAGCGTGGCCAAATGTATACCATGCAAGCTGTTGGTCAGCGTTGCTCAGGTTCAGGATGGGGAGTGCCTTTTAATACTCAAAGAGGGTTAAAGGTTTACATTGATTTCGATCAAGATGGGTTTTTCAATCCAAATACAGAAAATGTTTTACCACTTGCATTTCAAGGAACAAATACAGGTTGGACACCAACATTTAATGTTTTTAATGTAATGATTCCTGCTACTGCGCAAACAGGAACAACTTATATGCGTGTAGTATATTCAAGGCTAGGAACAGTTCCTTTCTTTACTTGGTATCAAATCGTACCACAGGGGATGTATACTTATGGGGAAACTCAAGATTATTCTATAGAAATCGTAGGTCTTATAGATTCATTAGACATCACAAATATTAGTTGTAATGGCGCGAATGACGGGATTATTCAAGTGTTTCCACACGCATCAGCACCATCGGGTCTGGAATATTCAATTTCAGGAATGCTAGGGCCTTTCCAAAGCTCTCCAATTTTTACAGGCCTATTTCCAGGAGTTGGTTATGATATTTGGGTTAGAGACCCTGTTACTGGTGAACTTGAAGAATACAATGCAAATACACTTTATTTAACAGAACCAAGCGCTCTTAACTTTACGCCAACAGTAACATCTAATTATAACGGATCTCAGACTAGTTGTTTTGGAGCAACAGATGGCGAGATTACTGTTTCCGTTTCTGGAGGAACACCTTCCTATGACTACTCTACTGACAATGGGTTAAGTTTTATAGCGACAAGCTCTTCTCCATATACAATTACAGGATTAAGTGATGGTAATTATAATATTTATATACAAGACGCTAATGGGTGTACAGCAGGAACTACCTTAATAGCGATATCCGACCCCGACCCTCTTACAGCGACTACATCAGTAACTTCTAATTACAATGGTCAAGATATTAGTTGTGCTGGAGCATCGGACGGGCAGATTACCATGGCAGGAATAGGCGGAACAGCTCCATATATGTTTGATTTTGATAATTCTGGGTTGTCTACAAGTGCAATGATTAACAGTTTGTCCGCAGGAACGTATGACATGAATATTGAGGATGCTAATGGATGTACAAACGCATATGTTGGAGCGGTTACTTTAGCTGACCCTGCCGTGTTGATTTTTAACGGTGTGTCAGTAATCTCTAACTACAATGGAGAAGACATAAGTTGTAATGGAGCTTCAGATGGAATTATTGATATTTCCGCATCTGGAGGAACTTCTAATAGCGGAAGCTATACATATCTTTTGGATAATGTGAGCTTTGGCACAGGACCTTCTCCTTATTTAGTAACAAGTTTATCAAATAATACATATGGTGTTATTGTTCAAGATGATAATGGCTGTACTACGGCTTCAAATCCAATTACATTGACAGAGCCGCCATTGTTAAGTATTGCCAATGCATATATTTCAGCGGGTATTAGTTGTACTAGTCTTTCAGATGGAGAAATCACCATTAATGCTCAAGGTGGAACAGGGTCTTATCAGTATTCTGTAGATAACGGCCTTAGCTATGTTTCAAGTTCTGTTTTTGGATCGCTTTCTGAAAATACCTACACCTGTTATGTAATGGATGATAATGGATGTATTGCAGGCCCATCAGTAGTAAATTTAATTGAGCCTACTGCTTTGTTTTTAAACTCAGCTACTGTAACTTCTAACTTTAATGGAGCACAAACATCTTGTGATGGCAGTTCAGATGGAGAAATAACAATTTTGGCAAGCGGAGGAACGCCTAATTATAGTTATTCTATAACTGGATCTGCTCCATTTTTCCCAAGTAATGTTCTTAGCGGGCTTCAAGCTGGGAATTATGATGTGGTTGTGCAGGATGCGAATGGTTGTGAAACTACTTCAGGAGCAATAATTTTAAACATAACTTCACCTACTGCGATAAATGCCTATACAACAGTGACATCTGATTATAATGGAGAAGATGTTAGCTGTAATGGGTATTCTGACGGTGAAATAACCATTACTACAGTTGGTGGAACCGGAACAGCTTATAACTATATTTTTGCTACAGCTAATCACAATGGCGCATCACCACATTCAGTAAATGCTTTATCAGCAGGCTCATATCCAATTACAGTTGTAGATATTAATGGTTGCACATTCTCAATTCCTGCAATAACGATTACCGAACCAACATCTTTATCACTTTCTACAAGTCAGTTAGATGCAGGTTGCAATGGATCCGCAGATGGATCTGCTTTGGTAACCCCAGCAGGATCAACTCCTGCATATAGTTATTTATGGAATACAGGAGAAACGACTGCAAATATTTCATTTTTATCGGCAGGCCCGTACTCAGTTACTGTAACAGATGCGAATGGTTGTGCAGAATCTACAAGTGTTAATATTTTACAACCACAGATAAGTACAGAGGCAACAGATATTACTTGTTTCGGAGCAGCAAACGGAACGATAGATGTGATCATCACAAACGGAAACAATTCTTACAGCTACTTGTGGAGTGACCCTGCTTCACAAAGCACACCAATAGCGTCTAATTTGGCTCCTGGTGTCTATACTGTAACAGCTACAGATGTATTTGGTTGTGAGCTGATAGCTACTGATAGCGTAACTCAACCAGAGGAGTTGACAGTGAATATTTTGTCTTCAACTCTTTGCAGCCCAACAGATATTGCTAAATTAGAAGTCGAGGTAGATGGCGGTATGATGCCGTATCAGTTTTCATGGAACACCACAGATGTAACAAGTGTAATTTATGTGGTTGATGGAAATTATTCTATTGATGTTACTGACGACAACTCTTGCGTTACAACAGAATCTGTAGTAGTTGAGCCGTATTATCCGATTACAATTACTTATCAAACATCTCCAGCATCATGTATTGACAATATTGATGGTTTAATAATGGTTTCTGCAGCAGGAGGCTACACTCCATACACATACGTCTGGTCTAATGGTGCTTTAGATTCTATAATTAATGTTTCTTCAGGAGAGTATTCTCTAACAATTATAGACAACGAAGGTTGTGAAGAATCAGAAGCTATGTCTGTTACAGCAAATCAATCAACCTGTCTAGAAGTGTATTCGGCGTTTTCTCCTAACGGAGATCAAAACAATGACTATTGGCATATTGGAAATATAGAATTATATCCAGACGCTTTAGTAGAGGTTTTTAATCGTTGGGGAGATCGTGTGTTTGCTGGTAAAAACTACACAAATGCTTGGAGTAGTGCATGGAATGGAAGTTATGAAGGAAAACCACTACCATCAGCTACTTATTATTATGTGATTACCTTAAATAACGGAGAGAGTCCATACAAAGGAAATGTTACTATTGTTAGATAAACGCACTATGAGAAAGTTTATATTAGCTCTACTAATTGGTATTCCTTCATTAGTGATAGCACAGCAATCACCGCTTTATACGCAATACATGTTGAATGATTTTGTGATAAACCCAGCTATTGCAGGAAGCAAACCATTTTTTCCACTTCGACTAAACGCAAGAGAACAATGGGCAGGATTAGGCTCTTTTGCGCCATCTACACAATCATTAAGTTTTCATGCGCCAGTAGGAGATGGCCGTATTGGTTTAGGAGGTTTAATTTTTCAAGATAATACACATCCAACATCAAATATGGGCGCGATGTTTACATATGCGTACCACATGAGCTTGCCGGCCATAGAATCAAAAATATCTTTAGGAATTTCAGGAATGATGTATCAATATAAGCTAGATCAAAGCGCAATGGACTTTCATAATCCTGACGTGAATTTTGAAGGAGGGGTTTATTCCGAAATAGTTCCTGACGCTGCTTTTGGTAGTTATTTATATGGTGAAAATTACTATGTTGGGCTCTCTGTTTACCAGCTTTTTGAGTCTACGTTTAGGAAGGCTTTAACTTTTGATTATGGAGATAATATAGGCGTAAGACATTATTTTGGTATGGCAGGATATACAGCTGAAATCAATAAAAGTCTTCATTTAGAGCCCTCTATTTTGGTCAAAACCATTGATGCAGGGCCAATGCAATTAGATATTAATACCCGTTTGATTTTTAATAGAAAATTTTGGACTGGAATTTCTTTAAGGACCGACAGATCTGTGGTTGCTTTAATGGGGATGAATTTAGGAAACTTCCATTTGGCTTATGGGTTTGATTATACGCTTGCGTCTATTGCTAATCACACAGCGGGATCTCATGAAATTTCTATTGGTGTTAATATTCCAGACCCTAAAAGTAGAAGACACGTTTATTATTGGAGATATTAACCGATTCTAGTTTATGAAATCGGTTGATTACATCATTGTAGGGCAAGGGCTTGCGGGTACGCTTTTGGCTCACGATTTACTAGAGAAAAACCAATCAGTTTTAATTATTGATAAACCGCACGCAGCGATGGCTTCTAAAGTTGCTGCAGGCCTATTTAACCCGATAGGAGTAAAGCGCTGTATTCGTTCTTGGAGGGCGGATGACTTTCTTCCCTTTGCGATTGAAAGATATAAATCACTAGAGAAAAAGTTAGGAACAACATTTATAAATATCAAGCCCATTTTTCGTCTTTTTGCCAACAAAGACAATAGGAAACACTGGCAAGTGAAGTGCAGTAACGAAAGATTGAATGATTTTATCGGTGATTTTGAGCCCCCAAATTCATACACTTATTTAAAAGACGATTTTGGAGGAGCTTCAATTTCTCCTGCAGGATATTTGGAAGTACTAAAATTTCTTGATGCTTCTAAGGTGTTTTTTAAGAGTATCGACTGTTTCCTAAAAGAAGAATTTAATTTCGATTTACTAGACGAAGAAGCTGGATTTTATAAAGGGATTCAGGCTAAGAAAATCATCTTTTGCGAAGGTTTCCGCGCTATATATAACCCATACTTCAAGTATTTACCATTCTCACCAACTAAGGGTGAGATACTAACTATACGAATACCAAAGCTAGAGAATATGAGAAAAATAGTAAGTAAAGGGGTATATATATTGCCTTTGGGTAATTATTTGTATCGAGTAGGTGCTACCTATAATCATCATGAGTGGAATGAGCAGGTGACCACAGAGGGTATTACTTTTCTAAATGATAAAATCGAACAAATACTAGATGAAGAGTATGAAGTTGTTTCGGAAAAAGCTGGAGTAAGACCAACCGTAAGAGATAGGAAACCTTTCTTAGGAGAGCATCCAAAGCATAAAAAATTGGCCATTTTTAATGGATTAGGCACTAGAGGTGTTATCCAAGGACCTTATTTATCGGGTCATTTCACTAGGTTTTTAATAACTTCAGAAAAAGTATGTCAAGAAGCTGATATACAGAGGTATAGAGGGTTGTTATAGTGGCATAAACCAGGCCGTATATCTCTCTTATCAACAGTTCTTCGTGAATAAGAAAGATTGTTTTTTTCTTGGTCAGTTAATCAGATATGCTCATATTTGCGCTGTATTAACCAATTTTTCACTAATTATGAAAAAGAATTTGCAATTAGCCCTAGCACTGATGCTAGGTTTAGCAACAACAGTTTCAGCTCAGGACTGGTCTGTAAATTCAAATACACGTGTAAATAATCACGATGTAGATGGAGTTACAAGTATGGATACTGAGCAATTTACAAGAATGAATGTAGCATTTGGCGGAGACGCAGTTTCTGTAAATGCATCATTTAATGCTGATTACAACTTTGGTGGCGGAGACGCAACTTTTGGTGTGCACACAGCTACAGCTACTACTAACTTAATGAGCTTTGCTTCTGTTACTGCAGGACGTATGGCATTAAATTTCGGTAGTGGAAGAATTATTGGATCAAACGACTGGAACAATGATGGAAACACGTGGGACGGTATGATGTTTGGTATCAATAACGATTTTGCTGATATCCACGTAGGATATGCAAGCGCTAACATGGAAGGTGCTGCTGAAGGAAACTTTGACAACACTCAAATGGTGTTCAACGTGTCTAAGGACATGGGCGACATGGGCTTTAACTTATTGTATGTCTCTACAGACGCTTCAGGCTCTGAGAGCACTGCTATGGGTTTAGATGGTACTTATGCAATGGCTAACGGAGCAGATGTATCTTTCGGATACTATACTGCTGAAGGCTTTGATGGTACTGAAATGGGCCTTATGTCTGTAGGAGTTGACTATGGAGTAAATGATGACTTGTCTGTATCTGCAGGTTACGACATGTATGACGAAAATGGATTTTTCCTAGCGTCAGGTAACGTAAGAAATGATTTCGCAGGAACAGGTATGCGTGCTATCACTGATGAGTGTGACGTTATGTCTTTTGGTGGTTCTTACGCAATGGGAGACTTTACTTTTGGAGCAACTATGTACAACGTAACTAATGAAGCTGAAACAATTGACTATTCTGTAACAGATCTTTCATTAGGTTACAACTTCTCTGATAATTCTTCATTATCAGTTCATATGTCAAACGGACAGTCTGACAATGAAGATAACACAAGAATGTGGTTAGGAGTTAATGTTGGGTTTTAATCCAAACAAAATTTATATTTAAAAAAGGCGGTGATTTTTTCACCGCCTTTTTTATTTTTACAATTATGAAAAAAGTTGAGCATATTGGTATTGCGGTAAAAGACTTAGCTAGTGCTAATGATTTATTTTCTAGACTTTTTAATCAACCATATTATAAGCTAGAAGAATTAGTAGGTGAAGGTGTTTCAACATCTTTTTTTAAAATTGGTGACACTAAGATAGAACTGCTTGAGGCAATAGATAAAAACTCGCCGATCGCTAATTTCATTGAGAAAAGAGGAGAAGGTATTCATCACATTGCATTTGAGGTTGAAGACATAGAAGCTGAAATGCAGCGTTTGCAAGCCGAAGGATTTCAACTAATACACCAAAGCTCAAAAGATGGTGCAGATAATAAAAGAATTTGTTTTCTACACCCTAAGGCCACTAATGGAGTGCTTATAGAGTTGTGCCAGGAAAAAGAGAAATAATCGGTGTATTACTCTCTAAATGATATGTTTTTAATCCAGCCTGTTTAGCGCCCTCAATATGTTGAGCAGTATCTTCTATAAAAAGCGTTTCTTCTGCTAATATATTTGCATCTTTTAATACCCATTTAAAAGTACATTTATACGGTTTACGCATTCCAATCTCATGAGAATAATATACCCTTTCAAAAAATTGATTAATAGAAGGGATGTTGTAATTTTCTTTCAAAAAAGTATTTACAAATTGAATGTGAATATTATTAGCATTACTCAACAAAAACAAGCGATATTTTTTACTCAATCTATCTAAAAATTTTAAATACTCCTGAGGTAAACTAATAAGCATAGCGTTCCATGCATCTATAATTTCTTGATCGGAACAAGCCGGAAGAGAATCTTGCAGTGTTGTCACAAAAACTTTTTGGTTGATTTTTCCTGTTTCAAAAGCATCAAATAAATCATTTTGTTGATGTTGAGTAAAATACTTTTCAAAATCATTGATACCGAGATTTTTAAAGGCATCAATAGTGCGCTGATAATCAATGTGAAAAAGTACTCCACCAAGGTCAAACAAGATGTTTTTCACCCCTTTTAGCATAAGTTTTAAAAGGTTGCAATATAGGTAACAAAAGCGTAATATTGCAGTCCTATTTTAAAGGGCCTATAGCTCAGTTGGTTAGAGTAGCGGACTCATAATCCGTTGG
>CEWG01050819.1_pt1 | contig 13127 bp, 13 predicted proteins | sample 361411 | NCBI WGS metagenome assembly CEWG01 (sample SAMEA2622173, study PRJEB7988) | marine metagenome | biome: marine biome (ENVO:00000447); feature: surface water layer (ENVO:00002042); material: "saline water (ENVO:00002010), including plankton (ENVO:xxxxxxxx)" | depth 5 m | reverse complement strand
TTTATCTTTTATTATATTATAATGAGCTATGACTTTAGTCCTGACCAACCTAATCCTTACTATGATCCTAACTATAATACTCCCAAGCCAAAATCAGAAGCAGAAAAAGTAAGAGCAGCAAAAGCAAGAGCAGCAGCTTTTGGAAAACGTAAACCTCCTCAGCTCTCGAAAATGAGAGAAGTAGCAGAAGAAATGGAACATGAATCTTCTTATGAAAAAAAACCTTGCCGAGGTTTATTTTGTGGTTTATTCTCAGGTGGAAAAAGAAGAACAAAAAAGAGACGCAAAAAAAGAAGAACTAAATCTCGTAGAAAGACCAAACGTAGAAGAAAGAGTCGCCGCCGAACAAAACGCCGTAGAAGAAAAAGATAACTTAAAAAAAAGAACTATAATAATATAAAAAAAACTTCATATTATTATATAAATATGCTTAAGGTTTTTAAAAAGAAAAAAAAAGAGAAAATCACAGATTTTAAATCTACACATTCTTATGAAAAAAGAGTTGAGGAATCAGATAGAATTATATGTAAATATCCAGAAAGAGTGCCTATTATATGTCAAAGAATAAATAACGAAGTTCCACAAATAGACAGAACCAAATATTTATGCCCAAGAGACTTAAGTATGGCTAATTTTATGTTAGTTATACGTAAAAGATTACATTTATCTCCAGAAAAGGCTTTATATTTATTTGTAGGGAATAAAATTGTTCCTTGTTCTCAACTTTTAGGCACAGTTTATGAAGAAAAAAAAGATGAAGACGGATTTTTATATATTAATTATGCCGGAGAAAGCACATTTGGGTAAATTTTTATATTAGATTATAATATATGTCAGCTAAAAATATTACAGATTACAGAAATTCTTTTTCTTTAGTCCCAAATAATTTACATAATTGTAAAGCACGAGGACAAACCTTTAGAGGACCCCATGCAAGTGTTCAGGTAAATTACGATTCTTATTCTACTGCTTGCAGTGGTAGATTAGTTGAGGGTACTGCTAAACCTGGTCCTACCACTGATACATCAAGTAGAATTGCCAGATTAAAAAAGTTACAAAAGAGAACAAGAGGAAATCCTGGAACACAGAGTGAGGGAGGCACTGATAGAGGCGCTCATGCAAGTGTTCAGAATGATTCTACTGGTAACGACGCTAAATCAAGAAGAGCTCAATTATTTGGTCATTACAAGGCTACCGACCAATATGGAGCCAGACAAACATCTGGAATTGGTGGTTCATCCAGCGATGTCATATACTTTAAGAATGTCTTTGAGAGATTTTCTCTCAATCCTCCAGCTAATGGCAATAATTAAATTTTCTTTTTTAATATTATAATGATTAATAAACTTGTCGCAGAATTTTTAGGAACTTTATTCTTTCTCTATGTTATCTTAGCCACTGGCGATGCTGTTGCAATTGGTCTTGGTCTTATGGCTGCTATTTTTATCCTTGGTAAAAAATCAGGAGGACACTTTAATCCAGCTGTTAGTGTAATGATGGCTATGGCTGGCAAAATGAACATGAAAGATTTAGCTCCTTATGTTATTGCACAGATTGCTGGAGGTTTAGCAGCTTTAGAATTATATAAACGCGTCAAATTTTAATTAACATATAATTTTATTCTAACTATATGTTATAATGCCAGGACACGAAGACCCAGGAGCACCCGCACACGAAGCTATGAAAGCACTTAAATCTGTAACATCAATGCTTGATTCAATGAAAAAACAGGTAGGAGGAGCCAAAAAGAGATTAAGACGCCGCACAAAACGCAGAAGAAAGAGCCGTAAAGCAAGAAAGAGCAAACGTAAGCGCAGAAGAAAGAGCCGTCGCCGCACCAAACGTCGTCGCCGCCGTTAATTTATAATATAAATTTTTTTATAAGTTTATATTATAATGAACTTTACACAAGGACGACAAGAAGAATCTATGCCACATCAAACTAAACCTAACGCTAAAGATAAAATTAAGGAGGGTCAAGCGCAGATTAGTAATGTTGCTGCTAAAGCTGCAGCCAGACCCGAAGTTCAAGCAGGAATCCGAGCAGGTAAAGAAGGTCTGAATAAAGCAAAAAAAGGGCTTTTAAGTTTAATTGGTATGGGTGATGAATCTCCACAACAACTACAACAACCACCACAGACTTATTCGGGTATGGGTGGAAAACGCAGAAGAAAATCTCGAAGAAAAAAACGTACCAAACGCAGAAGAAAATCTCGCAGAAAGAAGCGACGCACTAAACGCAGAAGAAAATCTCGCAGAAAAAGACGCCGTTAATTTATAATATTTCTTACTTTTAATATTATAAATAACCTATAAATCCTTAACCCATACCTCATTTTTTGCTGTTCTCGTTACAATTTTTATATAAATAAGGTGTAGGACAATTAAAAGTTATTTTATACTTATCACTATTTGGATATAATAAACTGGGGTCATAATCCTTCATACGAAAATGAAATCCACAAACTGCTCGAGCTCCTTTGTATATTAATTTTCCATTTTTATAATTTTCATTATCTATCCATAAATATGCTCTGGTATCATTTGAAACATTTCTTCTTGTATCATATATTGTATCATTCTTAATATCATTATAAATTACATCTGTAAAAACAGTAGGTCCAGTTGCTAAAAATATATTTGATTCATAATTATTTATTCTTTTGGTAACTTCTTTTATTAATTTTAATATAATAGGATTTTTAGGTTTTGATATAATTGGTGTATTCATCATATTACTATTTTCATCAAAAATAAAATAATGGGATAAATTATTATCTATAAAGTAGTTTAAATGAAATGTAATTGTACTATCTAAATCTATGTAAATGCCTCCATATACATATATCGCAATATATCTTAAAAAATCTCCTTTTGCGGCACCAATATTTAATTTATTAAATGCATCTAAAATTTCAGTATCAAAATATTTTTTAATTAAAGACCTACCGATATCATCAGTAATTAAATAATAATTATAATCAGGATTAATTTTTAAAATATTCATAATATTATTATAAATTTTCTCATGAATATGATTAGTTTTAAATGTTTGTATTATTATTTTTGGTATATTATAATTTTTACTATCAATAATTTTTGACTTAATAAAAGTAGGAATTTCTATCATATTATATTTAATTATAAACTATTATCTAAATTAATATTATATGAATAAAAAAACTTTATTTATTAAGGCAGCCATAATCGGCGTTATTTTAAATGTTGTTTTATCTTTAGCTATCTCTCCATTTGCTACAAAAGAAGAAATTAAACCACCCAATGGTGCATCCAAACTTTCATTTAAGTCTCAAATTATGCATATGTTAGTTCATCACAAACAGGTAATTTCAACAAGTTCTTTAATTGTTGCATTACTTGTAGGAATTTCATGCTGGATTGCTTGCAGAATATAATTTAATTCCGAAAAATTATTAATTTAAATTCTTAATATACATTTATATGTTAAGAATTATAATTACATCATTACTAATGGTAAATGCTATATTTTGGGGAATATATCCTCCATCTGAAGAATCTCCTCATTCATTAATAATGAAATTTTTAAAAGTCGAATATAAACCCACAAAATTATTTCATTTAGTAATAGGTACTATATTTTATATATTAGGTGCTTTAGTTGCTCAACAAGAATCTTTAAAAAATATTTGGTTTTAAGATAACTGTCCTGATTTTACCATACCTTTATACATTAAATAAATAAGCAGACCACCAAATAGTGCATTATAAACTTTTGCAATAGGGTCCTTAGTGGTTAATTCATATTGATATAGTGGTTGTTTTTTACTATTTAACATTTGTTTATTCATATTCATAAATCCAGCTTTAGTTGAACAACCTGCTGTTTTTCTTTTATTGCCAATTTTGTTGTATCCAGAATTATCTCTTGATCCCTTTTTTCTGGGATTTCCTTTAGAATCCCATAAACAAGGATCTAAATCAGCAATATCTGCGTTTGCTACATATTTTGGTTTTTGACCTGTTGTTGTTTTTAATTTTAATAAACTACATTTTGGATTAGTGCCTTGTAAAAATCCAGAAAACATTGCTAAAGGATTTATATGACCTAAATTTTCTATTGCACCTGGAATTAATCCTCTTAATCCAGGAGTATTTTTTCCTGTCATATCAGATATAAAAGGAATTGCACCAGTAGGTTTATTGTTAATGTACATCCATCTTTTACGTAATTTACCTTTACTATCTTTACATTTACCACCCGTTTCTAAAAAAAAACTATTTCCTAAAGGGCTACAATTTTTCCCGGATTGTGGGTCACAAGGTCTGCTTGATTCTGAATTATGTTGAGCTTTACTATCGCCACTAACTAAAACATCAGTATAAGCAATAATTCCACTAACATTTGCTGCTAATGCGTCCATACTACCCTCTGGTCTCATTCTCATTTGCTGGGGAGCCAAAATTTCTTTGGCATAATTATGTGTAGGTCCTAAAAAACTTGCACCGACATTAGACCCTCCTTCTGCAACTTTTGAAAAAAATCCTCCATCCTTTTCAGGTTTAACTTTTTTTTTTGCTCTTCCTTTCATTTCATTCATACTATCTTTTGCGTTATCCATAAAATCAAATCCTTCTATACCTGCGTTTTTATACATTAATTATATATATATAATTAATATATTATATGTCTGATGAAAAAAAAGAATGTAGAATATGTTTTGATGAAGGCACTGATGATGATCCATTAATATCACCTTGTAATTGTAAAGGGACAAGTGCATATGTTCATAAATCATGTCTTTCTAACTGGAGAAACTTTAATAGAGATAGAGAAGCATGGAATATGTGTATGGAATGTCATTCAGAATATATTATATCTCGCAAATATCCTATAGAAAAATTTTTTTATGATATTCGTTATAAATTAACTGGAATATATTTTGTTCATTCTACGTTAGGATGTTCTTTTGCGTTATTAATATGGATTATAGAATATTATACTGATTATTTAGCAGTTAAAATGTTAAATTTTAATAATAAAGAAAAAAATAAAATAATAATTGAAGATTTATTAAATAGTGAGTTAATACCACAAGTTTTTTATTATAATTTTACCTTTTTATTTATTTCTATATTTTTCAATGCGCGTTTTTATTATAATTATTGTAATAAAATAAAAAGAAAAAATGTTTATTGGAAAGAAATAAGATTACTATTTTATTACAATTTAATATTTAATTTAAATTTTATATATTTGTATTACTTTTTTATATGGAATAATTTAGAAATAATATTTTATAATTTTTCAACCGTTCTAACTTTTTTAATACCTTATTCACATTATAAAATAATGAAATATCATAATAAAATTATAAGAGATATGAATATAGCAAATGAAGAAGAAGTGCTATCTTTTACTCATAATCCATTAAATGGTGAAAATGAAGTAGAATTAGTTAATGTAATTATTGATTAACTTCTTGAACGACTATTTGAGTTTCTCATATTAGCTGCAAAATTTCTTGAACTTACGGGATCACCACTATGAATATTTGCTGTCCTTTGACCACCAGATAGAGAGTAATCAGTATCATCCCCACCAGCCTCTTTCTCTGCTTCATCTAATTCTCTTTCCATTTTTTCAGCACCTCCTTTAACCTTTTGGACTTGACTTCTTATCAATACTTTATTCATTCCTATATTACCTTTATTAAAATTATTTTGTCTATTCAATGCATTATACTGTGTTTTTAATTTATTTATCTCGGAAGCCATTATATCTGTTTTTGATTGTTGTCTATATACAGCATTCTTACTACTACCAGAACAACCCGAAAAATATTCAACTACCTTACTATTTATAAAATTATATAAAATTAAAGTTAATAATAAAAAATTCAATAATATAATAAATGTTTTCATATTATATTATTAATAGATTTTTTTTAGTTAAGCCATAATACTTTTAACCTTACTTGCTGAAGGACCCCGAGGATATGGTGCTTGATCTTTACATGCATCTGGATATTTTTCACAATGTGCCCCTTCTTCTGCTTCTTCTTCTTCACCATCAGGTACAACTGCATTACCTAATCTAATTGCATTTTGTCTATTTTTATTAATTGTTTTAGAATTATTTATTATATTTTTTTTAGTATTAGCAGCAATAGTTTTTAATTCATTTAATTTTATTTCAACTTCTTTTAAATTATTACTATTTGTATAAATTCCTGCTTCTTGACACGATGCAGAACTTCTTCTAATCACATTTCCATTACTATCAACAACTGTATCATCGGTATAATTGCAAACACCTTCTTTTATATTTTTAAAAAATAATTGATATAATATTGTGAATATTAATAATATTCCTAAAAATAGTTTAGGTTTCATATATTATAATATTTAGTTATTTTTTCTTTTGATAATATAAATAATGCGTGAAGGATTAAAAAGAAGAATAAAAGGAACAAATCCAACAAATACTTTAAGTATTGTAAAAAAAGAATATATTGGTAGAAATATGCCTAATAATCCTATTTTATCTAACCATTGCGGAGCCAGTAATAATTGTAGCAATAACCGTGATGCAAATGGATTTTGGATTGGAACTGACCAAAATGGACAAAGACAACAAAGAAGTTATTATGCACCTTTTAGGCAACCCTTGAGAGGATGGAGGAAAAATTTAGATTGTAATGCAAATAATTCTAACAATAGGTGTTGGAAAGTAACTGAAATATACAAAGATACCTATACTGATTGCTCAAATAACGATTGTTCTACTAAAGGTTCTCTTTCAAATACAAAACTTGCTACTGGAAATACAAATAGAGCATCCTCTGGTATTTCTACAAGATCTTTAAGACCATTAATTAGAAGTGGTATGCAACCAAATACTGCTGGACAGCAAAATAGTGGAATAACAAATAAAAAACAATATTCTTATTCTTATCATGAGCTTATCAAGAATAGAAGAAAAGATACATATATGAAAAAGTTACCAACTAAAGAACCCACTGCGAATAATATTACAACAACAGGTTATGGTGGTTCATGTACAGCTATTGATAATTGTTCTTCTGGGAGAGGACAAAATATTTATAGACTAAATAATAATAAATTTAAAACACAAGGAGCTGTTGAATCAAGTTCAAGAATAGATAGATTAAAATATGATACAATTAAGGGGCAAAGTAATTGTCCTACTGGCAAACAAACTGGACCAAAAGAAGATAGAAGTAATTGTAATGGTGTATATTTTGCAGGAAAACCAAGAGGAATGTTTGCATTAGGCAATGGTAGCCAATACACCCAACGTAAATATGTTGCTTTGTTTAATGATGGACATACTGAGGTTAATTATCCACAAACCAGTGCTTTAGCCAGAGTTAGAGGAGCGGTTAGTCATAAAACAACTGTTAATCCAAATGGAGGAATTTGTTGTAATCATAAACCACCGCAATTTTTAATGTAAGTAATATAATATTTTTTAATATATAAAATATTATATAATGAGCAAAGAAATATGTAATTGTGAAAATGATAATTTTATACAAGGAGAAGGCTCTTTTGATTTAAGTGGAAGATTTGTGAATACATTTGCACCTGAATTTGAAAATCCACGATTTAATATTATATCTGGAAAAATTCAAAATCTTAATACAAATAGAAGTAATTGTGATACTACCAATTGTAATGCAACAAAACAAGAAAAATTAAGTGTTAGGTATAAACCTACTCCATACAGAGTTCCTTATAATCATTATAGAAAAAGATTTACCTGTATTACTGATTGTTCTACAAATGTTAAAATTATAAAAGAAAAAACTTGTGATGTAAATTGTCAAAAAACTACTTATGGTATTACAAGATTAGTAAATAAATCTGGAGTAAGATTAAGAAATAATGGGGGTGACTATATAAATTATTTACAATCAATGGGTAGAACTCATAATCAACATTCTGTTGGAATTATACCTGAATTTAGATCGAATGATGACCCAAATGCATATAAAATTAAAAATGATGGTTTTGTTTATAATCAAAATCATAATACTGTTGATAATTCTAATTGTGGGATTTATAATCAAAAACCTGATGGACTTTACAGTCAAATTTTTGATAAAAAAAAAATTCCAACAGCTGTTAGAAAATATAAAAATAAAGGATTTTCGACAAATTCAAGTGTTAGCAGTAAAAATAGACTGTTACAATTAAAATATAACACTACATTAGCTGGGCAAATAACAAAAGATGGGTATAATAATTGTGTAAATGGAGAATTATGTTCTTTATATCAACAGTCTGGACCTAATACTAAAATGAGAACTCATAGACCCAAATGTAAAAGATTTAATTTTAAAGGTAGAAGACAAAGTTGTTTTATTTACAGAACTCCTAATTTACCAGGTATTGTTACAATTGGAGGTGTAACAGTCAAAGGTAATTTCTTAAATGCTATTATTTTTGATTCTAATACTTATTCAATGTCTGGTGTTACATATCAATGGTTAAGAAATGAGGTAGATATTATCGGTGCTGTTTTTCAAAATTATAAATTAGTTGATGATGATGTTGGACAACAAATTAAAGTAAGAATAAAATATATCGATAATCGAGGATATCTTGAAACTGTTACATCACAACCTACCAAAAATATTTCACTTACTAATTTCACTGGCACTGTATCCATAAGTGGGCAAACTGTAAAACATCAAGATTTATCCGTTAATATTATTGATAATGACAGTCCTATTAGAAATATTTCTTATCAATGGATACGAGTCTATCCTGATGATCAAGAAATATTAATATTAAATACTAATACAAATAAAGGTATATATAAATTAACTCATGCAGATGTTGGTAATAAAATTAAAGTTAGAATTTCATATTTTGATAATAATAATTTTAATGAAACTATAACTTCATCGCTTACTGACGTAATTGTATTCCCTATTCAGCAACAAGGAACAATTACCATTAATGGTGAAATGATTAAGGGTAAAACATTAACTACATCTATCACAGACAATAATGGAGTAAGTTCGCCGTATATAGAATATAAATGGATAAGAATTAATCCTGCACTCTCTTCTGAAATATATATAACTAATTATACTAATTCTCATCTGTTAACAGATAGGGATGTTGGAAAAAAATTAAAAGTAGAAGCAAGATATATTGATGATGATAATTATTTAAACAATATAGTATCCAGTGAAACTGCAATTATTCAACAACCTATTGAACAACCAGGCAGTGTTAATATATCAGGTATTTATATAAAAGAACAAACCTTAACTGCTAATGTTATTGATGGTAATGGGATATCCGGTGAAATTATTTATCAATGGTCCAGAAAAGATGGAAATTCCTACTCATATATTGGTAACCCTATTACTGGTCAATTAAATTCTAATAATACTTATACTTTAGTAAATGATGATGTAGGTAAAAATATTATTGTTAATGTTAAATATACTGATGATGATATGTATTATAATGATATTTCATCTAATCCTACTGATTCAATCTCTCAACCTGCTAATATCATTGGTAGGGTATTTATATCTGGAGTTGCACAAAGAGATATTATTTTAACAGCAAATGTAAGCGATGAAAATATTATATCTACTCCAATTACTTATCAATGGATTAGAATAGATGGAAATACTGAAACAAATATTGTAGGTGCAAATAATCAAACATATCAAATTGTTCAAGATGATGTCTATAAAAAAATAAAGGTTAATGTTCAATATACAGACGATGATAATTATTTTCAAGATATTTCATCAATACCAACTAATAATATTGTAGCAGTTAATTCTCTTGGTATTGTTACTATTAATGGAGTTATGAAAAAAAAACAAATAATTTCTGCGAGTATTACTGATGTAAATGGAGTACCTTCTACAATTACCTATCAGTGGATTAGAGTTAATGGAACTACTGAAACAAATATTGGCACTAATTCTCAAAATTATCAATTAGTAGAAGGTGATATTGGTAATACAATTAAGGTTAGAGCACAATATATTGATAATAATTTATTTTTTGAAAATATTATTTCTAACGAAACTTCTGTTGTTCAAAATGCTGATAATATAACAGGAATTATAGACAATAATTTAGGACTTCCTATATTTGGAGAGACACTAACTGCTAATGTTACTGATGGTAATGGTTTACCAGATATAATTAATTATCAATGGATAAGAATTAAAGATACAACTGAAACAAATATTAATGGTGCTATTTCTCAAAATTATCAAATAGTGGAAGATGATATTGGAAATAAAATTAAAGTAAATGTTACATATAATGACTTAGATGGATATAGTGAAAATTTAAATTCACAAGCAACCAATACTATCGATATATCTGGGTCTGTAGTTATATCCGGAAATCCTAATACTGGTCAAATACTAACTGCAACAGTAACAGATACAAATAAAATTAAAACAATAACAACTCAAGATATATCATTAAACGAAAATAATCAATATATCTGGAATAATGAAACTGATAATCTCTTTCCAACTATTACTCTTGAAAGAAATACTACATATACTATCGATATAAATCTTGACGATTCTTATCCTGTTAGAATAGAATTAGATTCCGGATCACTATATAGTAATGGAATAACTCATAATGATGGAACTACTGATACAACTGGTGATATTGCTGTTACAGATATATCTTCAGGAACTTGGACATGGGTTGTAGACCAGACTACTCCTAATAGATTATACTACCGGTCCACAAATCATACAGATATAAGTGGTATTATTAATATAATTGATGAAAATTTGATTACATATCAGTGGCTTAGAGTTGATAGTCTTGCTGAATATAACATACCTAATTCAAATAATTATCAATATACTCTTGTTAATGATGATGCTGGCAAAACAATTAAAGTAAATGCACAATATACTGATTTAGATGGTTTTAATGAAAATATTACATCTTTAAATACTAATACTATTAATGATATTGGCGTTATTACCATTTCTGGAACAAATAAACAAAATGAAACATTAACTGCTTCCATAGATGATGTTAATGGAATATCTGGCACTATTACTTATCAATGGATAAGAGTCGATGGAATTAATGAAACTAATATTGCAAATTCAAATAATGCTAATTATGTTTTACAAAGAGATGATAGTGGAAATACAATTAAAGTAAATGCAATATATACTGATAATAACGGATTTAATGAAAATATTACCTCTACTGAAACATCCATTATATCTCGTGCTGATAATGTAATCGGTACTGTAACAATTTCTGGATTAACTTCTGTTGGTCAAACACTAACTACATCAATTAGTGATAGTAATGGATTACCAGAAATTATTGATTACCAATGGTTAAGAAATGACGTAGAAATTACAGATGCCTCTAATTCTACATATACATTAGTTGATGCTGATGCTACTGCAATTATTAAGGTAGATGTATCATATAATGATTTGGATGATTATCTACAAAATATAACATCTTCTGGAACAATTCCCATAAATAAACAAGGGACTATTGAAATTACAGGTACTTTATCTCCTAATGAAATTTTAACTGCTACTGTTACTGATGTAAATGGTACAAATGATATTTCTTATACATGGATAAGAGTTGTTGGAGATATTGAAACCATTGTTCAAGATATTTTAAACCAAAACACCTATGTTGTTCAAACTGCTGATAGTGGAAACACAATTAAAGTTAATGCTAAATATACAGATGCTCATAATTATGATGAAAATATCTTTTCCAGCGAAACTGATACTATAAATACGGTTGGAACTATAGATATTTCAGGTATTGCTATCGTAAATAATTTTTTAGAAGTTCAAATTTCAGATGTTAATGATATTCCTTCAACTATCACTTATCAATGGATTAGGGTAGATGGAGCCACTGAAACAAATATTGGAACAAATAATTATCAATATACTATTGTTAGTGATGATATTGGTAAAACTATAAAGGTTAATGCCCAATACATAGATAATGCTGGATTTTCTGAAAATATAACATCAAATGAAACATTAGCTATTAATACAGTTGGGAATGTTACAATAACTGGAAATAAAATTGTGGGTCAAACACTAACTGCAAATGTAACCGATGTTAATGGTGTTCCTACAGATATTACTTATCAATGGATTAGGGTAGATGGAGCCACTGAAATAAATATTGGTATAAATTCTCCCAATTACACTATTGTCACCGCTGATACAGATAAAACAATTAAAGTTAATGCACAATATACAGATAATAATGGTTATCTTGAAAATGTTACTTCTGATGCTACCACAATTATAAATTCTCTTGGAAATATTGTTATTTCTGGGGAAGAAACTGTTGATAATATACTTACTGCTGCTATTAATGATTTGAATGGTTCTACCAATGCAAATTATCAATGGATTAGGGTTGATGATGTAGATGAAAACAATATAACAGAAACAAACATTACTGGTGCTACCAATCCTGAATATACACTTGTTACTGCTGATTATGGAAAAAAAATTAAAGTTAATGCACAATATACTGATAATGGTGGGTTCTCTGAGAACATTACTTCTGCAACCACAAGATATATAACAAAAGTAAATATAACTGGAACAACTACTGTTGGACAACAATTATCTGTGACCTTTGATGATATTCAGGGTATAGCTACTGAAACAATAACAACTTATGATATATCATACAATGTTGCTAATAATGCTTATATTTTAGAAAATGATATATCATCATTGTATCCCACTATTAATCTAAGAAGAGGGGAAACTTATACAATTAATATAGATGTAACCAGTGCGCATCCTTTAAGATTACAATCAACTACTGATTTAAATGGAGATTTATATGGAGATGGTTTAAGTCATAGTGATGGTACAACAGGCATACAAGCTGCAGAAAATAAAATAGATGGAAATTGGACATTAATTATCGATGAAAATGCTCCCGAAACATTATATTATAGATGTCAAAATCATACTAATATGATTGGAACTATTAATATACTTGATAATTATATTAACTATCAATGGATTAGAGTTGATGAAATAGGTGAAAATACTATTGGTGATAATAGTTCTAATTATATGATTGTAAAT
>CEWG01227195.1_pt1 | contig 13128 bp, 13 predicted proteins | sample 361411 | NCBI WGS metagenome assembly CEWG01 (sample SAMEA2622173, study PRJEB7988) | marine metagenome | biome: marine biome (ENVO:00000447); feature: surface water layer (ENVO:00002042); material: "saline water (ENVO:00002010), including plankton (ENVO:xxxxxxxx)" | depth 5 m | reverse complement strand
TCTTCAGGAGTTTATTCTTTTAGTACTAATTAATTATGATGATGGAACAAATTATATCTTATTTTGATAATATTCCGAGTCTTCATCGAAGTTTAATTCTTATAGGTGGTATAAGTTTGTTTTGGTTCCTAGAGGGTTTTATTCCATTGTTTAAGTTTAATTACAAAAAATGGCTTCATGCAATTCCAAATATTTTTTTCACATTAACTACAGTTTTAATAAACTTTTTTCTGGCATTTATTTTGCTTAAAACCTCAGACTGGACCATACATAATAATTTTGGATTTTTAAATTGGATTCCAGAAACACCACTTTGGGCTCAAGTGTTGTTAGGAGTTGTTTTTTTAGATTTTATTGGTGCATACCTACCTCATTATGTTGAACACCAAATTAAACCACTTTGGATGGTTCATCTTGTCCATCATAGTGATCACAAAGTAGACACAACTACTGCAAATAGGCATCATCCTCTGGAGAGCATTGTTCGTTTTAGTTTTACTCTTTTTGGAGTATTTTTATTAGGTACTTCAGTTGGTGTTATAATGTTATATCAAGCTTTGTCTGTTATTGCATCACAGTTCAATCACGCCAACATAAGACTTCCAAAGAAACTTGATTTGATAATGAGCTATTTATTCGTTTCTCCAGATATGCATAAAACTCACCACCACTATAGATTACCTTACACTGATAAAAATTATGGAAATATTTTTTCAATATGGGATAGGCTATTAGGTACTTTCGCTTCATTTGATAGAGATCAACTCGTATATGGAGTAGATGTTTTTCCCAATGAAAAGAAAAATAGCAGAATCAGTTATTTATTGAAACAGCCATTTGAAAAGTATCAAAAACCAACATTAAGTCAAAGTGACTGAAATAGTTCTTCTAAGGTAAATACAAGCGAGGAAATAGAGTGTTCTGATTGGTTTCCAGAATTCATATCCTTTAGTACAAAAACATCTTTTTTTATTTCCTCAGGTCCGATTAATATTACAAAAGGAATCGAGCGCTCGTTCGCATAATTCATCTGCTTTTTTATTTTTGTTGGGTTTGGATAAAACTCGCATGGAATTTCACGATTCCTAATTTCCATAAGCTTGTCAAAACAAAGCTTAGCCGAATCTTCACCAAAATTTAAAAACAAAAAATGCGATTGATTTTTAAGTTTATCTGGAAATAAATTCAGCTCCTCCAATACTATAAAAATTCTATCGAACCCAAATGATATTCCAAATCCACTCGTATTTTTAAGTCCAAATAGATCAGTAAGGTCATCATATCTCCCTCCTCCTCCAAGGGAACCAATTTCAATATTGCTAGGTGGCATAACCTCCAAAATAAGACCCGTATAGTAATTTAGTCCTCTAGCTAAAGTAAAATCAAGATCTAGAGTTACTGCCTTAAGAGATTTCTCAGCTAATTGATGGTGGATAAATTTTAATTCTTCAATGCCTTCATTAGAAACCTCTATACCTGATAATGAAACTTCAATTTTTGAAAGTTTAGATTTAAAATCACCTTTAGAGGATAAAAATGGTTTGAGTTTGTCAATTACTTTTTGTTCAAACCCCTTTTGTAATAATTGATTTATAACTGCTCTATCCCCTATTTTTCCCAATTTATCCAATGCAACTGTAAAATCTGAAAGTTGAGATTTTACACCAATTAATTGTGCAATTCCAGCTAAAATTTTTCTGTGATTAATTTTTATACTAATCCCTTTTAAATTCAATATTGAAAACAAACGGTCATACAATAATATTCCCTCCACTTCTTGCCATAGAGAGCGTTCACCGACTACATCAGCATCACACTGTAAAAACTCTTGAAATCTACCATGCTGCGGTCGATCCGCTCTCCAAACATTTTGTATTTGATATCTTTTAAAAGGAAATTGAATATTATTTTGATTTTGAGCAACATAACGAGCAAAAGGAATGGTCAAATCATATCTTAATGCTTTTTGTGATATGGAATTAGAAAACCTTTGAAGATTTTCATTTTCTAGAGCCTTTATATCGGCATTTTTAATTTTCTCCCCTGAATTTAATATTTTAAAAATAAGACGATCTCCTTCATCCCCATATTTTCCTAAAAGTGTCTCAGAACGCTCAAATGAGGGAGTTTCAATGGATTGAAAACCAAAGGTTTTAAAAGTTCTAATCAATTTTTCTTTCAAATAGTTGCGCTTAGACAAAATTTCCGGAGAAAAATCTCTAGTCCCTTTCGGTATGCTTGGTTTAATTGCTGACATTTAATAAGGTGAACAACAAAGATGGCATAAATCTATTTATTTTGAAAGAAAACTTTTCAAGTCTTCATAGCAAAGTCCGTTAGAAATTACAGCCCCCTTTTTTATTAATTTAAATATTTCTTTTTTAAAATTAATACCAAAATCCCTCGATGATTCAAATATGCTTACTCGGTCATCTTTTATATTTTTAATCAACCAATTTAAATTCCCTTCATCAAAAAATGAAGGGCAGTTACTAGTTAATTTTATTAAAATTAAATCAATTTTTTGATCCCAACATTTAAAAAGAAAAAGCAATTGATTATTCCTGTGCTCTAAATATTTTATCTTGTCAATTACATCCATCCATACTACATCACTAAATTCGTCAAGCTTTTGATTTGTTAAATCAGGATTTTCAGCCTTGATAAGGTTCCACTTTTCTTTATCAATGGATTGGGTTGCCAGAAATATCGAAAACTCTTTATGAAGAGCTTTAAACTGTTCTTTTGTTAAACGGGTATATTTCATCAATGATTGTACAAAAAAACCCCACACATGGCGGGGTTACTTAATTTGTGAAATAAAATTATTTTTTCTCAGGGATTACATCAAAATTATACTCAATTGAAACTTCTCTATGTAATCTAATTTTTGCCGTGTAACTACCCAGCCTCTTAATTGTTCTGCCAGGAATTGTTATAGCATTACTTTCAATATTATGACCTTGGGCCTGAAATTCTTTAGCCAGATCAGATGCAGATACTGAACCAAATAATTTATCACCTCCAGATACCTTAGAAGATATTTTTATAACTATTTCAGCAAGTTTTTTCCCAAGTTTATTGGCATCACCAATAATTTTCTTCTCTTTAAATGCTTTTTGTTTCAAGTTTTCTGCTAAAACCTTTTTCGCGGAAACAGTAGCTAATATTGCTTTGCCTTGTGGAATGAGGAAGTTTCTACCATAACCATCCCTAACTTTAACTAAATCATCCTTAAAACCAAGGTTTTCAACATTTTGTTTTAAAATTAATTCCATTAGGTTTTAATATTTATTTTAATAAATCGCTTACATATGGCATTAATGCAAGATGACGTGCCCTTTTTACTGCAACAGAAACCTTTCTTTGGTACTTAAGGGAGGTTCCTGTCAAACGCCTTGGTAAAATTTTTCCTTGTTCATTTACAAACTTAATTAGAAAATCAGGATCCTTATAATCAATGTACTTTATACCGGAGCGCTTAAATCTACAATACTTTTTCTTCGTATTAGTATCAATATTAAGTGGGGTCAAATACCTAATTTCTCCTTCTTTTTTTCCGCTAGATTGTTCTTCTATTTTTGACATAATTTATTTTTTAACTTTAGATAGATTTCTTTTCTTTCTTTTTTCAGCCCATTCTTGGGCATGAATGTCTAGTTTCACAGTTAAAAAACGCATTATTCTCTCATCTCTTCTGAATTCAACTTCAAGTGAGTTAATTACCTCTGTATTTGATTCAAACTGAATTAAATGATAAAAGCCACTGTTCTTATTCTGAATAGGATAAGCTAATTTTTTGAGTCCCCAGTTCTCTGTGTTATTAATTTTGGACTTTTTTGACTCCAATAATGATATGTATTTTTTAACTGCTTCCTCTATCTGGGTATCAGATAGAACGGGATTTAAAATGAAAACAGTTTCATAGTGATTCATACTTATTTATTTTGAGTCGCAAAAATAGTTTAATATTATATTCAGACCAAAATAATTATTAATTAAATATTTATTGTTCGAATTTAAAAATTGCAGAAAAACTGATCTTAAAATGAAAATTAATTTATAAAAAATTAACCATTAGAAGGGATCAATGTCTACAGTAACTTTACATGATCTAAATTGACTGACAGATTCAAAACTTTTTATGGTACTTTTTATTAATTTTTGTAATTGATTTCTTGATTCTACCCTACTTATCTTAATAAGAATCTGCATATGATAACGGTTTCTCAATCTTGCAATTGGAGGGAAAACAGGACCTAATATTTCTCCCTTGTATGTTTGATTCAAAACGTTAAAAATCCACGTTGAGCAAATTTTTACAGTATCTATGTTTTTATGCTTTATAACTATTTTAATCAATCTGTGATATGGCGGATACCGATATTCTTTACGCTCCTTTAATTGCTGAAGTAGCATACTTTCATAATCAGATGATATGACCTGTTGAATGATAGGATGTTTGGGCTGATATGTTTGAATCATAACCCTGCCACGAGTTTTTTTTCTTCCTGCGCGTCCAGAAACTTGACTCAACATTTGATAAGTCCTTTCGTGTGCCCTAAAGTCAGGAAAATTAAGTAAGTGATCTGCGTTTAAAACTCCTACCAAATGAACATTTTGAAAATCAAGTCCCTTTACAACCATTTGAGTCCCAACCAATATTTTAATATCTTCACTAACAAAAGCATTAATTAATTTATCAAAAGCCCACTTACCCCTAGTGGTATCCCAATCCATTCTAGCCGTCTTAAATTCAGGAAAAAGTCTTTCTGCTTGTTCCTGTATTTGTTGAGTTCCAAAGCCCTTAGTCAGTAATTGTGTACTTCCACATTCATTACACTGATTAGGGGCGATAATACTGAATCCACAATAATGACATTTTAACTGCTTGCTTTGTTGGTGATATGTAAGGGTAATATCACATTGGTTGCATTGAGGAGTATGGCCACACTCAAGACATTCCATAATTGGTGCATAACCACGCTGGTTGTGAAATAAGATGACTTGTTTACCCAGGGCTAAAGTAGTTTTAATTCCATTTATTAGGGTTTGTGAAAAAGCCCCTTTCATTTCTTTCTTTTTATATGACAATTTTAAATCAATTATCTCAATTTCGGGAGGGTCAATATTTCCATATCTTTCATTTAGATAAACTCCTTTAAACTTATTTTTCAATAAGTTAAATGAACTCTCAACTGAGGGGGTAGCAGAACCCATTAGCACTTTTGCATTATATATTTGTGATAGTATAATTGCGGTATCTCGAGCATGATACCTAGGTGCAGGATCAAACTGTTTATATGATAATTCATGTTCCTCATCAATAATAATTAATCCTAATTGATTAAAAGGAAGAAAAATAGAGGAACGTGTTCCCACTATTACCTGAGCTTTAGATTTATTGTTTGAAACATTGAACCAAACCTCCGTCCTTTCGTGTACAGAAAATTTCGAGTGATATACAGTAACGCTTTCGCCAAATCTTGTCTGAAGTCGTTTGACAATTTGTGGGGTTAGGGATATTTCAGGAAGCATGTAAAGTACTTGATTGCCTTTCTCAATTGATTCTGAAATTAGTTCCATGTAGACCTCAGTCTTTCCTGAACCAGTTATACCTTGAAACAAAACAATATCATTAGATTCAAAATACAAATCAATTTTTTTTAATGCTGTCTCTTGATTTTTTGATAAAACATTTACTGTACTTTGTTTATCAAAAGAATATAAAACACGGTCCTCTTTAAAGTAATTTTCTTCTAAAATATCCTTCGAAATCATTGTTCTTAAAACATTAGTAGTAACTCCTGTTTTTAGAAGTAAATCGGAAACTTTTTTCCATTCAGTTCCAATAGGGTTTTTATCAAAAAGACCCATCAAAAGTTGTTTTTGTTTTGGAGAATTCTTTAAACTATCAAATAATAATTTTATTGATTTTGATGACGATAAATGACTTACCAATCTTATGTATCTTATTTTTTTTGGATTATATTTTTCTGATAATTTTTGGTGGATATCAATTAAACCTTTTGATAACATGTTTTGAATAAGTCCTAAAACACTTTTTCTACCAAGTATTTCAATTATTTCTTTAATATTAAGAGCTTTGGTGTCTAAAGATTCGAAAATTATATACTCTTGATCAGTCATTTCAGGTTGAACTCCTAAAATGACTTTTTTTTCAATGACTGTTTCACTTTCAAGTAAAAGATTAGATGGAAGAGCAGCGCGCATAATTTCACCTAATTTACATTGATAGTATTTTGAGATCCACTCCCACAATTCAATCTGTTTTATTGAAATAGATGGAACTTGCTCTAATATCATCTCAATATACTTTGCAGCATAATTCTCAGGTTGATCATGGTGTAGTTTAATTACAACCCCAGTATAAATTTTTGTCTTTCCTAATGAAACAGCAACTCGAAATCCAGGCTTTAAAATTAAGTAGTCTTCCTTTTCAACCGCATAAGTATAAGGTTTATCAAGCGCTAAAGGAAGGATTACATCAGCAAAATAAAGCATTATTTAAAAATACAACTTTGATGTTTATCAAGAGACTACTTTGTCCTGATTTTTGAGTCTATTTAGAGTTGCATTAAGTTCAAAGCCCAAAAGTAGGACACTAGAATTTAACCATATGTAAAATAAAAAAATCAGTAAGGCTCCAATTGAACCATAGAGTTGGTTGTATTTTGAAAAATTTTCTATGTATATTCCAAAGAAATATGTTGTTAATAAAATCAATAAACAAGTCATCAAGGCTCCAGGTGAGAAAAAATGTGTTTTTTTACCCTCAATTGTTCCAAAATAATATAGTATCGCTACCGATATATAAGTTAAAATTATGTAGAAAAAAATTTGTCCAAATCTAATCCAATTAACCTCACTAGGAATTAAGTCTTCAAGGTTATTCAATATGTATATTTCAAAAAATATTAGCGCGGCTACCCCAACTAAAAGTAAAATAGCCAGCAAAATACCAACCATCATTGAAAAAAGATACTGTCTAAAAAAACTTCTTGAAAGCTCGACGTGATATGAACCCTCGAAACTTGAAAAAATTGAACTTACCCCATTAGCAGTGAGAATTATGGAAAGCAAAAATACTGAAGAGAGTAATCCTGCTCTTTGCTTGAGCCTTATATCATCAAATATTTGAGTAAAAAAACTTTGACTTTCTTGTGGAAGCAATAGCTCAATAAAATTAAATAATACAGCATCAAAATTTTCAATGGGAATAAATGCAATTAAATTCAGAATAAATAATAAAAAAGGAAAAAGTGCCATAAAAAAACTGAAAGCAATGCTTCCAGCTCTTGATGATAAGGTGCCTTTTACGATACCAGATAAATACAACTCCAATAAGTCATAAAAAGAAAAACCACTATAACCTGGAATTCTAAAAGCTTTCAAAAAACTAATAAAATTTTTAATAATGGGAAAAACTTTTATTTTATCTTTCAAACCAAGAAATTTCCTTTAATCAAAGATAAAACAAATCTAATTGGGTTCGTAAATTTGAAAATGCAAACTGTACTCTGGGTAATCGGGAAAACAAATAACAATTGGCTTAGTCAAATGTTAGATGATTATAAAAAAAGAATTCAAAAATACCAGCGATTTGAAATTTTAATAATACCTGATTTGAAAAATAAGGTAAATTTATCAAAGTCTGTTCAAAAGAAGAAAGAAGGCGAATTGGTAATAGGTAGGTTAAATGAATCTGATTATTTAATAGTTCTTGATAAGGATGGAACACAGATGGATTCATTATTATTTTCAAAATTTATAAGTATCAAAAGAATGGGGTCACAAAAACGATTGATTTTTCTTATTGGTGGTGCATATGGGATTGCTGATTCAGTTTACAAAAGGGCAAATGAAAAAATTTCATTTTCTAAAATGACTTTTTCCCATCAAATGATTCGTTTATTTTTTTTAGAACAATTATACCGAGCAAATAGTATATTAAAAAACGAACCTTATCATAATTAGTAATGGAATTGATATTTGCTACCCATAATCAAAATAAAGTAGAAGAAATTACATCTATTCTACCTCGAGTTATTGAAATAAAAAGCTTAAGAGATATTAATTTTAAAAATGAAATTTCTGAAACATCAGAGACTCTTCAGGGAAATGCCTTAATAAAAGCCAGAACAATTTTTAATCAGTTCAAAAGAAATTGTTTTGCAGATGATACTGGATTAGAAGTTGAAGTACTTAATGGAGATCCAGGAGTGTTATCAGCTCGCTACGCTGGAAATCAAAATATAGCTATTGACAATATTAAAAAATTGCTGAGAAAGCTTAAAAATCATGACAATAGAAAAGCTCAATTTAGAACTGTAATTGCATTAATTTATGATAGAAATGAATATTTTTTTGAAGGAATTATTAAAGGTAAAATTATTAGAGAGGCTAAGGGCAATAATGGTTTTGGTTATGATCCAATTTTTCAACCAGAAAATTATTTTTTAAGTTTTGCTCAATTAGATAAAGAAGAAAAAAATAAAATCAGTCATAGAGCTAAAGCATTTAGAAAATTAATTAATTTTTTAAAAGTAAAGATTTAACTTAATTTCTAATATGTTAATTTTAACAATTAATAAATAAGTAAAGTTTTATAGATGAGGCTTTCAATTTTTTTTATTTTTTTTCTTCTAAGTATTTCAACAATTGCTCAAGAAAGCTATCAATACTTAAAGGGAATAGTAGAAAATGATGCCACAGGCTTTCCAATGGAGAGTGTCCACATAATTAACTTAAATAATGTAATTGGAACAACATCTGATAATAAAGGTGTTTTTGAAATACCAGTTCAATTAAATGACACATTATATTTTTCTTATTTGGGCTATAAGTCCTTAAAAGTAGCAGTGACTCAGGACATGATTAGGTTTAAAAGTTCTAAATTTCAATTAACGGAATTGGCTTACGCTTTAGAGGAAATTATTTTACGTCCATATCTTCTCACGGGTTATCTTGATATTGACGTCAAAAGCGTTCCAATTAATCAGGCAGGGCGATATAGAATTGCTGGTCTCTCAAATGCTGGATATGAGGCTGGGAATAGAAAACCAAATTCAATATCTAAGACATTTGCGGCTCTATTTAACCCAGCAGATTTTCTCCACAATCTATTTGGGAAAAAAAGTGTTCAAATGAAAAAATTAAAAAAAATGAGAGAAAATTATGAGCTAAAAAATCTCCTTGCAATTAAGTTTGATAGAGAAATATTGGTTGAACTTTTAAATCTTCAACGTATTGATTTGGATGAAATTTTAAGAAATTGTAATTATTCTGACGCATTTATTAAAGAATCTAATGATCTCCAAATTTTAGAGGCAATAAGTGGATGTTATGAGGAATATAAAATTCTTAAACTATAGTCTATAATTTTTAAAATTATTAGAATTAAAACAAAAAAATAATAAAAGAGAGTTTTTTTAAATCTCCATTATAAATATTAAAATCAAGCAATTACCATTATATTTGTATTATTAATTTCACCACGATGCTTAATCCTTTAAGTGCAATTTCACCTGTTGATGGGCGTTATCGCGGAAAGACTAAAATACTATCAAAATTTTTCTCTGAAGAAGCCCTAATTAAATACAGAATCCAAGTAGAAATAGAGTATTTTATTTCACTTTGCGAAATTCCACTTCCCCAGCTTAAAGATTTTAACTCATCCTTTTTTGAAGACTTAAGAAGTATTTATAAACAATTTTCTGAAGAGAATGCCAAGGAGGTAAAAGAAATTGAAAAAAAAACAAATCATGATGTTAAAGCAGTAGAGTACTTTATTAAAGTCGAATTTGATAAACTAGACTTAAAAAAATACAAGGAATTCATACATTTTGGTTTGACTTCTCAGGATATTAATAATACTTCCATCCCATTGTCTATTAAAGAAGCAATTCATCAGGTATATCTTCCAAATTTGGAAGATATACTAGTATCATTATCTAATCTATCTGATAAATTTAAAGGTATTCCCATGTTATCGAGAACACATGGACAAGCTGCTTCACCAACTTTATTGGGTAAAGAAATTTCAGTTTTTTCTAACCGTTTGGAAGAACAAAAATATAGTCTAACCCAAATAAAAAATGCAGCAAAGTTTTCTGGTGCTGTTGGAAATTTTAATGCCCATTTTGTTGCTTTTCCTGATATTGATTGGAAAAAATTTAGTAAAAACTTTGTTGAAAATACATTAGGTTTGGATTTTTCCTACCCAACAACTCAAGTGGAACATTATGACTCAATTGCTGCACTCTGTGACGCACTTAAGAGAATAAATACTATATTGATAGACTTTAATAGAGACATTTGGACCTATATATCTTTGGATTATTTTAAACAAGATATTAAAGAAGGTGAAATAGGATCATCCGCAATGCCTCATAAAGTTAATCCAATTGACTTTGAAAATGCTGAAGGTAATTTGGGTATAGCCAATGCAATTTTATCTTTTTTTTCTAATAAATTACCCGTTTCAAGATTACAAAGAGATCTAACTGATAGTACGGTTTTAAGAAATATTGGAGTTCCTTTTGCTCATATTTTAGTAGCATTTAAATCCATAGTAAGTGGAATTGAAAAACTTAAGATTAATGAAAAGAAAATTTATTCTGATTTAGAAAACAACTGGTCTGTTGTTGCGGAAGCTATTCAAACTATATTAAGAAGGGAAAATTTTTCAAATCCATATGAGGTATTAAAAGGGTTAACCAGAAGTAATAATCATATCACAAAAAATACAATTCACGAGTTTCTTGATACACTTGAGTTAAACGAAACATTAAAGAAAGAATTAAAAAGTATAACACCGTTCAACTACACTGGGATAAAATAATCAAATACCTGCCTTTTTGAATTGATTGCTGCCTGGCAAATTCATTCTATTAATTAATTTTGAAAAACTTTCTAGCGATATTTCTCCCTTTACTTGTAGGAGTAGACCCTCCGATTTTTTTATTTTTGTTGCAGTTTTTTTTGTTTCACTTGAACTTCCATGTGAGAACATTAAAAGAGTTTTTAATTCACCCTCCTGTTTTCCCAGCTTACCATATAAAATAATTTTAATAGTCTCCTCGCTTAACTTTATTATTTCATCAAGAGACTCTTTTTTTGAAATAGAGTCTAGAGATCTTTCTATTTCTTTGATAATATCTGATGAGCTAGTAATTATGACTTTGAAACTCCTAATTCCATTAACCATTTTTATTAATTCTTTGGATTCTAAATCATCATTAGGGATACTCATCCTTCCCAATAACTGAAACATTTTTGGACTAATGTTAATAGTAGTTACTTCATTGTTGTTTTGGTATTTTTCAAAAATAGATTGACCAAAAATTAGATTTGGAAGAGTCAATAGAAAACAATAAAATACAATTTTGTTCATTAATCTTGAATATATAATTAAAAGATTGTTATATGATTTTTTTGATTTGAACTTAAACATAATATTAAATTCTAAAAATTTATTTAATACAATTTTCTAAAGTAATCTAAAGTAAATAATTTTGGCACGAATTATGCACTAATAACTTCGATAATCTAAATTAAAAGATGATAAGATATAGCTCTTTATTCATTTTATTGGTCTTCATTTCCGTATTTAGCAGCTGTAAAAAAGATTTGGTTGAAATTGTCGATAGTAATACAAATCTTACCTCTGATCTAGAAAAAACTCCAGAGATCCTTTATGGATCATGGAACTTGAATCAAAATATTTCAGATAAAAATACAAATCCAATTAATTGCGAAGCAGAAAATATACATTTTCTGGAAAACGATTCCTTTTATCTTCAATACCAAGAAAAACGTATTAAAGGAACATACAAAATCACCGGTCCAACCAGTATAGATTTATCAGTTGGTTCAACTCAAATTGGATTAATTAACAATAGCTCAGTAGATCAGAATAAAATAAGTTTAGAAATTGAAATTACTGATGATTGCAGTGGTACCTATGATGGAGAAAAATATTTTAGGGTTCATCAATTTATATGGGAATCACTGAACGAGCTTTATCTTTGGCAAGCGGAGGTAGATGATTTAAGCGATAATATTAAACCAGTAGGATCAAGCGCATACAACCAACTGATATCGACAAATCAAGAACCAGAGGCTTTTTTTGAATCACTAAAACATCCTGATGATAGGCATAGCAGAATAACATCTAACTTCGAAGATTTGGAAAATTCAATAAAGGGGATTGATGCATCAAATGGTGTTGAATTTATTTTATTTCCATCGGGTACTGGAAATGGTGTGTTGGGTATTGTTACTCATATTTTAGAAAATTCTGATGCTTTTAGTAAAGACATTAAAAGGGGAGATGTTTTTATGGGGGTTAATGGTGAACTATTATCCTTTAACAATTTCTATGGATTATTATATGGGGATCAAATTAGCTATACACTTAATATGGCCGATAAAATTGGTAGTGGATTTTCACTTAATGGAAAAAATATTGATTTAATTAAAGAAGATAACTTCCAAACTAACCCAATACAGGTGAATAAAGTAATCCAAATGGGTGGTAAAAAAATAGCATACTTAATGTATACACAGTTTTCTCAAGGTTTTGATCAAGAATTAAATTCAGTTTTCTCTGAATTTAAATCTGATGGTGTTGATGAACTTATATTAGATTTAAGGTATAACAGAGGTGGGCTTACTAAAACCGCACTATATTTAAGTGGAATGATTACAGGACAGTTTACTGGGCAGATTTTTTCTCAGAAAATTTGGAATAAAAAGGTTACAGATTATTACGAATCTATTGACAGAACGGATTGGATGAAAGACCTTTTCGTTTCCGAAATGGATGATAAAACAGTAATTAATTCTCTTAACTTAAACCGAGTTTACATTATTACATCAAGTAATTCTGCATCAGCTAGTGAAATGCTTATTAATGGTCTATCACCTTTTATTAATGTAATTCAGCTAGGTGAGGCAACTTATGGAAAAAATGTAGGTGGACTTGCCGTCGTTTATGATTATATCGACAACACAAACAGAACAATTAACCCCGATCACTCATATGCAATTTCACCCATTACCTTTAGAGTTGCTAATAGTGAAGGATTCTCTGATTATGCAAAT
>CEWG01041271.1_pt1 | contig 13140 bp, 8 predicted proteins | sample 361411 | NCBI WGS metagenome assembly CEWG01 (sample SAMEA2622173, study PRJEB7988) | marine metagenome | biome: marine biome (ENVO:00000447); feature: surface water layer (ENVO:00002042); material: "saline water (ENVO:00002010), including plankton (ENVO:xxxxxxxx)" | depth 5 m | reverse complement strand
GGCCGCGGCCCGAGCCAGAACCACAACAGGGGCACCAAATCGGGGGTGCTGGAGATGCTTTATCTGATATCACTACCACGTTAGAACTCAAGGCACCAGCAGGTATTGAAATGATAGATGTTATTCATGCATTAGGTCGCCCACAATCATTATATTTTAAAGAAGGCGAACACTTCACAAAAGTACGCAAAGGATTAAAAGAAGAAATAAACTTCCAAAGAGACCAACAGAAAGCAACTAAAGGTGAGACCCGGGAGGCGCGGGCAAAATTAATGAGGACCTTGAGCTCGCCAAGGCCTGGCGCTGCAGAGCGGCGAGCGGCAGTCGGGCTCACCCCCGAGGCCTCGGACCAGGAGCTCAAGGCCGCAGAGCGGCGAGCTAAGCGGCGAGAGGCAGTCGGGCTCCCCCCCTCGGCCTCGGACCAGGAGCTCGAGGCCGCAGAGCGGCGAGCGGCAGTCGGGCTGCCCCCCCTCCAGTCTAGTCAAGGTGTGATACTGAATGGTGGGGCAATGACTCAACCAGCAGCGCAACGAAAAGAAATAATATTACTTAAATTTATAAAAGAAAATGCTAGAGGTTTAATGATTATGTTTAATGCTTTGAATACAAAGAAACAAAGCACAGAAGATTCTATAAATCAAGTTGAAACAGGAATATCAGAGATTTTAGATAGAATAGGTAAGAATATTGAAAGTTTATATGCTACATTCTTAGAAGCTTTAAAAAAACATTTGAATTATATTTTCAGAACGAATGATATTTTCGAGACTTTGAGGGGATTTAATGAATTAAAGACTTCTTTAATAGATGACGCAAGTTCAATGGCAGAATATATAAGTGAGCTTATAGGGGAAATAGATGGGTGCCGGAACATGGTGGAGATATTGAGTAGGGAGGGGATGGAATTGGGAGATTTTAAAGAGCGTTTAAAAGCTGAACTCACTGAAAAAACTGAAGGTATTCGATCTGAGTTGGGAAAGGTTTACAATCCACCTCAAAATCGTTTACAATTGATTGATGGAGTTCAGTGTCCGTTAGAAGACGAGCTTCAGGAATTAGAAGATGATAAAACTTGGGAACAAGACCCTCATATAGATTGGCTAAATATGTTAAATAGGTTAAATATTACTTTGTGGGGAGCCCAATTTCAAGATTATTTTGAGGAAGAAAAAGACATATATAGAGATAATCCTCGTTTTCATTGGGGGATGGAAACCCAACAGGTTCATGGCCCAGATCAAGCACGCCGCCGGCGCTCAAGAGAACCGGCGCAAGCGCCACAACAGATGCCTGCAAATCTGCGACATCTAATAAAATATACAAGAAAGGATACACATGATAGAATTGATATGAAACATATGGTGCCCCCAGGCTCCACTCCAGATAATGGTGCGAGTTCTTTGATTGTTAATAGATTTATTACACATTTATATTACGATATTTCCAAATTATTAAAGAAAGATATGATTGATATGTTTGACATAGGGACAATGGGTTTAGATGAATTTTATAGTTATATAAAAGTATTAGAATGCTTAATGAACTATGAAATAGTATATTCAAAAACTTGGAATAAATTACTGAAAAAAAGTATTGATGTTGTTTTAGATGAGATTGATATAATACCCTTACCACTGGTTCCTGATGCACGCGCAGGACCAGCAGCAGCAGGACCACTAACACCACCAGGACCACCAGGACCAGCACCAACAGCAGCAGGACAACTAACACCAACAGCAACAGGACAACCAACACCAACAGGACTAGCAGGACAACCAGAACCACAACCCGAACCCGAACTCGAGCCTGAGCCTGAGCCTGAGCCTGAGCCGGAGCCTGAGCCGGAGCCGGAGTGGCCCTCCGTCCCTCGCTCCCAGGGCGCAGCACAAGTAGCAGCAGCACAAGCAGCAGCACAAGAAGCAGCAGCACAAGCAGCAGCAGCAGCGCCCCCACCACCACCAAGTGGTCAGCCCAGGCCTCAGTTCCATCGGCCGCGACAAGGACAGGGGGGGGGTTCCAACGTAAAAGTACCGGCTCCGCGTCCAGAACCTGAGACCCCATCTTCACCAACCCTAAAAGATTTATATGATGAATTCTTTAATGAATATAATATTTTAATTAAAGATTACTTAAGTGGGAGAAATGATGGTTGGCAGCCAGATGAGTGGCAGGAGCAGGGAGACCCAACTGGTGATGACGACGATACTCCGGTTCCGGCTACGACTGATTCTCCGGTTGAGGTTCAGGCTCAGTCTCAGAATCAGGTCATTCTTCCGCCTGATGAGCGGAAGAAGGTATGGGATGATGTGGACCGGACGCATGCATGGGATAAAGTGGCCTCTCAGAGTGAGCGCTCGGCTCCGGTTCCGGCTCAGACTGAGGCTCCGGTTACGACAACAGCACGAACGCCAGCCGAGGAGGCAGCCAATCTCCGCGACGATGCTGAATGGCAGAGCCTATACGGAAACTTGGCTGCCTCCTCGGCTCAGACTGAGGCTCCGGTTACGACAACAGCACGAACGCCAACCGAGGAGGCCGCCAATCGCCACGACGATGCTGAACGGCAGCGCCGATACGGAAACTTGGCTGCCTCCTCGGCTCAGACTGAGGCTCCGGTTACGACAACGGCTCAGGCTCAGACTGAGGCTGTGGCTCCGGCTCAGACTCCGACTCCGGCTCAAACTCGGTCTCCGGCATGCTGTCGCTTGGATGAAGCCCGATCCTCTCAGGTTAATCTACAGAGTCAGTTGATGCAACAGACTTCTCGTACGGATGATAAAGAGTCGTCTAATACAAAGATTCTTCCAGAACCACAACCGGAACCGCAACCGGAACAGGAGACCCAGAGGGAACAGGATGGTGGTGCTGATGCAGAACCAGAGCAAGATGATATTCAACCTATAATAGAAGTAGGCAGAGATTTATTTTATGATTATTTAGGTAAAGTCATTTATAAATTTACAATTTATTTAACAAGGTATGGTGTTTGGGGTAAGCCTGGTGTAGCTGATAAAAAAGGAAATTTATTTGAAATGTTACAAAATAGAATGCTAATCAGATTGGGAATATATAAAAAACCTTTCCCATTTGAACCTGCTGCTGCTACAGGAGGTGGTGTGAGATTGAGATTATTAAATCGTAAGAAAAGAACTATAAGGAAAAACAAAAGGTCTTTAAGAAAGAGTAAGAAAAAATCTTTAAGAAAGAGCGTTAAAAGATCTATAAGGAAAAATAAAAGATCTTTAAGAAAGAGTAATAAAAGGTCTATAAGGAAAAATAAAAGATCATTAAGAAAGAGTAATAAAAGGTCATTAAGAAAGAGTAATAAAAGATCATTAAGAAAAGGTAATAAAAGGTCTTTAAGGATAAATAAAAGGTCTTTAAGAAAGAGTAAGAAAAGTTCTTTAAGAAAGAGTAATAAAAGGTCTTTAAGAAGGTAAATTAATATTAAAATTGGATATTTTTAAAATTTGATTTTTATTTATTTAAACTTAAAATACAAATAGTTTAATTATAAGATGTCTTTAGAAGAAAAATATAAGAAAGAAGACCTCCAAAATCATATTTACAACACTCCTGATACTTATGTAGGGGGGTGCGATTTAATAGTAGAATCATTACAGGTTTTTGAACCTTCAAAGAATAAAATAATCAATAAAGAATGTGAATATATTCCAGCTTTATTTAATATTTATAATGAAATTTTAGTAAATTCAAAGGATCAAGTGACTCGATTAAATGAATTATATAAGAAAAATAAGAGTGTTAATCGTGTAACTGAAATAAAGATTAATATTGATAAAGAAAAAGGTGAGATAAGTATTATGAATAATGGTGATGGTATTGATATAGCTGAACATCCAAAAGAAAAGAAAAATGGAAAACCAATATATATTCCACAACTTATTTTCGGTGAATTATTAACATCAACCAATTACAATAAAGATGAAAAAAAAGTAGTCGGTGGTAAGAATGGATATGGTGCAAAATTAACGAATATATTTTCAAAATCATTCAAGTTGGAAACAATTGATAGTCTAAGGAAAAAGAAATATACACAATTATTCAGGGGGAATATGAAAATAATAAGTAAACCAAAAATAAGTGATTATTCGGGAAAACCATATACAAAGATAACTTGGATAGCTGATTTTAATAGATTTGGTATTGAAAATTATAGTGATGATATGATAAATTTGATGATAAGAAGAGTTTATGATATCGCTGGCATTACTGATAAGAGTGTTTCGGTATATTTAAATAAGAAGAAATTATCTGTAAAGAATTTTTCGGATTATAGTAAAATGTATTTAAATGATGAAGTTTTAGTATATGATGAATTTATAAATAATAATATTCCTTGGAAGATAGGTGTAAGTATATCTAATTCAGATAATTTTGAACAAGTATCATTTGTGAATGGTATTTGTACATCTAAAGGAGGTAAGCATGTTGATATGATAAGTAAGATGTTAACAAGTGGTCTTAAAAAAGTTTTGACAAAGAAATGTAAAAGGGATATTAATGAAACATATATCAAGAATTATTTGCGTATCTTTGTAGATACATTGATTGTGAATCCATCATTTGATAGTCAGACAAAAGAGAGATTAATTACAACAGCAAGTAAATTTGGTTCTAAACCTGAAATTTCGGATAAATTTATTAAACAAATTATTGATAAAACTGATATTTTAGAACGTGTAATTCAATTTAGTGAATTTAAGATGAATAAACAAAGTAAGAAAACGGATGGTAGTAAACGTAATAAGATTAGAGATATACCAAAATTAGATGATGCTAATTGGGCTGGGACACGTAAATCTGAAAAATGTATTTTAATATTAACCGAAGGGGATTCAGCTAAATCAATGGCTATATCTGGGTTATCGGTTGTAGGTAGAGATATTTATGGAGCTTTTCCTTTAAAGGGAAAAGTGATGAATGTAAGGGATGCTTCTTTAGATCAAATAATGAAAAATAGTGAAATTACAAATCTTAAAAAGATACTTGGATTAGAAACTGGTAAGATTTACAAGGATACAAAATCATTACGATATGGTAAAATTATGATTATGACAGATCAAGATCATGATGGTTCGCATATTAAGGGATTAGTAATGAATGTATTTCATCATATGTGGCCTTCTTTATTAGAGTTAGGATATATTACAAGTATGATTACTCCTATTGTAAAAGTATCTCTAAAGAAAAATATAAAATCATTTTATACATTAACTGAATATCAAGAATGGTTAAATAAGACTAATAATAGTAAATCTTGGAAAATAAAATATTATAAGGGATTGGGTACATCTTCTGCTAAAGAAGCAAGAGAATATTTTAGTGATATCAAGTTAAATAATTATATTTATAATGAAGAAACAAATGATAAAATGAGTTTAGCTTTTAGTAAAGATAAGAGTGATATGAGAAAAAATTGGTTATATAACTTTGATGAGAAGGTTATCTTAGATCATAATATGAAAGATATAAGTATACCTGATTTCATTGATAGAGAATTAATACATTTTTCAAATAGTGATACATTAAGAAGTATAGGTTCTTTATATGATGGATTAAAACCCAGTCAAAGAAAGATTTTATATTCTTGTTTCAAGAGAAAATTATACAATGAAATAAGAGTAGCACAATTAGCAGGTTATGTTAGTGAAAATGCAGCTTATCATCATGGTGAAGCATCTTTACAAGGTGCTATCATAGGTATGGCTCAGAATTATGTAGGAAGTAATAATATTAATTTATTAATGCCAAATGGTCAATTTGGAACTCGTATAATGGGTGGTCGAGATTCTGCGAGTCCTAGGTATATTCATACTGAATTAAATAAAATAGTAGATTTAATTTATCCTTCAGTTGATTTTCCATTATTAGAATACAATGATGACGATGGTATATTAGTTGAACCTAAATATTATGTTCCCATTTTACCAATGGTACTCGTTAATGGGATGAATGGTATAGGAACTGGTTTTAGTACTAATGTTCCTATGCATGATATAATTGATGTAATTAAAAATATTAAAAAGAAGATAAATGGAAAACCTTATGGGAATATAGGTCCTTATTTTAATAATTTTAAAGGTAAGATAGTTAAAATAGATAATAATAATTATCTTAGTAAAGGAATATATGAAGTAATAGATGATACTAAAATAAGGGTAACCGAGTTACCCATAGGTAAATGGACAGATGATTATAAATCATTTTTAGATTCACTTATTCCGGATAATAATAAAAAGAAATCGTTAGAAAATGAGAAAGGTAAGAAAAATAAGATAAAAAAGACAATTATAGATTATGTAAATAATAGTACTGATACAGATGTAAATTTTACTATTACATTTGAAAAGGGATTTTTAAATTCATTACAATGGGGAGAAGATGAAAATATAGATGGTATTGAAAAGTTTTTCAAGTTAACTACAACAAAGGGGTTATCTTATAATAATATTCATCTTTATAATGAAAAAACACAGATAAAAAAGTATAAAAATACAAATGAAATAATAGATGAATTTTATAAAATAAGATATCAACTCTATGTTGATAGAAAGGAACATTTATTAATTAATCTTAAAAATGAATTAATAATATTGAAAAGTAAAATGAGATTTATTACTGATGTAATGAATGATACTATTAAAATATATAAGCGCAAGAAAATACATATTATTAATGATTTATTAAAAAATAAATATATCCAAGTTTCAAAAGATAAGGTTGTAGATACAGATGATAATCAAGAAACAAATAACTTTGATTATTTAATCAAAATGTCTATTTATTTATTTACAGAAGATGAGATAGAAAAATTAAGAGAAAAGATAAATAAACTAGATGAAGAATATAATAATTTAGAAAAATTAACAATTGAAGAAATATGGTTAGGTGAATTAGATAAATTATTAGAGTATTTAGATTAAATATAAAGAATTAAATTATATAATATAGATATAATATGTCAACTTATGTTTCAGGTATTGCTAGAGGTGGAAATTACGATGAATCGGTTGGTTTAGATATAGATGGTGAAATAGTTGTTCAGAACTATGGTGGAATAGATGGTCAGAATTTATATGATTATGATTTGATGTCTAGACCTGGTGTAGGAGTATCTGGTTCAGGAATAATTATCCCACCTGAAGTAGATACAGGGTTCCCTAGTGTAGATGATTATTCAGAGATAATAAACCCCGATGGAAGTAAAACTAGATTTAAAAAAGATTTTTTATATGAAGATGGTGCTTCATTGGATACAATGGTAGGTGGTGTTAATAATGGTAGATTAGGTGATATAGAGGTAGTTAATGATTTATCAAATCTTGTTGAAAAGGATATAACTATGAATAAAAATAATAGTGATTCATCTATAAAGGGTTTAATAGAAGAGAATTCACTTAATAGTTTATTTTTTTCAGATATGAATATAAAAGTTATTCAAGATACAATAAGATATCGTGTTTATCAGAATACAAATCAGGTAATATCAGAGCAATCATCTAATGATTTATATATTATTATGAGATCAATTATGTTACAATATGCTAATTTCAGAGTAGGCATAGATAATATTATAGATGAGATTAAACGATTAAATGCGAAGGTATTAGATTATGCTGTTGAGAATGTAACATCTAATGTGAAACAACATCAAGGATACGTAGAAGATTTATCTAAATTACCTATACCAATGGAACATCCTAGTTATCATAATAAAAGAAACTATACATATGATATTTCTAATACATTATAAATAATTTAAACAATTCTACAATATTATTTTATATGAATATTCTTTTAGAAAAGAATAAACCTTTATTAATATATGGTAAACCTGGTTGTGGTAAAACACATATAGCTTTAGAATTATTAAAAGATACAATAATGTTAAGGATTGATAGTGCAAATATAAAAGATAATAAAGATATAAAAAATTATATCTTAGATAGGATAAAGAAAAAAAATATTACATTAATGTTTAAAAAAAAAACCGAAACACGTGGTTTATTAATTGATGACCTTCATATATTTAAAAAATATGACAAAAAAAGTTATAATTTAATTATTGAATTTATCAAAGAAAAACTATATTATAATAGTAAAATAATTTTAGTTTGTGATAAAAGTCTCATTAAAAATAATCAATTAAATAAATGTAAATTAAATATGATAGAATGTAAATATTCTTATAGTGATTATTATAAAATTTGTTTAAAAATTATCAAAAATAAAAAGAGAAAATTTAGTTTAGATATTTTAGACAATAAGATATATGATTCTAAATATAATTTTAATACATTTTTAAGTGAATATGATAATATTCACAATATTAATTTAAAAGATAATTATGATGGCAATGAATTAATAACTAAAAATATTTTAAAATATGATTATAAATTAGATGATATTTTTCGTTTATGTATGGGAGATGAAAAAATAATCTTACTAAACTTAGTTGAAAATATTAGTCATAATTATTTAGAAATATACAATTTTATAAATATGTTTAATAGAAATGATATTTTTATATATTATTTATATTTACTAAATATTCCAATTAAAAAAATAAATGATTGTAACAAAAAAAATGATACAAATGATATCATTTATAATCGTTATATAAGTAAAAAAATGGTTTCATATAAAAATAACAATGAGTTAAATCATTACTATCTTTATTTGATTGATACATCTCAAAAAACAAATGATATAAAATACATAGATGAAATAAATATCAAAGATATTAATTATCATAAAGAAATATATAATAAATTTAAAGAGTTGTTTCAATAGTATTGCTAATAGGTTTCATTTTGGGTTTTGTTAAAACATGATAAGTTTTAATTTCTCTATTATTCATAATAAGTTCCATGGCTTGTTCTACTTGATTATTATCTGAAATAACTTGCGATAAATTATTCCTTATATTACTTTTGTTTAATGCTTTTTTTTGTCTTCTTTCATTACATCTAATTTTCCCTATTTGTGTATTTACATCTCTAACATTATGATTAACCATAAAATTCGTGATTTGTGGTTCTAATATTTTTTTTTTAAGATTTTTTAATTCTCTTATTTTTTTTTCATATTTCACTATTTCTTCATCAATTGTCAACCATTGTTTTAAATGTGATTTAAATTCATTTAATTCACCTTCATTAACATCTAAAGAATCATTCATTTTATTTTTTTATATATAACTATTATTTAAATATATTAGATATATTTTATAATTCATTTAAAAAGATTTTCTATTTGTTTTAATAAATGTCATTATTAAAAGACAAACCCTTTAAAAAGTGTCATACTGATAATCGTAAAATGATAGATGATATTCATATGGAAAAAGAAAGTTCTTTATCTGATACTGAACTTAATGAATATTATTTAGATAATGGCTTATTATTAGATCAATATTATAGAACTGATAATAAAATTAAAAAGAATAATTCAAAAGGGGGTATATTGTCTTTTTTTAATGATAAAAAAGAAATAGATGGAAATTGCACAGATATAGATTCAAAAGATATTTTAAAAGAATATATGAGTAATATAGATGATGAAATAATTAATAAAGAATATAAGAGTCAAAATAATGAAATATGTGAATTATGTAAACAACAAATGTATTTATCAGATTTAGTTTCAGAAATATTTTGTATGCATTGTGGTAATAGTAAAAAAATAATGGTCATTACTGATAAAATATCTTATTCCGATCCACAAAGTGAGATTACTTATTATACTTATAAAAGAATAAATCATTTTAATGAATGGTTAGCTCAATTTCAAGCAAAAGAAAGAAAAGATTTATCAAGTGAAATATATTCTCAAATTAATAGTGAATTAAATAAAAATAAACACCTTGATAGAAATAATATAAAATATAATGAAATGCGAGAAATATTAAAAAAACTTAAATTAAATAAATATTATGAAAATATTCCACATATACTTACTATTATTACGGGTAAAAATGCTCCTATGTTAGATAGAAAAAGTGAAGAAATATTAAGGTCATTATTTAAAGAAATACAAATACCATTTATGAAAAATTGCCCACCAACACGAAAGAATTTTTTATCTTATAGTTATGTCCTTCATAAATTTTGCGAGCTTCTAGAATATGATCATTTATTAGAATGTTTTACTTTATTAAAAAGTCGTGAAAAATTACATGCTCAAGATATTATATGGGAAAAAATATGTAAAGATTTAAATTGGGAATTTATACCGAGTTTATAAAATTATTATCTATCATAATAAACCACACCTTTTCGCTTTGTCTGATTATTCCATATATTATGACAAGGAGTTCCTACTTTGGGATTCACGGGGCAGTTTTCTTTAACTGGTTTAAATGAACCCCATAAGGGAGATTGTGAATCTTTACTACATTGTAAAAAATAATTACCCATATTATTATTTGAATAAAATGGATTACATTGAGATTTATCGTTATTTAATGATATTTCATTTACAAAAGAAAAGTTTGTATATTGTTCCATTATAATAATACTAATATATTTAAATTTATAAATAGATTATAAACTTATTAAAAAACTTACCTTAAAAATATATTTTATTCTGACACCAATGAAACCATTTTAAATCAACCAAAAGGGACACAATTACATTAAATTTGTTTTCATCATGGAGAATAAATTAACGGATTCAATCCTAATTATTTTTTCACTATTAAAGGTTGTTAGCACCTTGAATGGTAAATATTGTATATTAAACTTATCACCCCATTCACTATAATTTTTATAATATTATTCATATTTAAACGCATATTAATGATTTTTTAATCTTAAAATTAGAATATAAATTTGATTACTTAAAATTTATAATCTTAATTAGAAATATATTCACAATGGGAATAAAAGGACTTACACAACTTATTAAGAAAAATTCTCCAGATTCTATTCAACATGAAGGACTTTATACGATGAAAGATAAGAGAATAGCAATTGATACTAGTATTTTCCTTTATAAAAGTTTAATGAATGTAAGATCCAAGGGAGATTACCTTCGAAATAATGATGGTAAAGTTGTTAGTCACATCCAAGGTTTATATTATAAAACAAATCAACTTTTAAAATTTGGTATTACACCTATTTATATATTTGATGGGAAACCACCACAAGAAAAACAAGATTGTATCAAGGCACGCGTAAAAAAAGTAGAAGAATGTAAAGAAAAGATGGAAAATACAACCAATCCTGAAGAAAAGAAATCGCTTGAGAAAGGAACAATTAGAATAAAAAAAGAATATATTGAAGATCTCAAACATATGTTTTCATTAATGGGTGTATCTTATATCCATGCAGATGGAGAAGCAGAAGCTTATGCTAGCGAACTATGTCGGTTAGGATTCGTTGATGCTGTAATGACTGAAGATATGGATACTCTTTCATATGGCTGTCCTCAATTGTTTAGAGCATGTATTGATAAGAGTATTAAGCGCCCCGATATAGTTACAATCTTTGATTTTCAAAAAATATTAGAAGATTTTAAAATGAATCATGATGAATTTATTGATATGTGTATCTTATGTGGTTGTGATTATTGTCCTACTATTCCAAAAGTAGGACCTGTTAGAGCAATGAAATATATACAAAAATATAAATCTATAGATAATCTTATAGATTCTGAAGAAAAGATAAATATATCGGATGAATTTAAAAATAAATATATTGCTTCACGGGGTTTATTTAAAGTCTTCGATGGAAAGATAGATTTAGAAAATTTACCTATTCATAATTCTGTATATAATTCTGATGCTATTTATAAATATTTAGTGAATGATTGTGATATGAATATGAAACGTGTTCAAAATTCATTGATTTAATCTTAGATAAATTAATCACCTTTCTTAATTTAAAGATAATTTATTATTTTTTATTAACTACAATATGAATCTTAATAATAATACTCTTGATGATATTTCTTATGATAGGGTAATTTTTACTGATACTTTAATTTATAGAAAGATGAAAAATCTTAATAATTTTTATGATATTTATGTGTTAACTCGTTTAGATAATCATTTTGTATGGGAAAAGACGAAAGATAGACCATGTTTTAATATCAACACTGAAGAATTCAATAATTTAAGATTTGCCACTGAAGATACAAATAGAGATAAATATTTAACTATTTATCGCATTTATGAAGGTATTGCGATTGATTATATGATTTACAATAGTGAAAATATATTAGTATGGAATAATTTAAATATTCCTATGGATATTAATAATATTCAAACAAAATCTCTATTAGATATTCCTTCACATATAAATTTAGAAAAAGATTTTGATGATTCATTTGAAATGAATTTTGAACCTTTATGTGGATGGGATAATCTATTAAGAAGAGAACCATTATATGATGAAGAATTATCAGATGAAATTAATAATATATCTAAAGGAGATAAAAAAGTTTGTTTTGATGATTTAAAAATTGATATCCCTGAAATAGAATATCGCATTGATCCGTATGATAACGAGTTGTATTCTAAAGAAGAATTTTTAGAATATTATGGTGGTTTAATTGAATGGAACAATCAAGAACCTAAACTTGTATTGAGAAGAGAACAATATTATCACTTTTCTAGAAAATTTAATCATCTGAGTAATAGACGATTTGAATACTTATTCAAAAAGTATGAAAAAACATTTATTTAGGATATTATAGAGACCATCCACCACCTACAAAAGATATCACTCCTAAACTTTTAGGTTTTGATGAACCTTGACAGGTTAATATAAAATTTATTAATTTATCTCGCGTCCAACTACTTTCTGAATATCTAAAAGTTCCAGGTTCTCTGTTTATCATTTCATTTAATAATTGTCTCAATTCTTCTTCATTCATAGATTCAATTTCTTCACTTGTTTTATATTTATAATTAGATTTTTTGCTACAAACTTTTTTACCTTGACAAGTTAATGCTATTTGTACTAACTTATCTCTTTTCATGTTTTTAATATTACCATAATTATAAGTATTCTTCTCTCTCTGTGTTATTTGTTTTACTATATTTTTTAAAGTACCTTTTCCACCTTTTAATTTATTTATATTTTCTAATGTAAATTTATCATCTTCATCAGG
>CEWG01053203.1_pt1 | contig 13173 bp, 10 predicted proteins | sample 361411 | NCBI WGS metagenome assembly CEWG01 (sample SAMEA2622173, study PRJEB7988) | marine metagenome | biome: marine biome (ENVO:00000447); feature: surface water layer (ENVO:00002042); material: "saline water (ENVO:00002010), including plankton (ENVO:xxxxxxxx)" | depth 5 m | reverse complement strand
TTATTATAAATTACCTTGGGCCTTTCCAGTATACATCCTTTATATATATCAGAGTTAGGGTCAGTCTCATTTACTTTTAAGACAATCCCTTTATCTTCCCATTGATATAAATTTTCAGAAGTGTAAAGATGAACACCTACCTGTGCAGTATTGCCAATCTTACCCTGAATTTTATGCTCCCCATACCAAAAATACGTCCCATTATGAAATAATACCCCTCCCCCATGGGCATTAATTGCAACTCCATTATTGTCAATCCATTCTTTTCCGGGAAAAAAATTATTACTTACTGTTTTACTTGAATTTTCAGAACATGCAAAAATTAACGTAAATAAAATTAACAATACATTCTTTTTGTATAGTGATAGTAGCATAATTGAATTTTTTGTAATTCCTTTTGGATTGATTAATAATTTTTTAAGCTTACCGTTAAATATAGTGAAAAGTCCTACTCTCCAACAAATTGATTAATTTAAGTGTCAAAATAACTAATTTAATTCTTATAAACTGATCTAATAAATCTCTCTCTTGATTCGTAACTTGAAAGTGCCCTTGTCATAAAAACTCCAAACATTGAGTTTTTTTGGTCTATCCAAAATTCAGTTCCGTGATATCCTCCCCATCCAAAAATTCCTTGTGGTGCATAGAGATTCATTACACTTGAGTCTTCAAGAACCCAGACGGAAAAACCATAATAAAAACCCAAAAGATCTTTAAATCCATTTTCTTCAATTGGGTATCCTTCTGAGTATTTCTTTGTAATGAGTTGAATACTCCCAGGGCTTATAATTTTTTTTCCATTAAAAGACCCATCATTGAGTAACATCATGCAGAAATTAAAATAATCTGAAATAGTAGAAACAAGACCCTCTCCCCCCAGATGAGTTAAATGATCTTTATAATAAGTTAATATATCCCCCTTGCTTGTAACACCATTACCCAAAAATCCCTCAACAAAATTATTTTTGACAAATAAAGGAGGTACATTATCTAGTTCTTTTTCGGTTAAGTAAAATTTAGTATTTTTCATTTCAAGAGGATCAAAAAGATTTACTTTTAAGAAATCATATAAGCTTTTGCCACTTACAACTTCTATTACTCTGCCTAGTATAGATTGGTTTATACCGTAAAGAAATTTTGATCCGGGCTCAATATCTATCTTTTGTTTAGCTATTTTATTCATTAGCTCCTCAAGATTCTTTGACCTAATCACATCAATATAATAAGAATCATAATAAACATAGCCGCTTCTATGATTCATGAGGTGAACTAACTTTAATTCACTTTTACATGGATAAGTCCCTTTTTCATCTCCACAAATTGGATGTCTAAATGCTGGTATATATTTAGAAACAGGATCATCAAAGTCTACTAGCCCCTTTTCAAATAAAATCATCATTGCCACAATGGTTATTGGCTTTGACATAGACCAAATAGGAAAGATTGTTTTATCGGTAATTTCTTTATCACCCATTTTCATAGAATTTTCAATATGATGATATAGAATTTTTCCATCTTTGAAAACGAGTGCTTGATTACTCGCAGTAATTTTATCTTTTATTATTTGCTTTTGAAAAGCAATAATTTTATTTGAATTTGGGTGATCATATACTAAATCAGGCACGAATAATTCAGACTGTGCTATTATGGTAAATGGAAAGGATAAGATTAATACATTAAATAAATTTTTTAACATTTTATTATTCTTAGAATTTGTTAAGTCTAATTTATTTAATGATTTCTTTACGTTTTTTAGTCGATTGTTGTAAAGGACGAAGCGGGTAACCCTTCTTTATTTATCAGTGATCCAACAGTCCAGTTTTTCCATCCATACCTGACATTTACAGGGTTTATGACATTTTTAGAATAGAGTCTTAATTTATTATTAATGATTTTAGCACGAGCCTCATAAAATTCATTATCCTCCCCAGCTATTTCAAAGCCATAATTATCACTTTTAAATTCTAAACCTGATCCTTTACTACTAAAATCAACTGTAAGATAATTTCCATTAGTTTGATGACTTTTATATACTGGACCGGAAGACAAATAATCAAATCCATACTGTTTGTCAAGGGCCAATAGAGCAAATCTTTTTCCAACATCTTGTTTGTTTTTTGGATGAATATCGTCCTTTTCGCCAATATCCATTAAAACAGCCATTCCTGTATTTGTAGTGGTTAAAAGTGTTTTTCGCTGGGCCTCTCTTACCCCTAGAGTTCCTGCCTCTGGAAATGGAGCGAGTTGAGCGTAATAAAATGGAAAATTATAACCCCATGCATCTCGCCAGTCTTCAATCATACCAGTAAACAAAGTTTGATAATCTTCGAAATTTCTTGTGTTAGCCTCCCCTTGATACCATAGTGCACCCTTTATAGAGAAAGGAATGATATTTGACAAAATTCTATCATATAAAATCGAATACTCATTAGCCCCCCCTATACTTACTCCTCTATGAATATTATCTTTTAAAAATTTTGATTTATTTAATAGTTCTTCATGATTAAGTCCATGTACAACGAATTGTCCGTTAATGAAAAATGCGTGATGAATAAATTTGAATTGATTGATTGGGATTTCAAATTTACTTGTGGCATTTTTCAATATAATTTTCCCGTTAAAGCCTCCAGGACCGTCGATATCTGTGAGTCTAATGGCTAAAATATTTTCACCTATTTTTAAATTAGATTTTTCAATCATATACCTCCTTTCTTCACTCCAACTAATTGTATTTCCAATTAACTTACCGTTAAAATATGTTTGATCACTGTCATCAGCGCCATCCTTATAAATTAACTCAAAATTTGAATTTACATCTGTAATATTAATTTTAGTTCTGAGCCATATTGTTCCATTACTTAAAAGTAAATCTTTTGGATCAAAAACATTTTCAAATCTGCTGCTCGAACCAGCATAACCAATATCATGGTATTTCTTACTCCAACTTTGCCATTGTGAATCATCAAAATTAACACTCGAATAGTCTTTATCGTTTAAATCAAGGTTTTCCCAACTTTCCAAGTCAGGTTTTTGATCTGATTTTAACGGTAAATTAAATGTCTTAAAGCCAAATTCAAGTTCATTAAGTTTTGCAACAGAGTCATTAATTCTTAAGTAAGAGTTGACTATACTGATGTAATCTTTCATTGAAACTTCTTTTTTGTTAATTGAGGGAAGTTTAAAAGAAGTAAGTTCAGTTAATTTTCTTCTACTTGTCCATGCCTCTACCCTTGTTCCTCCCCAATAAGCACCAATGATACCAATTGGAACATTTAGCTCTTTGTGTAGTTCTCTAGCAAAAAAATATCCTGCTGCACTGAAACTTTCAACACCATAAAAATCTGCTTTCTTGGAGGCATTTTCAGGAGTAACAATTTTCCATTTTTGAGTATTGACTATTTTTCCAGAAAGATCTTGTGGATGATTGAAAAATCTAATTTCGTTATAATTAGCATTTTTAATTTCTTGGTCTTGGTTATTAATACAATTATTACATTGATTTAGTTTCCAATCCATATTTGACTGTCCAGATACAAGCCAAACCTCTCCTATCAAAATATCACTCAATAAAATGGAATTATTTTTGTTTTTAACTTGAACAACATGGGGTCCACCTGCCTCTGGAGTTAATAATTTAAGCTCCCAGAACCCATCACTATCTGTAATTACTGAAGAAGATTCACCCCAACTCCCTCTTACTACTACCTTCTCATTGGGTTTTGATTTTCCCCAAAAAGCAACTTTAGATTGTTGTTGTAAAACCATGTGATCGGAAAAAATAGATGCAAGACTTAAATCTATCGTTTGTTGTTTACATGAATAAAAAATTAATATGAAAGATGCTATTAGTAGATTGAAATAGATTTTACACATATCTGATTTGTTAATATTTCAAAGAAAAAGATGAAGATTTATTTTAATAACAAACAGTAAGAGAAAAACCCTTAGAAGTGTAAACATTATTTACTTAAAATTTAATAATTGTATTTATGGTTTAGTCACAACTCCCTTTAGTCCATGATTTAATGCCAAAGGATTCGGCCACACAATCATTTCCATATGTGACTCCGTTACAACCACAAACGGGGTTATATTCCTTAGTACAAGGGATTTGCTTGGAAGGCCCCTTACATTGATCTGATAAATTGTTTTTTCCACAGCTTAAAATAACAGAAAACAGCATAATGGGAAAACTCATAATCAATTGGCTTCTTAAAATCATTAAAGCTCTTTTATGCTCAGGTTCTTCCAACGAATTTTTTTGTTGGCTTTAATTTTATCTTCTCCTATGCCATGAAGTTGAAGAGCAATGTAACCATTGACTGTCAGCTCGTCGTAAACATCTCCGATAATTATTCCATTAACCCAAGATTTTATATGATTATCTTTGACTCTAATCTTATAATGATTCCACTCTGAAGGTTTGAAAGCAGACTTAACCTTTTGGTTGATTCCTGGAGTATGGAGAAAACCCCTTCCCGCCTCTTCATATATAGCTCCACTCCAAGCTCTGGAGGTAGGGTCAATTTCGATTTGATAGCCCCAGAAAGTTCCTGCCTTGCGAATAATATTCTCTAGAACCTTGCTTCCTTCTTGATCAAACCTTCCTCCCCATCGGACTGTTTCTGTATCCTTTGGATATATGTTACTTCGAATCTGTACCCCTGAATTTAAAAGAGTATCTATTTGAACATCAAATTGTAACTCAAAATTTTGATATTTATTTTCAGTGTGTAAAAAGGTATTAGGTAGACCCATTACGGCCTCTGCCACAATACATTTGTTTTCAACATAAAATTTACCTCCACCATAATTTAACCATCCATTTAGATTTGATCCATTGAAAATCTTTGATGTATTGCTATTACAATTAGTAAGTGTAATAAAAATCAAAATAATAGATGTGAATTTTTTCAAGGTTTGGTTGTTATTTTTGAACTTTTCTTAATTAAAATTTTATAGTCTAATTATTTTCGAATAAAAAAAACTACATGGATGTGGATTCAAAATAATTGAGTGTCGAAAATATTTTATCAATTTATTTTAAACAACATTAATGGTCATGTAGGTTTTGCTAAACACGAGTTAACTTTACAGGATATGTTTTATTTGAATTCCATTGAGGAACATATAGGTTGTCGTCACTATCAACGCAAACATCATGAGGATTCAAAAATGTTTTTTGATCATATACAGGTGGAAGTAAAACTCCATCTTTGTAGGTGGGTTTACTTCCCCCTGGCAGGGAAAGTACATTGTTATTTTGATCTAATACTGCAAGCATTCCATCGAATGAATCCCATTTATTAGTTATAATGACAGCAAAATAAATCAAATTCCCCTTTAATACAGGTCGACAAATAAAACATCCTGGCATAGAAATTGTCTCTAGATGTCGGCCATCTAGGGAGAATCTTTTAAATTCATTAGCACTCCTTGAAGTAATTAGTAAACTAGGGTTAGCAGGGTCACGATGGTCGAAAGTGATACCATGAGCACAATCGAATTGGTCATCAGCCTTGCCCCTTCCTCCAAAATGACGAACGTAATTACCTTGAGAATCGTATTGAATAATAAAATCTTTGCCGTAGCCATCGGCAATGTATAAGTCACCATTGGGTGCAATAGTTGTTTCTGTGGGTTTGAACTGGTCGGGAGTTTCATAATCAGGGATTTCGCGAGGGGCATTATAAGTAATCAGTATATTACCTTTAAGGTCTGTTTTACAAACCTTGTTAGTGTTTGGATCTGTAATATATAAAAATTCTTCGTTTCCCTCTTCAGTAATGGTTAGACCATGGGCTCCTGGAAATTCTGATCCCCAAGCATCCAAGATTTTACCAGATCGATCGTAAATCAAAATATTATTTTTTTTATGTGTAGTGGTCATGATTAGACGTTGGTTTTTATCCATGACCATTTCATGGCAATCATTTACTGGAAATTGAGTCGGATCTTGTATACCCCAATCTTTATCTACCATATAAGTAAAATCGCCGTGACCCACAATAGAGTTTTTCTCTTTTTTACATGAAATAATACCAAAAGATGAACTTGAAGCAGTAAGCGCTACTCCTGATAATAAAGTTGTTTTTTGGATAAATTTTCTTCTATTTAACATAATTTATTGATTTTTAGTTTCACAAATTCTATTTCAAAACTTGAACGTATATCTTTTGTAATTTAAATACTACTCTTACTATTAACGTTTAAAAAAATTTCAGTATATAAAATGATAATTTCATTCCAAAAAATTAAAAAACCTTTAAACATAAAAAGGTATTCAAAACAATATATAACTTTTTTAAAAAATATAGTTTAACAAAATAAATAAGACTTAAGTGTTATTGAAAATTTTTACTGAGGCATCTTTTTTTATATCTTTCAAATTCTAAAAACAACCAAATGATTCATATCAGAATCTTTATTTACGTTTTTATTTTTACCTCGATTGCCAATGCACAAAGCTGGAAAGCGGTTGAGGGGAAAATAACGAGTAAATGGACTGAAACCGTAAATCCGGAAAATGTATGGCAAGAGTATCCTCGCCCTCAATTTGTAAGAAGCCATTGGAAAAATCTCAATGGACTTTGGGATTATGCTATTTTAAAATCTCATAAAATCCAGCCCCAAAAGTTTCAGGGAAAGATTTTAGTTCCCTTTAGTTTTGAATCCTCTTTGTCGGGGGTAGGAAAAAACATCAATCCAAATGATAAGATGTGGTATAGGAGAAGTTTTAATCTCCCCAATAACTGGAGCGGAAAAGATATTGTAATTAATTTTGAAGCAGTAGATTACAAATGTGCTCTTTGGGTAAACGATATATTGGTGGGAACTCATAAAGGGGGATTTGATCGTTTTTCTTTTAATATTACTCCATACCTAAAATCCAATGGAAGTCAAAAAGTCGTATTGGCAGTTGAGGACGCTACCAATTTCAGTTCACAGCCTCGAGGTAAGCAACAAATCAATGCCAGTGGTATCTACTACACCCCAGTCAGTGGAATATGGCAAACCGTTTGGTTGGAAGCTGTCTCATCGGAAAGCTATTTAAAACAAGTGAAAACAACCACCGATATTGATAAAAGCACTGTCTCCATTATCCCAATGACTAACGTGAGTTTAGTGAAAAGATATAAAGTAGCTGTGAATATTTTTTTCGACGAAAAAAAAGTAGCTTCGGGGATTACAAATCCCAACAAACCACTGAATTTAAAAATAGATAATGCCCAACTCTGGTCACCAGAGCACCCCCATCTCTATGATGTCAAATTGGATTTAATCAATCCCTCTGGTAAGATAATCGATCAAGTTAAGAGTTATTTCGGTATGCGAAAAATAAGCTTAGCGGATCACAAAGGGGTCAAATATCTATTCCTAAATAATGCACCCCTTTTTCACTATGGCCCCCTAGACCAAGGCTGGTGGCCTGATGGATTGTTGACTCCTCCCTCTGATAAAGCCATGCGATATGATATTGAAATGACTAAAGCCATGGGTTTTAATATGATACGTAAGCATGTAAAGATCGAACCCGATCGATGGTATTTTCATTGCGACCAATTAGGAATTATGGTATGGCAAGACATGCCCTCATATAACAGGTTGGCATTGAAAATAAATGAGGAAATGGTAAACACCAAGAAAAAAGAAAGAATCTATAATAGCTTGGAAAGAGTAAAAAGAGAAGAGGCGGATCTTAACAGAAGCTCAGAAAATGCCGCCCAATTTGAATTGGAACTCCGTCGTATGGTAGACTTACATTTTAATGCACCAAGTATCGTCATGTGGGTTCCTTTTAACGAGGGATGGGGCCAATATGACACTTGTAGGATCACTGATTATCTAAAACAATTAGATCCCGATCGATTGGTCAATCCTGCCAGTGGTTGGTCACTAAGACCATGTGGTGATATTTATGACATTCATACTTATGATGTCGACCTGACGGTTCCCCCTATGTCACTTGACAGGGCTACGGTAATTGGAGAGTTTGGAGGTATTGGCTACCCTGTAAAGGATAACTTATGGAATCCCGAAATGCGTAATTGGGGCTATCAGACTTATTACAATCCCGAGGAATTACTCAAAAACTACATCTACAAATTCAATCAGATTTTATATATGAAAGAGAGAAATGGACTCTCTGCAGCTGTTTACACTCAAACTACTGATGTTGAGGGGGAGATCAATGGTTTAATGACATATGACCGAAAAGTCACAAAAATTTCCGAAGAAAAACTAAAAGAATTACATACCAAACTATATCAAGAATAATCGTAATCAATGAATATCAAAAATTTAATTTTAGCAACAATTTTGCTCAGCTTTATGTATTGCGAGCATGATAAAAAACAAAAATTCGTGTTAGAAATAAATAATTTCCAGACCAAGATTAAAGGAAAAAAAACAGACTTGTATCAACTAAAAAACGAAAAAATCGAAGTTTACATAACAAATTACGGTGCAAGGATTGTAAGCCTCCTTTCTCCTAACAGCGAGGGAACAATGGGAGATGTTGTATTGGGATTTAAAAGCATAGCGGATTATCAAAAAGCTAAAACCCCATACCACGGATGTGTGATCGGAAGGTATGGAAATAGAATAGGCAAAGGAAAATTTAAATTAAATGGAGCAACCTATGAACTGCCCATTAATAACAACGAAAATCACCTCCACGGTGGGCCAGACGGATTCCATGATCAGGTTTGGGACGTTATCGCTGTAAATCAAAACTCTATTGTAATGACCTATTTGTCTAAAGATGGAGAGATGGGATACCCAGGAAATTTGACGGTAGAGGTTATCTATGCGATCAATGGTAATGAATTAAGTATGACCTATAAAGCCACAACAGACAAAGCCACTCCCGTCAACTTGACCAACCACGCTTTCTTTAATTTAGCTGGTGAAGCGAGAGGCAGTATCAATGATCATTTATTGATGATCAATGCCAGTCACTTTACCCCAGTAGACGAAAGTTTGATACCCTTGGGGAAAATACAATCAGTAGAAGACAGTCCTTTTGACTTTAGACGAGCAAAAACTATTGGTAGAGATTTAAATCAACAAGGTTCAGATATCCAACTCAGTTATGGGGGTGGCTATGACCACAATTTTGTTCTTGATAAGGAATCTCAGGGTAGCATGAGTTTTGCAGCTCGAGTGGTCGATCCCAAAAGCGGTAGACAAATGGATATATTCACTGAAGAACCAGGAATACAATTTTATGGAGGCAACTTTATGGATGGAAGTGATGTTGGGAAGTATGGTACAAAATTTGAATACCGTGCTTCTTTTGCACTGGAAACCCAACATTATCCTGATTCACCCAATCAGTCTAAATTTCCAAGCACAATTTTAAACCCAGGAGAAACCTATCAAACGAAAAGCATTTACAAATTTTCTAACTCCAAATGAATTTTAGTGACTAAGTCTCTCACATTACATCAGTAGCCAACTGCGCAGGGAATATAGATTAGAATTAAAGAAAAAATGATTACTCGTTGGAAGGTTTACCAATAGTTGCCAGTATGCCGCCATCCACATAGAGAATTTGTCCATTTACAAAGTCACTTGCCTTTGCACTAAGAAACACAGCTGCTCCTTGCAAATCGTCAGGATCTCCCCACACTCCTGCTGGAGTTCTATTTAGGATAAATTCGTTAAAAGGATGTCCGTCTACCCTTATGGGTTTTGTTTGTTCAGTAGCAAAATAACCAGGGCCAATTCCGTTGACCTGAATGTTATAGGGCGCCCATTCGACACACATGTTTTGAGTCAGCATTTTTAACCCTCCCTTAGCGGCAGCATAGGCCCCAATTGTATTTCTGCCTAATTCACTCATCATTGAGCAAATATTGATAATTTTACCAGCTTTACGTTCGATCATTCCTTTGACAACTGCTTTTGAAACGATAAAAGGACTGACCAAATCAACTTTAATTACCTGCTCAAAATCAGCCACCTCCATATTAACCATTGGCGTTCGCTTTATAATACCCGCATTATTGACTAAAATATTAATAGGACTCACTTCATTCTCAATTCTTTCAATTGCATTTTGGACTTCTTCTTCATTAGTTACATCAAAACGATATCCAAAAGCTTGAATTCCTTCGGCCTTGAAAACGTCTACTGCCTTATCAATTTTTTCTTGAGAACTGTTACCATTTATGATTACCATTGCTCCAGCCTGACCAATACCTTTGGCCATGGCCATGCCCAGTCCGTGAGTAGCACCGGTAATCAAAGCGATCTTTCCAGTCAAATCAAATAGAGAAGTGCTCATGCTCTTATCTTAAATTGGGGATAGGGCAACCATCCATATCGCCATAGTCTAAATTTTCTCCAGCCATTCCCCATATAAAAGTATAGTTTGAAGTTCCCGATCCAGCATGAATTGACCACGGGGGTGAAATGACAGCTTGTTCGTTGGCCATCCAAAGATGCCGGGTTTCATCGGTGGACCCCATAAAATGACATACTGCTTGGTCTTGCGGCACCTCGAAATAGAAATAAACTTCCATTCGACGATCGTGGACATGAGCGGGCATGGTATTCCAAACCGAACCGGAAGCCAACTCGGTCATTCCCATTTGCAATTGACAACTCTTGACTATGCTGTTGACAATGAGTTTTCTGATGGTTCTGGCATTGGAAGTTTCCGCTGATCCCAGTTCAATAATTTCGGCTTGGTCTCTACCTACTTTTTGAGAGGGATAAGCATGATGTGACGGAGCAGAATTCAGGTAAAATTTAGAGGGTGTATTGGAGTCCTTGCTCGAGAAATGTACTTCTTTTATTCCTCTACCCAGATAGAGTGCCTCTTTATAATCTAACTCATAAGTTTCCCCATCAGCCGATACCATTCCTTTTCCTCCCACATTGATGATACCCATTTCTCTTCGTTCAAGAAAGAAATCTGATTTCAGGGGCTCCAAGGTGTCCAAAAAGACACTTCCCTTTGCAGGAATAACCCCACCAGCCATATAACGATCGAAGTGGGTATAGACCCAATTTACCGTACCAGTACCAAATACTTGTTCGATTAAAAATTCATCTCTTAAGGCCTGAGTACCCATCTGATTGGTTTCTTTATGACCTACAGCATAGCGGACTTCGTAATTATTATTCATGTTAACATCTTATTTTTTTAATCAATTTAAGGGTTTTTGCAACTTTCGTTCTGAGTCCTTCAAAATCCTCATTAGCCAATATCTCATTGGAAATCAATTTAGAACCCATCCCCACACAAGTAACTCCTGCATCAAACCAACCTCTAAGATTATCTTCCTCAGTGCTTACACCACCTGTAGGCATAAAACTGGTCCATGGTTGTGGTCCTTTAATTGCTTTGACAAAGTCGGGGCCATAGGTACTTCCAGGAAAGAGTTTTACGATTTCACCCCCCAACTCTTCAACTCTTGCAATCTCAGTGAGGGAACCGCATCCTGCAGACCACAATACTTTTCTGCGATTACATGCCACAGCAATGTCCTCTCTCAATACAGGAGTAACAATAAAATTTGCTCCCAATTGCATGTAGAGGGATGCCGCCGCTGAATCGGTTACAGACCCTACCCCCATGATCATATCGGGTAACTCGGTGAGAACATACTTATTGAGCTCATCGAATATTTGATGAGCAAAATCGCCTCTACTGGTAAACTCTAATAATCTTGCTCCGCCCTCATAGCAGGCTTTCAATGTTTTTTTTGCGATCTCAATGTTACTGTGATAAAAAAGAGGGACCATTCCAGTCTCCGCCATTTTTGATACAACTTCTAAACGGGTAAATTTTGCCATAATTATCTTGCTACGCGGCCACTGGCGTCACCGCTCATTAATTTTTCTACTTCAGTTACAGTTACCAAGTTAGCATCACCCTTGATAGTATGTTTTAAACAAGAAGCGGCTACTGCAAAGTTCAGTGCATTCTGATCGTCCTCAGGGTACTGTAACAATCCATAAATCAATCCCCCCATAAAAGAGTCACCCCCACCTACTCTATCCACAATGTGGGTGATTTTATATTCAGGACTGGTATAAATATTTTTACCATCATAAAGTATCCCTGCCCAGGTATTGTGAGAAGCGGAAATGGAACCTCTAACAGTGGTGATTACTTTTTTTGCTTTAGGAAATTTTTTCATCATTTGCTCGCATACCGATTGAAAAGCCTCTGCTTTGACCTGATCCCCTTGGGTGGTGATGTCCAATCCTTCTGGTTTGATCCCAAAATGTTTTTCAGCGTCCTCTTCATTACCTAAGATGATATCACAGAAGGATGTCAATTCAGTCATGATTGGTTCTGAGGGTTGGCCATACTTCCAAAGTTTAGCACGATAATTCAAATCGGTTGAAACGGTAATTCCCTTTTCACTGGCGATTTTAACAGCTTCCAAACAAGCATCAGAAGCTCCTTGAGAAATTGCAGGGGTAATTCCCGTCCAGTGAAACCAGCCAACAGACTCGAATACAGAATCCCAATCAATCATACCAGCAGTTATTTCTGCCATAGCCGAGTGGGCACGGTCATAGATGACCTTACTGCCTCGGCTTACCGCTCCAGTCTCAAGAAAATAAATCCCCAGACGGTCACCCCCATAGACAATGTGCTGGGTTCCAACCCCTCTTTTACGCATTTCCATCATCGCGCATACACCAATATCATTTTGAGGCAAACGTGTTACAAATTCGACAGGCACACCATAATTTGAGAGGGATACAGCAACATTGGACTCTCCTCCCCCATAGACCACATCAAAGCTGTTAACCTGTGAGAATCTTAAGTTGGCTGGTGGTGAGAGTCTTAACATTAACTCACCGAAGGTCACTACTTTTTTCATGAAATTATTTAATATTAATTTTAATAGGGTTTTCAATTTTTATTGCCAAATCATCCAAGTACTTTTCCCAAGCTAGATGATCCGCAAACTGATTACTTTCAGACCAGTAGAAGCCTACATAATAAACTAATGACTGGTTTATAACTTTAAGATCTAAAAATACATGATTTTGATCCTTTATTTGGGGGTTATATACGTGTTGACTTTTAAAATACTTTTTAGGGGTCAAAATAACATTACTTAGTGTTGTTTCAAAATGATTTTGTTTAAAAACAAGGAGATTATGCTTGTCTAAAATGGTGCCATTACTTTCTTGCAATGA
>CEWG01227396.1_pt1 | contig 13174 bp, 11 predicted proteins | sample 361411 | NCBI WGS metagenome assembly CEWG01 (sample SAMEA2622173, study PRJEB7988) | marine metagenome | biome: marine biome (ENVO:00000447); feature: surface water layer (ENVO:00002042); material: "saline water (ENVO:00002010), including plankton (ENVO:xxxxxxxx)" | depth 5 m | reverse complement strand
GCTTTCGGCGCCCTTACAAGGACATCGAACAGCTCTGTCCGGAGCACGTGAACCACCGAGCGCGCCACTTTGTTCATGAAATAACTACCGGCAAAGAAGCCAAGTGCCCGTCCCAGCGAGAGGACAACTGCCGCGACAGGAATCGCGATACGCGCATAGTCCGTCGGGGTTTTGTCTCCTGGAGCCCAAATCCATTGTGAGGCCTGCGACACAAAACCCAGCCCAGCCATTGGCTGACCACCCAACGAATCAAGCAGAAACTGGGTCAAATCGGCCAACAGCACGTTTCCAAGGCTGTACACGACATAGCCGAGGAAACTTAGAAATAAGGACCATTTGTAAGCGAGGGCGTAAGTGAGTAGCCGTCCATACAACTTGGAATCTGAGACTGTCTTAGCTGACTGATCTACCAAACTATTCACCGGCTGCAGGTCGTTGCGTGCTGATTGGCAGTCGCTTAGACCTTAATTGACTTGATGTATCCATCGACAACACCACCATAGCATGTGGCGAATCACCGACTGAGACATTAGTTGTAGGTATATCGCGTTTACTACCAACTTTTTCAATGACAATCTCACGTAAATTTTCCGCGTCACCCGGAATTCATTAGCAAAAATAATAAAATTTCACTCGCTCGAGCGTGGTGGAGTTGTCTCATACCCTCCATAATTCTGATATCTGTTAGCTATAACGAGATGTTGTAAGGTAAAAGAAAAGCGGACTTTTAAAGCTGACAAAAGCGCACAAAGATGTGGATACAAATAAGTTAGCGGTAACTATGCCCAAGCGGTCACTCAGAAAATTCCTGCCTACTCCCGCACGCCTCAAGGATGTAAGGGGGCTTGGCATGTTTAAAGATCTATTCGACCGACATGAGCTTTGGCATATCAGTCGGACCTCTATCGCACGTGCTACTGCGATTGGCCTCTTCTGCTCTATGGTGCCGCTTCCAGGTCAGATGATTGTGGCAGTCTTTGTGGCAATTAGGATCGGCGCTAATGTTCCTTTGGCCTTTTCGCTCATTTTTATCACGAACCCGCTAACCATGCCGGTAATCTACCTTTCGGCCTACCTCTTAGGTAGCGCTTTGCTAAACGTACCTGTTATTGATGTCAACGCCATCGACTGGCTTGATCCCACGAGCCCAGAACTCCTCAGTATCTGGCCCTCCTTCTTGTTAGGGTGTTTTGTTATGGGTGTTATCGTGGCATTTTTTGGTTATTTCATTGCCGATGGCTTATGGCGTTTACGAATCGCACAGCGGATCTCTGAGAGAACACGCCGGCGTCGTGAAAGAAAAGCAAAGGAAAAAAGAGATAGAGGCAGCAATTCACACTAACGCGACTCTCTCAACCCTTCGGTAATTGGCAAGTTCGCAGCAACAAATGCCGGCAGAGTACAGGACACGATCGAGAGCACCAACGCTACTCCAGGGACAAGCAGGAAGTCTTCTAATCGAATGTGGACTGGCACATAGGCCAGCGGATAAACCGCAGTGTCCAGTAACGGACTGCCCGTTACCAACTCAATGATTTGCACAAGCGAGGGCATGACTAGCGACAGCACCAGGCCCAATCCCGCCCCCAACACCGCACCACCGACACCGATCATGGTGCCCTGAATGATAAATATCTGAGCAATATCGATCGAGCTAAAGCCGATCGCTCGTAGTATAGACGACGGTGCACGTCGGTCTGAGACCACGAGTACAAGGGAAGTGACTACATTAAAGATGGCGATGATCAATAAAGAGGCCAACATGAGAGCAACTATCTGTCGTGACAACTGGATGGCCTGATATAAATTACCCTGCGTTGCCGTCCAATCCGTCACCCAAAAGGCGGACGGGAGCATCTGCCGAAGATATCTCGCAAGCTGAGGTGCCTCGAGGGGATCAGCTATATTTAGCGCAAGAGCGCTACTCTTAGACGATCCATCTTCAATTAATCCACGGCCTGTCATTGAAAAGACATGGTCTATTTCCGTATCAGATGCGAGCAAAGAGACGATCTTCAGTGTTCCAGAGCGCAGCCTGTTCTGGTAACCACCTGCAGAGAGTAACGTTGATACGCTGTCCCCAACTGTTAGTCCTAGTGTGGCTGCTAGGTGAGAGCCAATGACAAGCTCCCCGGTGGCTAGTGAATCCACCTCTGGTCGTAAATGATCCTTATAAGGCTCGAGCGCGGCGTTTTCAGCAATGGTTAAGCGAGTGACTTGAGCATTGCCCTGAGCAACCAATAGAGCGTCGATGTCTTCGAAGCGGTTTCGTCGAATTACGCTCACCATTGGGTCTACGTCGCTCTGAACTGTGGCCCAGTCTTCCGCAGAGGCAAAACCCCGAATGGTGACGTGCGGTACCAGATTAAGTATCCGAACGCGCATCTCGCGTTCAAAACCATTCATAACCGATAGCGCAGCGAGAAGTAGCGAAATGGCAATGACCATACCGAAAATGGACAGTCGCGATAAAAAAGCGGACAAGCCACGTCCCGGATCATTTGCTTGACGGAGCGCGATGTCCCAATGGAGACGGCGCATCAGTCAGACGCACCGATTAACTGACCGTTGGCCAACTCATACTGCCTGTCCGTTCCCGCAGCGACTACTGGGTCGTGAGTGACAATGACAAATCCCGTGCCCTCGAAGACGACATCACCTATCAACGCCATAACCGACTCAGCTGTCTTAGGGTCCAAATTACCAGTAGGTTCATCCATTAGGAGGCATAGGGGCCGATTGATCAGCGCCCTACCAATCGCAACACGCTGTTTCTCGCCTCCCGAGAGACGGCTAGGCCGGTGATGTAGCCGATCTGACAGACCAAGCTCAACTAGCAGCTCCTCTGCCATTAAAAGTGCCTCTCTAGCGGTTTGTCCCGCGATCTGAGCGGGCATCGCCACGGCTTCGAGCGCCGAAAACTCAGGTATTAAGTGATGGAATTGAAAAACGAAACCAAGGTTTTTATTTCTCCAGCTGCACAAGGCGCGTTCGTCAAGGCTAGTGAGATCCTTATTACCGAGAAGCACTTTCCCCGATGTCACTCTATCTAGACCACCCAGTACGTTCAAAAGGGTCGACTTACCTGCACCCGAAGCACCAACGATGGCGATTCGTTCGCCGGCACTGAGCTCGAAATTGAGGTCATTGAGCACAGAAACACTGCCGGCGCCTGAATCGTACCGTTTTGAAATATCGACAGCAGATAAAACGCTCATGCAGCCTCCAATCCCTCCAACGCCAGCACAGGTGAAATCTTACTTGCACGATGCGCGGGATACACCGCTGCCATTACACTCAGGACTACAGAACCCAAGATGATGTAGGCAACGTCACGCCACTGCAGATCCGTGGGCAGCCCGCCGATGTAATAAACACTGGGGTCAAACAGCGTCCACCCAAATACCGTCTCCAGCACACGCATGAACGCTTCAAGATTAGCGGTCACCATGAGCCCTAGCACTAGACCAACAGCAATTCCGAGTAGTGCGAGAAACAGCCCATGGAGCATAAACACGACACGAATTTCAGCGGGAGTTAAGCCCAGCACCCGCAAAGAGGCAATATCTGACCTCTTCTCAGCCACCGACATCGTGAGCGATGAAATAATACTGAACGCCGCAACTGCTATCAGCGCTGACAACAGAACACTTACCATGAGCTTTTCCATTCGGATGGCAGCAAATAGTGATTGATATTTTTCGGCCCAAGTTATCGGTGTCAATACGCCCTCACTCTCTAAACTAATGAGTCTAGCCAGTTCGCCCGCACGATAAGGGTCTGATAGCTGCAGTCGGATGCCGTCCGCGCGCGCTACCCGACTAAGCTTACGAGCTGTGTCAAGAGATGTCAGCGCTAGTATTGCGTCGGGACTGGCCCCAACGGCAACCACGGCCCCCACTGTTAGCTTTCGGTACCGAGGTAATACACCGAACGGTGTTATCGCGACATGAGGAAGGACCGCGTCAATCGAATCACCCACACCTACGCCTAGATTACGCGCAAGCACCTCCCCCAACGCCACCTGAAAGCTCTCGGACGTGATACGTGAGAGATCACCCTCTATAACCGTCATCGAGAGGACCTCCGGGTTAACTGAACCGACGCCCGTAAGCTGGGCCCCGGCGGACGAAAACTCGCCGCGCAGCATCAGCTGTCGACGAATGAAGGGTGTATGACTAAAGGTTAGTCCTTCCAGCTCTGTGAGCTCGATTACGCCAGAAGCAGTCGATACATCGTTCACTTCAAGATGTGGAACCGCCTTCAACAATCGGCCAGTGAGCTCACCTGCCAGACCATTCATTACAGATAAGACAACGATTAGGCTCGAGACGCCCAGTGCCATGCCCAGCGCGGCGAAAATCGTCACGCCGCGTGTAAAAGCGCGTTGTTCTTTACTGAAACTCAGTCGCCTTGCGATTATGAGGTTCAAACGGAAGGACATTAGCGCTCGGTGGGATCGAATTCGACAGCACCCGGTATTAAGCTATTAGAGCGTGTTTCGGTTTCACAACGTTGTGGATCGCCACCACAGATCTCGCAGGACTGATCTATACCCGCTGCGCCCATACCACCACAGGATCCCTTTATAGGCTCCCGTCCTGCCATCACACCCACTGACATGGCCGCGACAATCAGCGCGAAAGCTAAAAATGTTAATACGAAGATCACTCGGCCTTTTCCCCCACTTTAGACTCCGTTAGCCACTGAGTCATAGCGTCGCTATATGAGCTTACCAGCTGGCCGTCCTCACGCGAAATGAGAAAAACCGCTAGCTCGTGTACATCCGCTAACCTAAGAGCTTCCTTAGTACCGACTATCATGAGAGCCGTAGCCCATGCATCCGCAATCATGGTTGAAGGATGCACAACTGTCGCAGATACAAGATCATGCTCTATTGGATAACCGGTTCGTGGGTCAATCAAATGAGAGAAGCGGCGTCCCCCATCTTCAAAAAAGTTTCTGTAATCACCGGAGGTGGCAACTCCGACATTTTTTACTTCTATAGCTGTGAAAATCTGTCCACGACTACCCGGCGCTGGACGCTCAACGGCCAGGCGCCAGGCATCGCCTCGAGGGCTCGTACCGCGGACCTGAATCTCTCCACCTACTTCCAGCATGAAGTGATTTAAACCGAGGTCATCCAGCGAATCCGCGGCAATATCAACGGCATACCCCTTGGCAATTGACGAAAAATCCAGCGTAACTTTGTTGTCACGCTTAACAAACCAACGCGTCGATAGATCCCATGCGAACTTGTCTAAACCTACAAAGGGCTCAACGGCAGCAATCTCTGTGTCCGTAGGACGCTTCGTAACACCCTCGGGACCAAAACCCCAAAGATTGATCAGGGGCGAGACCGACGGGTCGTATGCGCCGTCCGTTGCATAATAGATATCGAGCGCCGTCTTGAACACCAATACCAAGTCCCAATCGACTTCAATGGCCTCCTCGGCCGGTAGCCGATTCAGTTCACTCAGCGTCGAAGACGATAGATAGTGGTTCATGCTGTCATCAACCGCCGAGAAGGCTTCCAGAACGGCGTCTTTGACTGTTTCTTCGGTGACGGATCCTTCCACACCATGGTAGATCAAGCTCCATTGAGTCCCGAATATAGGCCCAGAAAGCTGTATACCCCCAGGAGCCTTGTGGCAGCCGCTCAACCAAAGCAAAAAGGCCAGCGCGATGGCTGGCCCTCGGGACAAAAACAGAGGAGGGTTAGCCGCCAAAGTCATCGAGGAAAATATTCTCGCGCTCAACGCCCAAATCCAAAAGCATATCAATGCACGCCTTGTTCATCATGGGCGGCCCACACATGTAGTACTCGCAATCCTCAGGAGCTGGATGATCCTTCAAGTACTGCTCAAACAACACGTTGTGTATAAATCCAGTGAGGCCGCTCCAGTTATCCTCGGGCTGAGGGTCAGATAACGCCACATGCCAGTCGAAGTTGTCATTCTCGGCGGCAAGAGTGTCGTAATCCTCGACATAGAACATCTCGCGAAGCGAACGTGCGCCATACCAAAAGCTGATTTTGCGGTCTGTCTTGATTCGACGCAGCTGATCGAAGAGATGCGATCGCATCGGCGCCATCCCCGCACCACCACCAATAAACACCATCTCTGCGTCGGTTTCCTTAGCGAAGAACTCACCGAACGGACCGTAAACATTAACCTTATCACCAGGCTTCAGATTAAACACCCAACTCGACATGATGCCGGGAGGCAGCCCTTCGGTGCGAGGCGGGGGCGTCGCCACACGAATATTGAACTTAACCACACCCTTTTCTTCAGGATAATTCGCCATCGAATAGGCTCGAATCGTTGTATCTGGGCAAGAAGACTCCAGCTTAAAAAAACCAAAATGCTCCCAATCGCCTCTGTACTCCTCACCAATATCGAAATCTGAGAACGTTACCTCGTGCGGTGGACACTCTAGCTGCACGTAGCCACCAGCTCGGAAGTCACAAGTCTCGCCCTCAGGCAGCTTCAACACCAACTCCTTGATGAACGTAGCCACGTTGTCGTTGCTCTCTACGGTGCACTCCCACTGTTTAACACCAAACACCTCTTCCGGGATCTCAATCTTTAGATCCTGCTTGACTGGAGTCTGACAGGACAGCCTCCAGCCCTCGTTGGCCTCACGACGCGTAAAGTGGCTTTCCTCTGTCGGAAGCAACGAGCCGCCCCCTTCAGAGACCACACACTTACACTGGGCGCACGTACCACCGCCACCACAGGCACTGGCCAAAAACAAATCAGCATCGGCAAGAGTCTGCAGCAGCTTGCCACCGGCTGGCACCTGAATAGTCTTCTCACCGTTTATCTCGATGTTGATGTTACCGCTCGCAACCAGCTTGCTACGCGCCGCCAGAATCACCATTACCAAGGCAACAACTACGGCAGTAAACATCGCAACACCAAAAAAAATAGTTGTATACACAGATCTCTCCTAGAGCTTATGTAGCCAATTAAATATCGATGCCACCAAAGGACATAAAGCCAAGCGACATTAAGCCCACAGTGATAAAGGTTATACCAAGTCCCTGCAACCCATCGGGAATGTCGCTGTACTTCAACTTCTCACGTATGCCTGCAAGCGCAACAATAGCCAGTGCCCAACCGACGCCCGCACCAAATCCGAAGACGGCGCTCTCGCCAAAATCAAGGCTTCGCTCAACCATCAAGAGTGATGCACCCAGAATCGCGCAGTTCACCGTTATGAGCGGCAAAAAAACACCAAGCGCGGAGTACAGGGCTGGTACATAGCGATCAAGGAACATCTCTAAAATCTGAACCATCGCTGCGATCACGCCGATGTACGAAAGCAATCCCAAGAAGCTCAGATCAAGATCTGGATAGCCTGCCCACGCCAAAGCGCCCTCCGCCAAAAGATTTTGGTAAATCAGGTTATTAACCGGCACAGTGATTGTGAGAACCACCACCACAGCGATACCCAGGCCAAAGGCGGCGGAAATTTTTTTGGATACCGCGAGAAAGGTGCACATGCCAAGGAACCAAGCCAGCGCCATATTCTCAATGAAGACCGCCCGCACAAAGAGACTCAAATAATATTCCATTACGCGCCCTCCTCCGCAACCGTGTGCTTAGCAATCTTGAACTCAGGCTCTTCGACTTGCTCGGTTTGCATTGCTCGAATTGCCCAGATAAGGAAGCCAATGAGGAAGAAAGCACTGGGTGGCAGTAACAACAGACCGTTCGGGTTATACCAGCCACCTTCCGTAACAACAGGAAGGATCTCGATACCCATTAAAGATCCCGCACCGAAGAGCTCACGAACGATACCGACAACAATGAGTACGAATGAGTAGCCCAGCCCGTTCCCCAAACCATCAAAAAAACTAGGTATCGGTGGGTTCTTCATCGCAAAAGCCTCGGCACGACCCATCACAATACAATTCGTGATAATCAGTCCTACGAATACACTCAATTGCTTTGAGATGTCGTAGGCGACGGCCTTTAGAATCTGGTCAACCACAATTACCAATGACGCAATAATGGTCATCTGGACGATGATTCGAATACTCGACGGAATGTAGCTCCGGATACAGGAAATAAAGAACGATGAGAACGCTGTCACGGCCGTCAAAGCAACTGACATTACTAGGCTTACCTGAAGTGATGATGTGACTGCCAACGCAGAGCAAACACCAAGGATCTGAAGGGCGATCGGGTTGTTCTGAATGACCGGAGAAAATAAGGTCTCGCGAACGCTCATTAGGCATTACCTCCACGCAGGTTGCCAAGAAGCGGCGCGAAACCGTCGTCCCCGAGCCAGTATTGAACTAAGTTGCTTACGCCTTTCGTCGTCAGTGTTGCTCCTGACAGCCCATCGACCTGCCATTGCGCATCTGCGGACGCAGGGTTTACGGTCCCTTTGAGTACAGTAATACCAACGTCACCGTCTTTGTAAGCAAGCTTGCCCGACCACTTTGCTTTCCAGCTTGGATTATCGACCTCACCGCCAAGTCCTGGTGTTTCTCCGTGCTCGTAGAAGCCGAGGCCAACAATAGTATTTGCGTCAGACTCAAGCGCAACGAAGCCATAGAGCGTCGACCACAGACCGTAGCCATGAATTGGCAGAATGATGCGATCAAGACTACCGTCTCCGTCGTTCACGAGATAAACCACAGCTCGATGCTCACGACGAATAATCTTCGCTGGATCTTGATCACCACTTAATGCGCGCGACTGCGACGGATCTTTCGATGATTTGCGCTGATCAAACGCTGCCGGGTCAACGTCGTCGACAAACAAGCCCGTATCTAAATCAACTACGCGCGCTTCAATCGTTTCAAACTGCTCTTCCACCGATCGTTCGGGGTCGTACAATCCACCCGCCATTAAAATATTGCGCTTTAAGTCTCGCGCCTTGTTCGCTTCCTGCTGCGGCTTCAAGGCCACCGCAGCTGTAGAGACGACGACCGAGCAGACAATACAGAGGCCAAGCGCGACCGCGAGTACGCGAGACAATGTCTCGTTATTAGCTGACACGAGCTAGTCTCCTCTTAATGTTGGCTTGCACCGCGAAATTATCGAAAAGCGGAGCAAACAGATTTGCGAACAAGATTGCGAGCATCATGCCCTCAGGGAATGCAGGGTTTACAACACGGATCAATACGCACATGACTCCAATAAGTGCTCCATAGGCCCAGCGACCGCTGTTAGTCATGGCCGCCGATACGGGGTCAGTGGCCATGAAGAACGCACCGAAAGCGAAGCTTCCAATGACCATATGCCAGTACCACGGCATGGCAAACATGGGGTTGCTATCTGAGCCAATCACGTTAAGCAGTAATGAGAACGCAATCATACCGGCAAAGCAGCCTGCGACGACGCGCCATGAGGCAATACCCATAATCAACAAGATGCCACCACCGATCATGATGGATAGCGCTGAGGTTTCACCGATAGACCCTGGCATGGCGCCCACGAAGGCATCCCACCACGTGTAAGCAGTGGTCAAACCTGCCATACCATCGGTTGCTACAACGCTTAGCGCCGTAGCACCGGAATAGCCATCAACTGCCGTCCAAACAGTGTCACCAGACAACTGCGCCGGATAGGCGAAGTAAAGGAAAGCACGACCGGTCAATGCTGGGTTCAGGAAGTTTTTGCCCGTGCCACCGAATACTTCCTTGGCAACAACTATGCCGAACGAGATACCCATAGCCGCTTGCCAGAGAGGCAAATCGGGCGGCAATGTCAGCGTGAACAAAATTGACGTTACGAAAAATCCCTCATTGATCTCGTGTCCACGCTTCATGGCGAATAACACTTCCCAGAAACCACCCACAATGAACGTTACGGCATACAAGGGGAGGAAATGAACCGCACCGTATAGAAAGTTGTCCCATAAGCTATTGGCATCATAACCGCCAAGGCTCGCGACAATCGCACCGCGCCAGCCTTCAAGGGAATAACCTCCAGCAGCAATCACTTCATTTGCCTGGTAGCCAATGTTATACATGCCATAAAACATGGCTGGGAAGGTACAGAACCACACCGTAATCATGATGCGCTTCAGGTCAATACCGTCGCGAACGTGTGCTGATGACTTAGTAACACTTGAGGGGCTATAGAAGATGGTGTCTACCGCTTCGTAAAGCGCATACCACGATTCGTACTTACCACCTGGCTTAAAATGGGGTTCGAGATTATCTAAGGTACTTCGCAATCCCACTACTTATCCCTCCTTCTCAATGCGTGCCAGATTGTCGCGCAACACCGGCCCGTACTCGTATTTGCCTGGGCAAACGTAAGTGCAGAGCGCCAAGTCTTCTTCATCTAGCTCAAGACAACCCAAAGCCTGAGCTGTCTCTGTATCGCCAACCAACAGCGCACGTAACAATTGTGTAGGTAAAATATCCAAGGGCATAATGCGCTCGTAGGCACCCACGGGCACCATCGCACGCTCTGAACCGTTTGTTGTTGTCGTCATTTCGAGCGGCTTACGACCAAACAAACTACTGAGGTAAATGCCCATCGCTGAATGCTTTTTGGTACCGGGAGCCAGCCAGCCCATGAAGATCCTGTCGCGTCCCTCTGCAAGGACGGCCACCTGATTATGGAACCGCCCAAGATATGCAGAGTGCGCCTGAACCCGCCGACCACCCAACACAGACCCGCTAATGAGCCGATTTTCTCCGGCTGCCTGATTACCGGCAACGAGCGCTTCGATATCGGCTCCGCGGCGGGTGCGAACAATCTGCGGTGTCTCCGCCGCGGGTCCTGAAACAGAAACAACGCGATCACTATAAACCTCACCATCAAGGAAGAGGCGCCCAACCGCAATCACATCTTGATAGTCAACCGTCCAAGCGAGCTTGTTAAGAGACGCTCCCTGGAGGAAGTGAACATGCGTACCCACCAGTCCTGCAGGATGAGGCCCATCAAAGACCGCGCTTTGTACTCGAGCGTGCGCAGCTAGGGGTGCATTGCTACCCGGTATGACGCAAACATATACACTGCAATCGACCATGTTAGCCAAAAGTGACTGACCTAACTCAAACGCCTCGCGCTGCTCGGCGATCACAATTTCGGGGTCAACCGCGTGAGGACGAGTGTCGATCGCTGTGATAAATAAACCGCTTGGGCTTGTTGCTGGATCGGCCACCTTGCTGAACGGCCTGACCCGAATAGCTGTCCACTCACCTGATTCGATTAAGCGAACTTTAATGTCGTCAGCGCTTAGCTGTGTCACCTCGTCTACGCTTGAAGCGCCCCAGTTGCGTGCTGCAACACCATCATCAACCTCAATAACTAGAGACTGGAACACGCGGCGTGCCCCACGATTAATCGCAGAAACACGGCCTGACGCGGGCGCTGTGTATACAACGCCTTCACACTTCTTATCTGTAAAAATGGTATCGCCTTTGGCAACAGTATCGCCTTCGGCAACCGCCATCGTGGGCTTCATGCCAACGTAGTCGGCTCCTACGAGCGCTACGTGACGGGGTGATAATTCTCGAGCGATCGTTTGCTCGGGCGCCCCTGCCAGTGGAATATCCAATCCGCGGCGAATTTTAATCATGCCTGTCCCTATCTACGTTCGCAAAACGCGCACGCGTTCGTGATGGCTGTCGCGTAGTCAGCTTGCACCGAAGTCGCTCAGACTATGTCTGATTTGAGCCTGGCCACTCCCCCCAGTGAAGTGAACTACAGCTTTGCCGGCGGCTGATTTTCATCTCATTTATCGACTGCTCCAGCGCCGCGAATTCTAACGAAGCTGACGCCGAGTTACCACATTTCTCTGCAAATCAGAGGCCACCGGTATCTGTAGGGGGATAGGTGAGATATTTTATTCCTGCCATCCTCTCCAAAACCCTGTAAACCTGACAGCTGTAGCCGTATTCGTTATCGTACCAAAGGTACAGAACAGCATGCCTCCCATTTACAATAGTGGCCTGCGCGTCAAATACGCAAGCTGCGCGTGAACCCACGAAATCGGTCGATACCACCTCGGGTGAGTTAGAGAAATCTATTTGTTTTCTGTTTGGACTGTGAAGCGCGACCTGACGCATGAATTCGTTCAGTTCATCCTTAGACGTCTCTTTTCCAAGGGTCACATTTAGGATGGCCATAGACACGTTAGGTGTCGGTACGCGAATAGCATTCCCGGTTAACTTACCCGTCAAGTCCGGCAGGACTTTTTCCACAGCCTTTGCAGCACCAGTTTCGGTCAACACAAGATTCAGCGGTGCACTTCGACCTCTGCGATCCGCCTTGTGGTAGTTATCGATAAGGTTCTGGTCATTGGTGAACGCGTGAACCGTTTCGACGTGACCGGATTCAATACCAAACGCGTCCTGAATTACTTTTAGCGGAGGAACGATCGCATTCGTGGTGCACGACGCCGCGGACAGAACAGTGTCACCCTCAGTGATCTCATCGTGATTAATACCCGCCACAATGTTTTTGATATCGCCCTTACCCGGAGCAGTCAGGATGACCTTCCTGACCCCCTTTGCTTTGAGATGACGCGACAGTCCATCACGGTCCCGCCACACACCCGTGTTATCGACTACAAGGCAGTCGCTAATACCATGGGCCTCGTAGTCCACGTCTTCAGGAGCATTCGCATAAATGACTTTAATCTCGTTGCCATTCGCCACAAATGACTGGCGCTCATCATCAACGCGAATCGTGCCCTGAAATACACCGTGAACCGAGTCTCGACGCAGGAGGCTTGCCCGCTTCAACAAGTCATCGGGAGCGCTACCCTTCCGAACCACTATAGCCCGCAGTCGCAGATTGTCGCCACCGTCTGTTTTAGCGACCAAAATACGCGCCATGAGGCGTCCAATGCGGCCGAATCCAAAGAGAACCACATCAACCGGCCCCTTGGGACGATGAGTTGAGTCGACAAGATGTGAGAGGCGATCAGCAACGAAATCATCTAATGATAAATCTTCGCCTTGATGTTTATCAAAGTACTCGACCGATAGGCGACCTATATCAATATGCGAGGGGCCCAAATTAAGCTTTGCCATCGACTCGATGACACGGATGGTTTCGAACTCGGACAACTCGTTATTTTCGATCTGCCGAACCCAGCGGTGAGTTTTCATTATGTCCAGAACGCTGAGATTAACCAACGAATTTCCGTAGATGTAACACTTAACGTTCTTTTCACGCGCCAGTGTACCGACGAT
>CEWG01121003.1_pt1 | contig 13193 bp, 4 predicted proteins | sample 361411 | NCBI WGS metagenome assembly CEWG01 (sample SAMEA2622173, study PRJEB7988) | marine metagenome | biome: marine biome (ENVO:00000447); feature: surface water layer (ENVO:00002042); material: "saline water (ENVO:00002010), including plankton (ENVO:xxxxxxxx)" | depth 5 m | reverse complement strand
TTTATCACCTTGATCTCCTTTATCACCTTGATCTCCTTTATCACCTTTGTCTCCTTTTTCACCTTGAAGTCCTGGTGTACCTTCCCCATCGTTACATAATTCACTTATGTTAACACTAATTTTTTCATCATTGGGTGCTAATGTTAATTCTAATTTTTTACAACAACCTTGTGGTTCTTCTAAGTTAAAACTACCATTCATATTTCCGTGATATTGACAAACATAGTAAATTTCACCACTATAATCTAATGGTACTGTTACCGTTGTTGTGTCAGATATATCATCATATATTATCCATTTATTAGTTATACCTAAATCTATTTGTTCACTATATGCCGTTCCACCTTTATTAACTATTTTAAATGGGTGTGAATCAATACTACTCCAATCAAATATATAAGTTGTACCTTTTGTTAAAGTTAAAGTGGGATTTAAGTCCATATATCCTGAAAAACCATATTTTCCAGATTGGGGGTTTGTAACATTAATAGTTTCGGTTGGATAACAATTAGATGGTATATCATCTACAATACTAATAGAGTTAACATATTTATCTTCGCTATCTAACGATAAATCGCTCAAATCAATACTTACTATCGCACCAGATTGTTTAGTAAGTTGCAATATATTATTTGTTGTAACGTCTCCTGATATAATGACATCACTATCTTTCCATTCTGCATTACCATCACTATCAACGCAAGTTAGTAATTTATCTGTTCCTGGTGTACCACCAACAATTTGTATTTTACCATTTAATTTCATTATCCAATAATTATAATTTTATATTCCCCACCTTCTTCTACATAAATATCTACACTATTATTTTGATAGTTAGATATATGATCAGGTATTATTATTTGTCCTGTTGAAATCTCAACAACTTGTACTATAACATTTTCATCTTTTAAACTATGTGTAATTGTGTTTTGTCCTGTAGTTAATGTCTTAGTTTCCACATATTTTTTACCACCACCAGTTATATTATTTATATTAGTATTTAATTGTTTAATACCTTCTACCATAAATGGTATTAAATCAACATAATTCATAGAATCTACAGTTGCTTTATTACCAGATCCATCTATATCATACTGAGTTTTACATGTTCTAACAAAAGTTTTTGCTATATTATTAACCCTTCTTTGTTCTGCAGATATAACATTTCCATCAAATAAATTATCTCTAAAATCATCTACTTTAAACCCATAATGTTTTTTTCCGGTACTACTAATTCTTGTTCTAGGGTGAAATTCGAATTGATAACCCTCTAATGCGTCTAAGAACAATATAGGATCCACAACGTTTGGTATATCCAGAATATTAAATTTACACCTACTATCAGAAGGTAAGTCAATTATTTTACCATCTAAATCTGTACCTAAGTTAGCACCACTAACATCAGGAATATCCTCAACAATTAAAGATTTACTATTACCTGATTTTACTATTATATTACCATCTTCTGCTTCTAAATCACCTTTTATAACTCTAGTTGTACCAGTACTAACTTCTACTATTTCTCTACCATCTGTTTCTAATACTAATTTAGAACCAGTAGCACTGTCTGCACCAACTTTTAATTTCTTTTGGCTTTCATTATATTTTATAAAACTTTCTTCACCAAATAAAATTCCTGGTTCGTCTGGAGTTGTAATATCTATAGTAACTAATGGTAAACCACCTTGTGTACCTATATAGATATTACCCTGATTATACGTATTAATATTTAAAGGTGAGCATGATTCTATATTGGATACCCATAATTCACTTATACAATTTCCTGAATTAGAACCGGTTGCTGCTGACACTACCACTCCGTTAGCATCAACACCTAAATTCATTGTAGGTGTTCCATTAGAAACATCTCTAATATTTAATCTAGGTACATATACTGTATCATTATCTGTTGTTCCTGTGATTCCAGCACCACCCAATACAACACTTCTCTGACTTTTTACTTTATTACCATTACCACCTATAACTACACTATCATTAATAGTATCATTTATACTATGATTTTTCCCACCTATTATGATACTATTTCTTATCCTACCATCACTAATAGAGTTATTATTACCACCTAAAACAATGTTATTATCCATATATCCTAAGTTAGAAGATATAATATTATCTTCACCACCTATTATTGCATTTTGTGATTCACTAAATCCTACTGAGCTCCCTGTTAATACATTATTTTTACCTACAAAGATACCTGAAGAATCATGATCAGTAATTCTATTAGTCTCGCCCCCAGCAATCATTGAGTATCTTGATGATCCTGTTAATATGTGACTACCTTTAATGTCATATAGAGAATTTCCTTCCCCACCTTCTTCCCAAAATCCACTAGTCGAACCACTACTGAAACCGGATATGGTAATATTGTTTCCATTATTATTTATTAATGTTAATACGTCACCATTAAGTGTTCCACCTGTAATATCTGAGACATTACTATCTACAACAAAACCATTTGCGTCATACCCTAAAGTACCTACTGGTTCATTATCAAGTACGTCTCTAATATTTAATTGAGGAACATAAACGGTATTTGAAGTGTCTGCAGTAATATTACTACCACCCAGAATAACTGATCTAGATGCACCATCCATATAATTATCACTACCACCTACTATAACTGATCTTGCAGCAGCCAAAAAGTGATCATTACCACCAATAATGGCTGATTTTGTAGCCTTATTTAATGTAGAATCTTCAGAAGTATAAATTCCTGCTTCATCACTATCATCTATAAGGTTATTTCTTCCACCAATTATTGAAGAGGTTTCACCATCTACTATTTCGTTGTTTATACCACCCCCAATTAATGTGTCACTTGATCCACCTTGAATAAAATTATTTAACCCACCAACAATCACACTATACTGAAGACTTCCATTATTTGCAATAATACTTGAATTAGTTGATGAAATAATTGCATCTGCCGATGCACCACTTATTATATTAGCCCCACCATTTATTATTGTAGAAGCTCTACCATCCGTAATATCATTATTAGTGAAATAACCACCTACTAATATTGCCCCAGTCGATGTCCCACTAATTGTTCCAGAATTTTGGTTAATACTTTTTAATCCACCACTTTCTACCGCCCAAAATCCTGTTCCTGTTCCACCAGATGAGGGCTGCCAACTTGCTACCCCATCTGCGTCACATGTTAAGACATAACCATTTTGCTCTGTTCCGTCTTCAATTCTTACTGTACCATCAACATGAAATGTTTCTGTGGGCGTATCTGTATTGATTCCTACATAACCTCTTGTTGAATCTGTGGTGTCTCTACCTTGTATATGTATATCTGGTATTCCGCCATCTGCATCTTGTCCTGCATACATCCTAATATAATCTGGTAATGCATTTGCGGGATTTGAAGGTGCAGAAATAATATTTAAACCATTTTGATCGATAGAAGAATAAAGATAACCATCACCTTGTGCACCATATCCCGGAAAACTAGCCTCTGCACTACCTCTAATCCCGAATGTAATACCACCATTTCCTGGTGTGGCAACTGACATTCTAGCAAGTTGATCTGTTGTAATCGCACTTAATTTAACATTCGCACCGCTACTTAAGTTAAGGTCTGACTCAAATATTGCCCCAGTTTCTTCCATTTTGAAGTCGCCCATAACATGTAGAGTTTTATCTACATCATTATTTGTAATATCCCCAATACCAACCCTTTGGTTATTTGTTAATACCATTACTTCACTTAGTGGTCCACCTGTAGGATAAGTATAAAATTGTAAATTACCTGATACACCACCCCCGAAAGTCGTACCTTCAATTCTAGCAAAAGGTGTAGATACACCCTCATTATCAAAATCAATTACAGAGTTACTCGTAGAAACTGCACTTAGTGTTAGTGAAGCATTATCAACTGGATTTGATATTAATACATCACCTCTAACATCTAATTTTTCTAATGGGTTATCTGTACCCATTCCTGTGTTACCATCTACTATTAAATCACTATCTAATTGAGTATTTCCAGTAACTCTTAATTCACCGTTAATGGTTAACCCATTCATTTCATCTATGATTGCAGTTTGAGGTGTACTACCACTTATACCTATTGCAAATTCATTTTCTGTTGGATCGTATGTATAACCTGTAATACCTGAATTTCCACCACCACTACCTGTAGTTCCAGTAACCACAAATCCATTAGCATCTAATCCTAAATTAATTAATGGTGTGCCAGCACCAACAGTTCCAATATTTAAATTAGGTACATAAACTGTGTCAGTTGTACCACCACTAATCTTCCTACCCCCAAGTATAACAGATCTTTGTGTACCATTAATTATTTTATGTTGTGAACCACCAATAATAGCATTCTCAGTACCACCACTAATAATATTAACAGAACCACCTAAAATTGACGAAGCGGTTGCATTACTTATAAGGGAATTTGAAGCATTATATATCGATGAATTAGTACAACTACCAGTAATCTCACTTCCTGTAGATGATAAAATAAGAGAATCTCTACTATCAGACAATGTGTTAAATCTACCACCAATAATTGTGGAACGCTGAGGAGATCCACCATTTGTAGTATCTTGTATAGTATTTTGATTACCTCCAATAATAGACGAATACATTAAAGATCCACCACTTTCTTCAATAATATTTAACTCATTACCACCCAATATAATATTTGAACTACCTCCACTTATAGTAGATGATACAGTACTTAACATTGCTGAATTAAATGAATTATTTATATCATTTCCAACACCACCCGCAATTAATGCCCTTTCAGAATCACTTACAGTATCCTCAATATTATTATCACTACCACCAATAATAACACCATAATCTATAGTTCCTTTAATATTAGAATTACTTGTAGATATTATAGCAGATGTAGTACCACCACTAATTGTATTACTATTACCATTTATTATAGTTGAAGTTAAACTGTCATAAATATCGTTAGTGTTAAAGTAACCCCCCACTAATACTGAACCGGTTGACGTACCATTGATTGTTCCTGCATTTTGATTAATACTTTTTAATCCACCATTTTCTATATCCCAATAAACTGTACCACCAGTTGTACTACCAGAGGAAGGTTGCCAACTTGCTACCCCATCTGCGTCACAAGTTAATACATAACCAAGTTGTTCTGTGCCATCTTCAATTCTTACCGTCCCATCAACATGAAATGTTTCTGTGGGTGTATCGGTATTGATTCCTACATTACCTCTTGAAGAATCTGTGGTATTTTTTCCTTGAATGTGTATATCAGGAACACCACCATCTGCATCTTGTCCTGCATACATCCTAATATAATCTGGTAATGTACCTGCAGGAGATGAAGGTGCAGAAATAATATTTAAACCGTTTTGGTCAATGGAAGAATAAAGATAACCGTCACCTTGTGCGCCATATCCAGGAAAACTAGCCTCTGTACTACCTCTAACCCCAAATGTAATACCACCCTCTCCCGGATTAGAAACTGCTATTCTAGCAAGTTGATTTGTTGTACCCGCACTTAATCTAACAAGTGCGTTACCACTGTTAAGGTCTGAATCGAATGTTCCACCAGGTTCTTCCATTTTGAAGTCGCCCATAACATGTAATTTCTCCGTTGGGTCTATTGTACCAATACCTACACTACCACTATTAGTTATAGTTACTTTGGTATCTGCAGTAGTACTAAAAGTAGTACCATCATTTCTTGTCGCAAACTTAATACTAGGATCGGTAGTTGAGTTAACACCTATAACTAAATCGTTTATCGAATCAGGTGAAATACCAATATTAGAGGTTGAAATACCACCATCTTGTGATAGTAAAATATCTGCAGTATCCGTATCATCTACGTCATTTATGTCTGCTTCTATTTTAATTTTAGCATTTGTAGTGGATTTTATATGTAACTTTTCTGTTGGTGTATCAGTTCCTATTCCTGTACTACCACTAACAATTAAATCATTAGTTACTGTTAAACCACTAACTTCTAAAATTTGTGAATCAAAAGAAGTTCCACCACTTAAACCTATAGTAAAAGTATTACTAGCGGGATTATAAGAATATCCGGTTATAGGTGTGCTAGCCGCCCCACTAGAAGGAAGTTGGTTAGCATTAATATATTTTACTGTTGCAGTATCATTATCATATATAAGTAATTTATCGTTTGCACCATCTACTGTTATACCAGTTCCATTAGTCGCCGCCATAATAACTGAATCCGCACCTGAATAGTCTACCGCGATTAAAACTCTATCGGTAGCAGCAACCCCTATGTCAATACCTGTAGAACCCTCAAAAGTAAGTGTATCACCAGAAGTTATAGTAAAAGGTGTACCGTTATCTCCGGCTACTGTGAATGACGTTTTACCACTTAATGATGATAAATCAACATTAAAAGTTCCTCCAGTTGTGTTGGTAAATGTTATTTCGGATGTACTACTATCATATGTACCACCAGATACAAAAGTATTAGTTAATCCTGTAACAAAACCACATATATCAAAAGTAGAACCACTATTTGTAGCAAACGTAACACATCCAGTGTTTACATCATAAGTTCCACCGGTTACATTAATATCGTTATCAGTAAATAAAGCTGCCGCATTTGTCACATTAAATGTTCCGCCAGTTGTATTTGTGAATGTTAATTGTTGAGTGGTTACATCTGCAGAACCACTATTAACAAAAACATCAGTTGATGATGCACCACTTAAAGTAGAAGAATCTCTATATTCTACATTACCACTAGTAGTATTTCTTACTAAAATTTCTGTTGCTGAGTTATTATTAACAGGTGTGTTAATAATATTGAATGTTTGCCCTGAAAGATTTCCCTCAACTAAGGAATTACCTTTAGATACAAACCCATTTTTTATTATAAATTCGTGTGCCATTATTTAATACTTTCCCTTTCCAGTTATTAAATGTTATTATTTATATATAAATATGTTAAAGTTAATAAAACTAAAATATTAATAAATTCGAGATGGGTGTTTAAATCTACTTCTCATTGCAACATAATTTCTTAATATTTCCTCTTGATTTAAACATATATTATACATAGATGCTGACGCAATTTTACCACTAAATCTTTGTCCACCAGAACTACCCCCCCTAGCAACATCTGGTTCATTTGTACCAGCAATTCTACCCGATATCACCGGCACATCACTTCTAGTTTCTACTAAATCAGCGTTAACATATATTTTAATTGTACTAGTACCATCACCATTATCAGAACATGTAGTAACTACATAATTAAAATCTAAGGGGTAATTAGTTTCAGTATATGCCGTATAAGTACCATATCCTTGTTGTGTACCATCAGTAATTGCCATTTGAATAGTGTTATTAAATATGTACAACCAACTCCTATTAATGTTTCCTCCACCATTAGCAGTACCCGGACAAAATATTGTAGAACCTAAAGGACCACTTCTATTATGATTTATCCATGTAGTATAGGTTAATTCTGAAGGCATATTTACCATAGGTTTTCCTATCGATTGAAAATAATAATCACTACCATCAAAAAAGAAAGATTTTATATTATTATCCGTGGTCACTACTATTTGTGAGGTAGTTGCAGATGGTGGTATTCCCCCAGGCCCTTGATCTGTGTTTTCTTCGAATTCTAATCTTCTAAAGTTTGTTCCTGTTTCTTTTTTACCAAGATTATTAACTACCCCATCATTTATATTGTATGAATTAGTATTTTGTGCGTCAACATAAAATATTAAACCGTCAGTTACTATTTTGGGTGAATGAAAAATTGCCATATTATATACTTCTTACTATTGTTTTTATTTCCCAACCATTGCTAGTTGCTGCCACTAATAAATTAGCAGATGTACCACTTATATTCATATCAAAAGTAACATCAGTAGTATCCCCTATATCATTAGTTGTAGTTTCATTAAAATCTATTGATGATCCACTAAAAACTGACATTATAGATCCCGCTCTAACACCAGAAGTGTTTTTTACAGTATATTCAAAGAACCCACCAGTATATGCCGTAGTGGGAATACTATAAAGAATAGACTGTCCTACATTTTGATTGATAATAACTGTAGTATTTAGCGAAGGTGCCAAATGATTACCCATCATTATCGTATTATCATCATAAACTTCTAAAATAGGTAATCCAGATACATTATTAACCCCAAATAGTTCGCCAGTTAATGTATCAGTAACAGTAAATAATTCTCCTACCGAACCTTCTACTGCAAATATTGGTTCTGTGTCACCAGTTCCTGCTATTTGTAGTACTGGACCAAATAAATAAGTGTCTGTATCACCACTAAAAATTGAGTGTCCATTCACATATGCAAAACCATTAACTTCTAATTCATTATTTACTGTTAAATCATTAGTTACAGTAAGTCCAGAAACTGTATTAAAAGATGCGTCAAATGAACTACTTCCGCTTATATCAATACTAAAGGTATTATTTGTAGAATTATACGTATATGCACTTATTGTTGTACCACTACCACCACCATTATTAGTTGTACCCGTTACCACAAAACCATTAGAATCTATACCTAAATTATATATTGAAGTACCAGAAACTACATCTCTTATATTTAATTTAGGTACGTAAACTGTATTTGCCGTAGTGGCAGTAATATTATATCCACCTAAAATTACTGTATTACCCTCTATTTCTTCTCCTAATGTAGCAATAGTATTACCACTACCACCGATAATTGCGGAATTAGGTGAAATAAGCGGGACTGAGGAATCATAAAGTATTGAATTATTTGTACCGCCACCAATGAACGAATTTTTATTATTCATCGCCTCCCCAATAAAATTGTTATCTCCACCGGCAATTACACCATTAGAAATACCACCTTCACCGTTAATTCTATTATCAGTACCCCCTATTATACCATTTCTCTCTACCCCAATACCTATTTGGTTGCTAACACCACCAATAATAGAGTTGTATTTACCAAAAAGACTACCAGAATAATACCCATTAATAGTATTACCACTACCACCAATAATTGATGATCCTATTTGTGCGGATGACATTATATTATTACTACCCCCAATTATAGAACTTTCATAAACTATGTTATTACCACCTGCACCTATTAGTTGATTTTCTAAACCATTAATAATGGTAGAAAATTGTCCGTTAGTAATTGTTAATCCAGTACCCCCTATTATAAATGAATGGTTTCCGTCTGATATTAAATTTCCATTACCCCCTAAAATTTGAGAGGATAAAGATTCCATTATATCACTTTCTATACTATTAATTAATGTACCATAGTATGTAACTTTAGTAATACTATTATCGTCACCACCTAAAATTAATGAATTATATGAACTATTAAAAAGATTATTTTGACCTTGAAAAATACCGTTATCACTACCCGCAGCAATTTGATTAGTGGCACCACCAATAATTGTAGTACCAGATGATGCAACTATTTCATCATCCAACCCACCTATAATAGAAGACAAATAAGTTTTAGTCACTGTATTGCCAGAACCACCTATAGTTGTAGATAAAGGTGAAACAACAACACTATTATTAAATCCTTGAGATATAGAGTAATCTCCTTGTGATATATTACCACCAGAAATTGTTTTAATTGAACCGATACCTGTTGAACCAGATATCCAATAACTATCTCCACCACTAGTAAATCCAGTTATTGTTATAGTATCACCACTACCATTTACTAATGTTAATGTACCCGCACTAAATGTACCACCGGTAATTGCAGAACCAGATCCACCACCGAAATTAACTTCCTCCCAATCAGTTTCATCGAAATCCCAAGGATCTTTATCTTTTAGTTTAAAATATCTACTACCACTTTCGATACCTACAATCATACCAGCTCTACGGCGCAATTCTGTTATGGTAGTTCCCGAAAATATTTCAGTACCTCCACTGTAATTTCTTAAACCATCAATACCTAAAGTAGTATCAATAACGGGAAAAGTATCACTAGTTGTACCAGGAGAAATAAATCCTGATATTGGAACACCACCTATGTCTACATAATTTGCCATATATCTATATTTTTATACATTGTTTAATTGAAATTTGTATGGGTTACTTGTTTGAGCAAATGTTTGTCTCCACACTTTATAATTTACTGGTAGACCTTGACTATTAGTTATACTAATATCTGTTTGAAAAGATCCTGGTATTGGTGTTACACCAGCAAAATCAGTAATAGGTGCTCCTGCAGATGTCCATGAACCAACATTAGTTAGTATATCTGGTACACATACCCATAAATAATTACTACCCGAATTTGCAACCGTAAGAACCGAACCAAAACCTAATGACGTTACAAACTGACTATTTGATAAGGTAACCATTTGCCCACCAGTTAATGTTAATCCACCCATACCAAAATATACATAGGATTTCCATGTTGCGGAAATGTTACGAGTAAAAGATGCCCCTTGAGTATTAATTCCATGTACTGTGTATAAGGGTTCTGAACCTACACTTGTTTTTACGTCAGATACTTGTATTGTTGCACCTGTTGTTCCTGCCTTAGGTTGACTATCTAATAATATATTACCACTAGAATCAGTAACCTTCACACTATTAGGTATTAAATCATCTACATTTGCGGGTTGTGTAGTAGACCAACTAAAATCTTTAGAAACCGGAACACCTGGTGTAGTCTCCTGACCTATTTCATAACTACTAAGTAAATCACTACGAGTAAAAGAATTAAAGGTTGGTGGGATATATGGGTATAATAAATCGTCCCACATTTCTTGCATTGTCTTACCTGGTGCAGGAAATGAACTTCCTGCGGTTATACCACCTACTGTTGTAGGTGTTGCAGCACTATTTATATAATTAGGTATTGTACCACCAGATAAAGGAGACAAATCAACATTATAGAAATTGGCACCATATAAATTATTATCGAATTGTAAAGTAGTACCAACTAATGTCGCCGCATCTGTATAAGAATCCGCAGTTCCACCTGATAATGCGGATAAGTCTACATTGTAAAAATTAGAACCAAATACGTTATTATCAAATTGTAATACATTACCTACCAAAGTTACACCATCAGTATAAGAATCTTCTATAGTAAAACCACTAATATTAATAGTATCACCACTACCATTTACTAAAGTTAATGTGCCAGCACTATATGTACCACCGGTAATTGCAGAACCAGATCCACCACCAAAATTAATCTCTTCCCAGTCAGTTAAATCAAAATCCCAAGGATCTTTATCTTTTAGTTTAAAATATCTATCACCACCCTCAACACCTACAATCATACCAGCTCTACGGCGCAATTCTGTTATAGTCTCACCACTTAGAACCTCTGTAGTAGTACCACTATAGTTTCTTAATCCATCAATACCTAATTGAGTGTCTATAACTGCATACTTATCATCAGTACTACCTGGTGATATAAATCCAGTAATTTTAACACCTCCTAAACCTCCATAATCAGTACCACTCATATTTATTTATTTATTTTTTTCATTTTATTAATTACATAACCATGTGGTAAATGCTGCAGCCGTTTGGTTAACCGACCTATAAATTCTATAAGTCACCGATACAGTAAACGGATTTATTATTGTTATAGTTGGTAATTCAATAAAAGGTATATTATTACCAAAACATCCCGCAACAGAATCTCTAATATCTGATGGTTGCCCAAGAGTATTTGGAATACACCAATACATATATTCACCACCAGCAGTTGCTGGTTGGGTTACATAACTATTTACGACACTACTAACTAAACCTCCACCCGCTAAGGATTGCATTTGTGTTGCATTTAAAGTAGCACTGACATTTTTACCAAAATACCATCGTATTTTCCAAGTTCTACTTATTGTTCTATTAAAAGTTCCACCTTGTGTGTTTATACCAAATATTTGATATAAATTTTTACTACCCACTGTTGTCCTACCCATTGCTGCAGTAGTAGTAACAGTTTGTGAACCATCGTTATCTTCAGAATTTGCAATAGTAAGAGATGGATCAAGTTCTTTTATTTCTATACTACCTGCAATTCCAGATTCTACATTAACACTATTAGATGTACTCCAAGTAAAATTCTTACTTCCTGTAGTTATTGTTTCACCTACTTCGTAAACACTTTTAAGGTCTGCCCTATTAAAACTGGTAAATGAAGGTGGTTGGTAAGGATATAATAATTGATCCCACATTTGTTGCATTGTTCTACCTGGTGGTGGAAATGTATTTCCTGCAAGTATACCACCTACCGTTTCTGTAGTAGAAGCAGTATTAATATAATTAGGTATTGTACCACCAGATCCACCTGCCGCTGGTGCCCATACACCAGTACCATCTTCTTCGTCTTGTGTTAATACATAACCAATAGTTCCTAAAGATGCACCATCTCTTATTCTTATTTTATCAGTCGTTAATTTATTATCTATTGTGGCATCTTCCCTACTTCTTAAATAATCTAAAGGCCCTGTATAATCTAAAGATTTAGCAGAAAATTCTAAGTAAGTTGCACTTAAGAATCCTGTGTTCGCAGTAAAAGTTTGTGCACTAAGAGCTACACCATTTAATACCCCCACTGTTCCATCACCACTAATATCCAACGGATCTAAAGTTGCACCACTGGCATTAGCAGTATCAACATTAAAATTATATTCAATACTATAACCACTATATTCTAATGCTATATTATGAGTACCATTAGTACCTGATAATGTAATATCCCAAAACGGCCCTACAGTTATAGTACTATCAAGAAAAGTAGTTATACCAGTAATAAATGGATCTCCGTCCCCCCCTAAACTACTTGTATTTGGGGTAATTCCAACAGGTATCTGAATAGCCGTTGTTGTATAAAGTGGGTTAGTCCAAGTCAAAGAACTATATGGAATTTCATCTGTTGTTATACCACTTAAATAAGATGGGATAAAGTTAGGAGATGTAGGATCAGTAACATTATAATTAGAAAATAACGAATTTCCACTAAAAATTGCAGTTTGTAAATCACCATCATTAGGATTTAATAATACAATACTATCTACATCTACACCCGTAGGATAACCACTAAATGGTATACCAGCCTGTATTTTACCATCGAAACAAGCAGTATTACCTGTTAATATAGTTGCTTGTCTCGCTAAGTCTACTTGGGTTATTAATTTCTTTTCACAATCCGACATATTTTTAC
>CEWG01037520.1_pt1 | contig 13196 bp, 11 predicted proteins | sample 361411 | NCBI WGS metagenome assembly CEWG01 (sample SAMEA2622173, study PRJEB7988) | marine metagenome | biome: marine biome (ENVO:00000447); feature: surface water layer (ENVO:00002042); material: "saline water (ENVO:00002010), including plankton (ENVO:xxxxxxxx)" | depth 5 m | reverse complement strand
CGTCCCAATGGGATTGTTAGCCGCTCTAGAGCCGGTCTGCTATTTATCGAGTCATACAGAGATTTACCCTTGTTATCATGGCCTAGGATTTTGATAGATTCATTCGTGGAGTTAGAACAATCAATGTTGTTATTTAGAAACTCACATGCAAGAATGGTCGAACGGATGATTGGTAGAAGAATGGGAACTGGAGGGTCGAGCGGTGTTGATTACTTGGATATGACACTTAAGTATCGAATATTTGTTGATTTGTGGGCGGTTAGAACACTGCTGGTTAGAACAGATATACTATCAGACGTGATTAATCCAGAATACTATGGATTTAACCAAAAGGAATGATATCACTCGTGTGGATCAATGTCGATAGGTATTAATTCATGCTCGTATTCATACAAAGCAATCTTTAGCGGGTCCAAGACATATCTTACTGATGCTTCTTCAAATCCATACAGAGAGACTAATTCATCTTTGAAAGCTACTCTGAGGTCTTCCTCAGCAGCATAAAGTGGTGCACCCATTCCAATTTGTAATGCTCTAGCACCAATTATTCTAGCACGTTCAAAGCGAGTATGAAGTCTTGCTGGTTTTACCATCTATTTACACCTGCGACCCTTAGTCGCATGCAAGCGTAATATCAACTGTTTTTGAACCTAACCCATATTACTTGATTATATTATTCTTGTTCGATATCGGGTATTTCATTTCCTTGCTTCCTAAGTCCTTGGAACATAATCAGCGCAGGGAGAAGAACAAGGAAAAGTAAAATTCCGACTAGTAGTGCTAAAGTAGAAGGATTCAAATCCTCTACTTCTGTTTGTTCGTCTGTAATTTTTTGCTCTTGGCTAAAGTCGAAATTTCCCAAAGGTTGCGAAGAGGCAGAGGTTAAATTTGCAATCCCTGGATCTTCGAGCATGAATACAATTCTACCATTCCAATTTTTGATCCAGGTCGAGATATTTGCAGACTTGTTACCAGATTCGAAGGAAAGAAATGAGGTGGCAAGATTTTGATGTGAATAATTTTCATACTCATGTGGTGTTTCCTCAAGCATCCACAGGTTGAGGTTATAACCTGAACTTGCATTCCAGTAAAGGGTCCCGTTATTGAGTTCAATATTATTAATTCCGTCAAATGAACTATTGATTTCATCGACTGCCTTATTGATTTCCAATCCCTGACTAGAACCAGTCAACAAACCCTGTCCATTAATGACGATTGAAGGAATGAATAACAGTCTATACTGGTTATCAAATTTCAGTTTAGAATATTCCAAATGTGTCAAGTCTATGGTTGAAGGATGATGTTGAATTACCACTGATTGGTTAAAGTCAAGTTGATTAATCTCTTGTTCAATTTCTAAACAAGGCTCACACCAGTCTGCGCCAAAGTATTCGATTAGATTCTCAGGTTGCCATGATTGACAGGATTCCTCGTTTAAGCATGATGAATCTAAAACATGCACATCCAACAAAGTTATTTTTTCTTGAAAATTTGAATCTTCTGAGGTCACAAATTCAACCGGAGATGAAACCACCAAAATAAGGGCTGTAATTACTAATGAGAGGCATTGACGATAGGGGCATGTGTTGAAAAAGGGCGTACACTTCCGTCTATCCATGGACACCGCTTGGTGGCGACGCCCATCAATATTACCATTGGTAATTTTTGTAATGGCTATTTTGATTATAGTTGTCGGGGGTTCGATAAGAATCAATGATGCTGGAGAGTCATGTCCTGACTGGCCGATGTGCTTTGGCACCTACGGATTTGATATTTCCCCTGAAGAGCAGGGTAAGTATTGGGATGAAAATCCCGATCAAATAGACTCAAGAGGGGAAAATCATCGTTACACTGTTTTCGAAATATTTGTTGAATGGTTTCATCGACTGTTGGTTGGAATTGTTGCGATTCCAATTTTTCTAAATCTAATCATTTCGAGAAGGAAACAAGAAACCTATGGTAGGTCAAATTACTATGCCTCTATTTTTATCACAGCAATGCTAATTATCCAGGCAGCCGCTGGTGCGACAACAGTCTTTTTCGATAACGTCGATTGGTCAGTTGCTTTGCATCTTTCGTTAGCTTGCATTTTCTCTGGTGCGATAATTTGGCAGTACTTACTCATGCGGGTCAAAGAAGGAGTTGGTTGGAAGTTTCTTTCGGTGTCAAAGGAATTTATCAGTTTAAACAAAAAAAGATTTGACTCGGTTGCAGCCTCAGTACTTTTTTTGTTGATTTTAGGGGCTTGGGTTTCATCGACTGCTGGAGGCCAATATAATCAATCATGTTCAATCGGTTTTCCTGACGCTTGGCCACAGTGCAACGGTTCCTTGCTCCCCTCGATAGATGGCCCTGGCGTTTTAATTCAGATGATACATCGTGTTGGTGCATTGGTCATCGGTTTGGTACTTGTCACTTCAATTATCAAATTTAAAAATCAAAATGCTAGTACTCCGGAATCAGGTCCGTATTCAAAATTTCTTCATGCGACTGCAGGTTTTTGGTTTCTGAATCTGTTAATCGGGGCTAGTTACGTTATCTTCGCAAAATCTGGCGATTTCCCAGAATCACTATCTCTGTTACACCTTGTTGGCGGAGTTACCTGTTTTCTTGTTTCTTTGATTTGTCCATTAATGGTTAGGCTATCGATGATATCAAAAAGAGAATCCTTAACCGGAGAATGATAGCATGGGTTCTGAACCAAGTTCTGCGGGTACTGTCGGTCACCCAGGTTGGTTTAGTGTATTTGTCCAATTGATGAAGCTCAGAGTTATTGTGTTACTACAAATTACCGCGATCTGTGCTATTTTGGTCCATGATTTACTGTCTAGAAATGATTTAATTGATGTGGAGAGAAGTTGGGGTGACACCGCTTATACTATCATCATCACAGTATTGGGTGGAACATTATCTGCAGGAGGGTCTAATGCAATCAATATGTGGTATGACTCGGATATTGATCCATTGATGAAAAGGACAAAAAATAGACCGATCCCCAGAGGCCATATATCACCAAGGGGCGCTCTGATATTTGGCTTGATGATTTCAATAATTGGATCCTCAATTTTCTTTCTGCTAAGTTGGAAGGCTGCTTTTTGGTCTTTCTTTTCGGTATTTTTCTATGTCATTGTCTATTCTATTTGGTTAAAACGAAGAACACCGCAAAACATTGTAATCGGTGGTGCTGCGGGGGCTACACCACCGTTGATTGGATGGGCTGCGGCGGCAGGCGATTCAATAAGTAGCCTCAATCCTCTAGACCTAGGTTCTCCAATTCCGTGGATGTTGTTCGCTCTAATTTTCTTATGGACACCTCCCCATTTTTGGGCTCTGGCTCTATATCGCTCAGGTGAATATGCTGAGGCAGAAGTTCCAATGATGAACGAGGTAAAAGGTGCCGAGCATACCATTTTCCAATCGAAAGTATATTGCGTTTTGTTAATTTTACTCGGTTCAGTTCCCTGTTTTTGGCCGGAATCGGGGTTACCTCTGCTGTGGGCATTTACCAGTGGAATACTCACATTTTGGTACGCAATTTCGGTTTGGAAAATTGATCCTAACGAAGGACTGGATGTTGACGGCAGGATGCCTAAGGCAGCAAAATCGTTTTTCCGATCATTGTACTATCTTAGTTTGATGTTCTTGACCTTAGTTTTGATTTGCATAATTCCTCCAGGTTTGCTGGGTCCAATGGGTCCATTGTGAAACTGATTTTTATTGACCGTCATATTCATGACTTAAACTAAAGTCGGATGGCTGACTGCGGCAGTCGCATAGCCTGGCCATTGCGCCGGATTGCTAATCCGGTGGTGTCTCACCTCGGGAGTTCGAATCTCCCCTGCCGCGCCATCAATCAAAAAAGTCATCGAACTCATCAGCCATATCGTCAGTTAATCTTCGACGATTTCTAGCATCTACGATTCTCTTCAGGCGCTTTCTTTTCTTGATTATTAGTGGCAACATAATGAAACTTAGAGATAATGTAGATAATACAACTACACCCGCAACCTTAAATTCATCTTGTTCTAAACTCTCTGAAACATTTCCGAGCCATTCATTGTTTAAAGGCGGTTCTTCAGGTTGTGGTGGTTCGGGAATTAAATGCTGATAATAAGACCACCAATCGTCTTTGATTTGTACTTTAACGACATTTTGTGAAGGGAAATTGATGATGCTTTTCTCATTTCCAACCCAGTCGATTGGGGCGAGTATGTAGTAATAAGTTCGCTCAGGTCGAATGCCGTTGTCTTCCCATCCGTATTCGGTATAATTGGCCATTTCTTGTGGTACAGCCTCCATGTTAGATAATACAGGTGTTATGAGTGAAATGTCGATGTTATTTGGTCTCTGCTCTATTCGATAAAGATTCCAACTTACATTTCCTTCAGATTCGTGTTCTGGCCATATCCAATTAAGTTCAACTTTGTAGCATAGTGACCAATCATTTTCTAATTTGAAGCAGTCTGTACTGTTGGTAAATTCCCATGTGTGGATGAGATCAATTACTTCGGAATTGGGAGGGATGTTATCTCCACAAACATATGTTCCATCGCCATTTTGATCAGCAGTAACACTGGCTCTCTCAAACTGTACTATGCCTTGCCTATCCACAGGAGCAATAGCATATGATACACATTCATTTGCATCTCTTTCAGTTAGATCATTCCAGGAATTAGTATTAATCGGAAGAGTGGTTACGTAACTATTTGCAGTTAGAGAATCCCAGACTAGTTGACTGAATAACTGATTAGATGATGGGAAGACAGTCCCACCCGTGGAAGGAACTACTAATCTGTAAATATTCCAGCCACTCAAATAATCATTGTCAATTTCTCCAGTGGGTTGCCAGTCGATTTTGAATTTACCTCCGGGTGCAAGAGAGGTGGTAAAATTGTAGGCCTCGATATTTGGCAGATTCATTTCTCCAATAATTAGAACAGTCGTGGATTCGTAAATCGTCAGGGTGATATTTTCATCGACCTCATCAGTGGTAATTTGATTGGCATCAAATAAATCCCACAAAGTATCATCTAGACTGTCGAGTTTCCTTATTTCTACCGTACTGAATGGGACATTTGAAGGTAAAATTTCACTCGGGTTGAATTCAATATCCATCCAGTTAGAACCGGTGAAACTGTTTTGTTGAGAAGCCACTCCATTTAATTCAAATGACAAAAGCATTAGAGGACTCTTTCCATTACCGACTCCGTAGGTTTCTCCTACCAATGGTAGAATAGATTCCACAGTAATCAAAGACGTCTCAATTGTAGCGCTTGATGCGTGGAAATATGGGGAATTATCGAGTTCAACGTAGTAGTAAATATCCAAAGAATAGAAGATGTTTTCAATATTACCAAAAACATCCCTCACAGTGAGTCTAAGTGTGTGCTCACCGAGTCCGATATCTTGAGCATTTAAAACCAGATTTTCTCCATATCCTAGATTGACAATTCCCGAATACCACCATGAGTAGTTTATTGGGCCAGGGGCAAAAACATTGGTCTGACCGGTCAGTGAAATTGTATCATTGGTGGTGTACCACTCCTTTGGATTATTATTGACAATGTAACCGCCTAAAGCGGGTATAATGATATCCGAATTTTCTTCAATCACATTGTTACTGGCTTCTAAATCGGTCCCCTCGTCAATAACATCAGGAATCGTTATCACGATTTTTAAATTACTGCCACTGGATGTCAAATTAAATTGGCAGAAAATGAATTCATTGGGCCGAACTTTACCAGTCAAGCATGAATCACTACTCTTTACTACACCGTTTGTATCAATGACTTCCAATAGAATGGATACATTATTTACGGTTTTATTACCAATTAGAGTTACTTCTGAAGTAACCATGTTATTTCCATAGTTATATGTCGGCGAAGTTGGATTATGAGATGGATAGAAGGTTACAAGCCTCAAGTCGATATCGTTGTTTATGATAATACTAATTTGGTTGATGTTATTATCTTCAAACATGTCTGAATTAGGATTACCTTGTGTGTCAAAGATTCCATAATTTAGTAGATAAGTCCCCGTTTCATTGTGTGAAAAGCCGGGCAGTTCTTTGGTGAAGGATTTGTAGAAACCAGAACTAGGGAATGTAGAATAATTCACAAAGGATTCGAACATAACTTGTCGGCTGCTGGAATTGATTAGTTGCCATCCAACAGTAGCATTAATTTGACATGAACCACATACATTCGAGAATCCATCCATAGAGAAATCATATGTCGTATTGGTGTTAAGTACAAAATTACCATCATATGTCGATAAATCATCTAGTGATTGTAGTATGTCGTAATTGTAGTCAATTTTTAAATCAACAAATTCTAATGTTGAATTAACAGTGAATGTCAAACTATCATCACTTGGATTTACATCCATTTGATCAAACTGGTAAACAATTGTCATCAGCCCTGAATATCCCTGTGGGTTGAAGTAATCGTTTGAGGTGAAACTCATAGTCTCTCCTGGCAGGATTGTTCCAACATTAATTATGCCGTTATCATTGTAGTTTGTTGCGCAAACGTTGGTAGTCATTACACCTTCACAAGCGTACCAATTCAGTAATCTATTTGCAGGAGAAGGGGTGTTGTAAGTGTTCTCAATCAAAGCAGTAAATTGTATGGAGTCATAAGAAGCAATGAAAGAATCAGCAGTCGGTTGTTCTGAATCTAGAATTGCTAAGTCACCACTAGCAGATGCCTCTGAGTTTGGAGCCATCATTACCGCAGAAATAGAACTGACCAGTAGCAAAAACACGAAACTGTAGCAACTTTTCTTGTTGCCATCGAGCCTTGCGTAGTTGGCACTCATACACCTTCCTCTCATTGAACATTCAAAGACTCATCGCTTAGAATTGTCAAAAAATGCCTAAATTAAGAGTAAAACATCCCCGTCAATAGGTAACCTCATCAATAGCCCTTTAGTGCCACTATCATGCGCAAGCACACCACTAATTCTATTCAGAGAGATGAAGGTGGTCTAACAGCTGTAATAGAATTTCTATCAGCTTTTACATTATTCTTGATGATTTTGACAGCGTTTCTTTCCCTTGCACAGTTGGAAATGGGTTCTAACGACACCTCGGTAGATAGAATCGATAGAGCTGCATATAATGGTTTAGACCGAATGACATCTAATAGTGGATGGTATGTTCCGTTCGCTGAATCTTCGTTGGATTATAACAATTCAACATCGGATTGGCACAGGATAGATGCGCAAGGACTATCTCAAGGAATTGTACAAGTTGGTTTGGTATTGGACGGAAAGATCGATTATGATAGGATTGCCGCTCTGTCAAATATTACCGAAGGTTCTTTGCTTACAGGTTTAGGTATCGATAATGGATTTAGCCTTTACATACAAATAAAGATCATTGAAAGCGACAACACTTCACGCGTCGACTTGAGTTTGTTTGAAGGAGGGACTCCTCGAAATTCTGCGGAGATTTCTTCAAGCGCATCAGTTACCTTCCAAGAGGGTAATGAGAAAATCCAATTGATTTTGGAGATTCATGATGGAGGTAGGAAATCTAACCAACTTTACATTACTGAAATTAGTCCACGTTCAGTGTCTGGAAATCCCGAATGGATTGAGGTCTTGAATCCTAATGATTTTGCAATTTCCCTCGAAGGTTGGAGTTTTAGTCATATTTCTTCTACTTCTAATGCCAATATTCTCCTCAAGGAAGGGGTCATAACCGGACATTCAACTGCTATTTTTACTGGTGATTTGTTGACTCAAAATACTGGTAATTCGTCACATATCTTTGACCTAGGACAATTCGGTTTCCTTGGAGTTGGAATGGTAAGTGGGTTGGATGATGGCGGAGGAATTGTCAAATTAAGTTATACTCAGTTATCCGAATTCCAACCTGCTGAAGTTTTTAGAGTCGAATGGGGCGGAGATACTGGCTTTTTCTTGACCCCCGGGCAATCACTGGAGTGGAACGGTAACCTGCCAGCAACTTCACTTGACTGGGCGATTCCAAACCAACCAAGTCCGGGCAACTAGTGCATACTTACTCACTCATTAAATCAAGATTAACTTTCTAACTTGGGCGCATGCTTCATGAACCTCAGCGATTTAGCCTATATGTTTCCCATGCAACCGGCTGGCCAATATTCTCGTGACAGATGTATCACAGGGGTGCATGGACTGGATGAAATTTTACGCGGTGGAATTCCATATGGCTCTACGGTTCTAGCTGCTGGAACTTGTGGTTCAGGAAAAACAACCCTTGGAATGGAATTCTTGGTCAGAGGTGCGAATGCCGGTGAGGCATGTGCACATTTTACTGCTACTGAACCATCTGTGAAACTACTAGAAAATATTAGACAATTTCAATTCTTTGATGTGAAAATGGTTGATTCCGGATTGATCAATGTTTTCGATATGGACGTATTATACTCATGGCTAGGACTTGAAAAGTCATCATTCGATTTAGATGATGTTCATTCGTTAATCAAAGCCATCGTGGATATTGTAAACACGATTGGAGTAACCAGGCTAGTTATTGATTCAGTAACTACTCTGTGCTATAAGATTAAATCAGAACAACTAATCCGTGATTTTTTGTTTACTTTGGGAAAGAAGTTGGCAACACTAGGGTGTACAACCATTTTAATTGCCGAAATAACTTCTGCTACTGAGAATGCCCATTGGTCATCTTTTGGTGTCGAAGAGGCTATTGCAGACGGAATCATCGTACTAGGAGACGTTGAAAGGATGGGACATTTACTTAGATTCTTGCAGGTTGTAAAAATGCGAGGTACATCTCACAGTAGGGCTAAGCATGCGATAGAATTAACCCCGATTGGCGTGATGCTCACACCGATGCTTAAATGGGGTGCAGTTAGCGATTCAAGTAGTAGGTGGGGTGCTTAGGTATGTTTGAGATAGACCAAGGAATAACCGACCAACTCACAGAGGTTTCCTTAAACAGTGCTCTTCAAGTTAGATGTGGTAATTCAAATGCTTTCATGGTGACTGCTAGTACTATGATTCCACTACTACAGATGTTCGAGATGAGTGGTGTTTACATTAGTGCCAGCAGAGGGGCCGCTGAAATTATTCAAGCATTTGAGGCAATTGGAGTCGATGTTTCTCACATTCAGTTTATTGATTTGGTTTCCTCAGGAATTTTGGGTGGGACCAGTGTTCCTTATTCCAATGTGCATTTTGTCGATAGCCCAATTATGCTCGAATCAGTTCTTTTGAGGACTTTGTACATTCTAAAGACAACCAACCATGAGAGAAACTTTGTGTTTTTGGACAGCGTAAACGCACTCGCAATTTACAATGAAGATAGGATGCTAGCGGAATATCTCCACACCTTTATCAATACATTTAGACAGCAAGAAGTACTGTCAGTGATACTTAATGTACCAGACCAAACTCCTCCGCTAGTACTATCTAATTTGGATCTATACTGTACTGATTTAATTGACAGAGGTCAAGTAGTAATACATTGAGGTGATTGAATGGCCACTGAATTTAATTTCGATAAAGAAGATGAAAAATTCTTTGGTAGCGTAGGGTCATTTGGAGTCCCTAAGTTCGACAATGAAATGCATGGCGGAGTGCCTAGAGGTTTCACCATGGTTGCGTTTACTGATACTGGTTCAGGTAGTGAGTTATTCGCTAAACAATTTGTTTCACCTGCCGAAGAGGCCGAAAACACACTATACATATCTACCAATGAAGGTCAAGCCGAGATTGTTAGGATTTTTCAAAAATATAGTTGGCCTTTAGATATCAACGTTAGAACTATTGGTGAAGAATACAACTCTAATGTTCTTGAGAAAGAACTTTTGGCAAGCCGATACAGGCTTGAAGGATTCAGATTAGAAGACATTCAAAGACTGGCTCAAACAAGATTTGTTGATGATGTAACTCAAGACTACCTTACGGAAGTTACCAATGAAGTCATGGCCCTTGGGCCATATTTCCGAGCGGTTATTGATAGCCTTGATTTCTTTCTGCAAAGAGATGACCCGGCAAGAGTTGTGGCTATGGTTAGAATGCTTCAAGCGCATGCACAAATGTACAGAGGATTACTATTGATTTCAGTTTCAACAGACGGTCTTTCGCCGTCGATTAAGCAAGAACTTGCATCCATTGCTGACATGGTTTTATCCTTCCAAGTTAGAACAATCGGTACAGATTTCGAAACATCGATGATTATTTCTAAGTTTAGGAATGCTCCTGAAAACCTTAAGATTTTAGTTTTCAGAGTTACTCCAGAAGAGGGAATTACTCCAGAAACCGTAGAACGTATTGCTTGAAAGAATGTAGTTTTCAAAACGATATATCCAAAGAGGTTAGCCGTGAGGAGTTAGTATGTCGGATAGGAGTTCAACCGGTGGTTACGACCCCTCAGGTATCGATTTAGATGCTTGGACAAAACTGGAGGAGCAACTTGAAGAATCAATTCCTCATTACGACCGAGTTAACCGTTTAATGACTTTCGGCCAAGATAAGGTTTGGAGAAAAAACGTGAGGAACCATGCCGAAAAGGGAATGAAGATTCTCGAAGTTGGTTGTGGCCCGGGTTCTTTTGCGGAGGACCTGGTAGGTTTGGATGTCACATGCCTGGATCCTTCAGCTGAAATGTTGAGGGTGGCTAAAAAGCGCGTTGATGGTGCCAGAAAGGAAAGAGGGGAAGAACCTGCAAAATATGTTGAAGCAATTGCTGAATCGATACCTCTGCCCGATGATACATTTGACAGAGTTTTTTGCCTGTTCTCATTTCGCGACTTTCAAGATAAGAAGAAGGGTCTTGAGGAGATTTTTAGAGTCTTAAAACCGGGTGGTCAATTGGTTATTTGTGACGCAGGTAAAGCAAATTGGTTGCACGGATTAGCAGGAAGAATTTGGATGGGCACAGTTGTTCAAATTATCGCCCGATTTGTTACAAAAAAGAAAGATCACCCATGGAAGGGTTTAGCGAAAACTTACTCTTACTATGGAACTAATGGATATTATCGAAAAATTATGAAAGAGGTAGGATTTCAAAATGTTCAAGGCAGACTATTACTTCCTTTTGGCATGTCAAGTCGATTTAGAGGTCACAAGCCGGAGTGAGTCGCATTGGGCCGTTTTGTCCACAGTTCGTAAGAAATTGCTCCATAGATAAATCACTACACTCATAAACCCCCTACATTTGGCCGAAATATAGGTGATTTACTTGGGTATGTCCGATGTTCTTCGTAAAATCAAACAAACAGAGCGTAAAGCGGCTAAACAACTGGCTGATGCACAAGAAGAAGCCTCAAAAATTATTTCTGATGCCAGAAAGAAATCTGGAGAAATTGTCAGTAATGCTGCCGATGAATCTGTAGCCACAACACAATCAACATTAGATTCCGCCAGAGAGAAAGCGGACAAAGAGGCGAAAAAAGTACAAAAAGACGGCTCAAAAGAAATTGAGTCTATCGAAAATAGCGCTTCTAAGAATCTGGATAAAGCTGTCAAATCAATTTTAGATAAAATGACTTCACTTTGAGGTGCTAAAAATGCTCGAAACCGCTGAAATGTCTCGCCTAACGGTAGCGGCTCCAGTTGGCAAGTTAGAAGAAGTGATTCGTGCATGTACGAACCTAGAGTGCATCCACATCGAAGAATATGGGCGCTTTGAAGATGGAATTGGTGTTGGTGCATCAATCAAGAGCGATAAGTCAGAAATTGTTAGCAGGCTGTTGACCAAAGTTCGCTCTCTTCAATCTGAAGTGAATGCGTTCAGTACCTCTCAGGGGAAAATGACTCGCAATAAAATTAATTCATCGCTCGAAGATTTTGAGGCAAAAGTCGACAAGGCTCTGGAATATGTCGAACTTATCAGAGATTCTGAATCGGAAATAACTTCACTTAACGAGCAACTTAAGGCTTTGCTGAGAATAGCCCCACTCGGTATCCCGCTCGATTTAATGTCTGGTTATGAAGGAGTTGAAATTTATTTGGCCGAGACAGCCAAATCTTCAAAGGCTAGAGATGTATTTAGTGATATTATTGCTGATATTGAATTGAAGGTCGCTAAAGGTATTATCGCAGTGGCATGCAGGCCTAAGGATGGCGCTGCTGTTCAAATCGCTCTTGCTGAACTAGGCTCTAAAGCCGTGCAGATTCCTAGTGGTGAAGGCACCCCCGAATCTCGAATCTCCAATACTGAAAATTCTATTGAAGCATTAGAATCGACTATTGTCAGTACCAAAGAGTCACTTAGCGACTGGTCGAAAACTAACGGCTCAATGCTCGTTGCTGTGTTAGAACACCTCGAAAGAGAAGAGCAAATTTTTACTGCACCAACATTAGTTGCTGTCAGTAATCAAGCATTCGTTTTAGATGGATGGATTCCTACTGATAAATCTGACGAGGTTAGTAGCCACTTAAATCGAGTAGCTTCTCACGTTTCTATAGAAGAATTTGTTGACTCACATCACCATCATGACGAGGGTCATGAAGAAAACCATGCGCCCAAGGAACTTGCCATGCTATCAGATTATTTGACTTCTTCGAACCAATCAGTTTTCCAATTCTTTAAGTCGATGGATTTGGATGATTCTGGCGATTTAGAGTTCAAAGAAATTGAAGAGGCTCTTAAATCTGCTAACATCAAAGATTTGCCCCCATGGAACATGGCCAAATTCCTCGCAGCAATTGATTTGAACAGAGATGGTAAAATCAATCTCCCCGAATTAGATATCGCAATCTCTTCTATCAAGTCGTCGAATTCTCATTCTTCTAGCGAGCATGACGAGGATACCACTCCTCCGATTGAATTTGTTAACGGAAAGGTTACAGAGCCATTTGAACTACTGGTTGACTTGGTTGGAAGGCCCAAATACGGAACTTACGACCCGTCGATGCTTCTAATGATGACTTTCCCGCTATTTTACGGTCTAATCCTCGGTGATTGGGGATACGGGCTTGTTCTATGTTCTTTGGCTGCTTACTTAGGAACCAAATCGTTCGCAAAAGATCCACTGGCCAAGAACGGGCTTACTATCCTTAACTGGATGGGTATATGGTGTATCATTTGGGGGATTATTTTCGCTGAAGGATTCGGATTTGTTTGGGATGATACTGGTCAACTAGGTAGCTCTTCACCATTCGCAGGCTTCTATGATTGGACTTACGCTAATGTTCACCTGCCGCATGCGGTTGCTGATTTACTTAATTTAGGCGGTTTA
>CEWG01162642.1_pt1 | contig 13200 bp, 11 predicted proteins | sample 361411 | NCBI WGS metagenome assembly CEWG01 (sample SAMEA2622173, study PRJEB7988) | marine metagenome | biome: marine biome (ENVO:00000447); feature: surface water layer (ENVO:00002042); material: "saline water (ENVO:00002010), including plankton (ENVO:xxxxxxxx)" | depth 5 m | reverse complement strand
CTGCAGCTTTACATATTAAACCATCTAAAGCATCGACTTCTCGAGCCAAGTGAGATTTTCCTATACCTCCTATTGCTGGGTTGCAGCTCATTTGTCCTATGCCATCTAACTTCATTGTCACAAGAAGTGTATCTGCTCCAAGACGTGAAGACGCATGAGCAGCCTCACAACCTGCGTGGCCACCACCAACTACTATTACATCAAATTTTTTCATTACTTACCTATACAAAAACTATTGAATATCTCATCCAACAAATCCTCTTTTGAATTTTGCCCTAAAATAGAGGATAAAGCCACATGGGCTAATCTCAATTCTTCAGCTGAAAAATCAAAAGTGCCTTTTATAATATTCCGTTTAGATTCCTCTAGATGTAGTCGCCCTTTATTCAGAAGCTCTAGATGTCTTCTCCGTGCAAGATAAGTATTCTCTGATACAACCTCGCTAGAAAAATCTTCTTCTATAATTTGTTTTATTAAATCTATACCCAGACTTTCTTTTGCAGACACATATACATATTTATTATTGCGATTATCAATAATTGGCTCTTTACCAGTCAGATCAATTTTGTTAAACAAAACTACGTATTTTTCAATTTGATATGTTTTAATAAAATTTTTGTCAGCATCTGTGATGCCTTGGGAATCATCCACTATATAAAAAACTTTATCAGCACTGGCAATAGATTTTATAGCTCTTGATATACCCTCTTTCTCAACATCATCAGATGTATCATGAATGCCTGCAGTATCAACGATATTTACGATTTTGTCATTGATATTTAGCTCATATTCTAATACATCCCTAGTTGTGCCTGCATGACTAGATACTATAGATGCGTTTTTTCTTAATAGACAGTTTATTAATGATGATTTTCCTGAATTAGGTTTACCCGCAAATGCGTATATTTTTCTCTGATTCAGGGTAGCTCCTTCTTTAGAATTTTTTATAACATCGGAAAGTAGTGAAAGCGTTTTATCAATTTTCTTTTTGATATTACCTATACTAACATCAGGGACGTCATCATCTTCAGGAAAGTTTATTACTGACTCAACTTCAGCTCTTAAAGATAGTATGTCTTGTGCTAAGAGATTAATTTCATTTACAAATTTGCCACATAAAGAATTTTGTGCTGCTTTAACTGCTTTTTTATCAGATGCACTTATTAAATCTGCAACTGCTTCCGCTTGTGCAAGATTAAGTTTATTATTAAAAAATGCACGTTCAGAAAATTCACCTGGATTAGCAGATCTAGCTCCATTCTTTACTAAAAAGTTTAATATAGAATTCATTACAACATGATTACCATGACAAATTATTTCAATCATATCTTCTCCAGTATATGATCTAGGTGATTTGTAATATATTACGATGGACTGGTCTAGAATATCTTTTTCCTCACAAATATTCACTAAAGTTGCTTTTCTATCTTCGAAGGTTCTTGAGAAGACTTTCTCTGTAACAGTAGAAAGATCTTGGCCGCTAATCCTGATTATGCCGAGCGCAGAACTGCCTGAAGGTGTTGCAATGGCACATATTGGCTCATTGTTCATGACTAGCCAACTATTCTTTTATTAATAACGTATTGTTGTGCAATTGAAAGCACATTATTTGTTAACCAATATAGGACTAGGCCGGAAGGAAATGTAGCAAATAAAGCGGTGAATATAAATGGCAAGAACATGAATATCTTCTGTTGCGTCGGGTCTGTAGGTGCAGGGTTAAGTTTTTGTTGGATATACATCGATATCCCCATAGCAATTGGTAAAATGAAATACGGATCTGCAGATGAAAGATCGTGTATCCATCCAAAGAATGGCGCATGTCGAATCTCAATACTTTCGACTAAAACCCAATACAGCGCAATAAAAACAGGTATTTGAATTAGTATTGGCAAACAACCGCCTAAAGGATTTACCTTTTCCTCTTTATACATTCTCATAAGGGCCTCGCTGAATTTTTTCTTGTCCTCAGCATATCTCTCCTTTAATGCCTGCATTCTAGGATTGAGCTTTTTCATTTGCGCCATCGATCTATAACTGCTTTCGGATAATTTAAAAAATATAGCTTTAATTAATATCGTTAAAATAATTATTGATAGGCCCCAATTGCCAAAAATATAATTTATAGAATCTAAAATCCAAAATAGTGGCGCTGATAGAAAAGTAAGGACTCCATAATCAACAGTGAGATCGAGCCCTTTTGTCAGATTTGATATCTCTGATTGAAGTTTAGGCCCAACAAACATTAGTGATTTGAATTTTTCTGATTGGCCATCTTCAATTATTTGATAATTAGTAGAGCTACCAATTGTATAAATATTATCCTTATAGTTAGTGTAAATTATTTTTTGTTTAGAATTTGTAGGAAGCCATGCAGAGAAAAAATAATGCTCTATCATGCTTATCCAACTATCTTTAGTTTTAATTGTCTGTTTATTATCATAAATATCTTCGAACGAAAGTTTTGAAAATTTATTTTCCTCATCATAGAATGCGCTTCCTGTATATGTTGGGAGCATAACGCTTGCCGTACTGTTATTGTCTCTAGAGATAGTTTCATAGTTTCTGACATTAATGGCCTCTGAAGTTCTATTTTCAACCTCATTAGTTACAACAATCTGGTGACTATCATTTATAAGCTCTATTGTTTTGAGAATTTTTATCCCAGGAATATTTGAGGCTTCGAGAATCACCTTGTTCTGTCTGCCTGTAGCCACTTTGGTAAAGAATAACTGAGTATCGATATTAAGTATCTGTATGCTAGATGCAGCTGTATATTCCTTATTTTCATAGTCTAGGATTATAATATTTTCATCTGATCCAAGGTCTTTTGAGTAATCTTTTAGTTCGGCAAATAATATTTCACCAGTAAAGATATCGTATTTAATTAGGAGCTTATCACTCTGCAAAGTATCAACTTTTCTGTCATTATTAATTGTTTTTCGAGAATCAATTGCGCTTGAAGGTCCGTCAGCGGGTGGCTGAGCAATAAGCTTTGATTCCTCATAATTTTGTGATTCAGATTGATCGATTTGTGAAAGATTATAGTCTCTATCATAAGCATCAAAGATTAAAATCAAAATAAAAAGCAGCCCACTATATAGGAAAAGTCTGTTCATTGTCTCTCTTCCTTATCAGGCACGGGGTCATACCCTGATGTTCCATAAGGACTACACCGTAAGAGTCTGTTGATGCTCAAGTATAAACCTTTAATTGGTCCAAATTGCACGATAGCATCAATAGCATACTGAGAGCAGGTTGGCATGTGTCTGCAAGAACCTGTGAGAAAAGGTGAGATGACAATCTGATAGGATTTAATTATACCTATGAGGATTGATACAGTAATTTTAACAATGATATCCATTCAGGCAATAGAATATCATTAATAGCTTTTTTTTCAGCTGGAATTTTTGAAGCAATTATCAAAAGCACTGCATATTTAGCGTGCTTGGTTTCGAAGGATCTGAATGTTTCCCTTAATAATCTTCTTAACCTGTTACGGTATACCGCGAGAGGAACCGCCTTCTTAGAAATTTTGATTCCTAGCATAGATTCTTCATATTCAGAGTATCTAATATGGATATGAGTAGATGATAAGTGTTGGCAATTTTTAAAAAAGTCTAGTGAGAGTCTAGAGATTATAATTACATCTTTTTTAGATTTGAACAATTTATGGACAAAGTACAGCTCTTCCTTTTGCTCTGCGCGAGCTAAGCACTGCACGTCCAGCAGCGGTCTTCATTCTTGCTCTGAACCCGTGAGTTCTCTTACGCTTTAAATTGCTAGGTTGAAATGTACGTTTCATAGTTGTGTATAGTGATTCCATTATATCACTATGTCAATATATTAATTTATATTTTTTTATGAGATATTGAATTCCCTACTATGAAAACAAATCAAAATATTTGGCAGGAATGTTTAGAAATGCTGTCACAAAAACTCTCAGACAAGGAGATGCGACTATGGATTAAGCCATTGACGGTCAAACATCATGAGGGCGGGATAAATCTTTATGCGCCAAATAAGTTCATGAAAGAAGAGGTAGAAAAAAACTTTCTTGAAAGAATATCACAGACGATGTCTAAAATTGTAACAGGCGTTCCAATAAACTTAGAGATAAATTCAATAACAGATACACAGTCTGCAGTTGTGGATGTGCCAAGTGCATTTAAAAGTAACTTAAATAGCGCCATGACTTTCAATACATTTGTCGAGGGCAAATCAAATCAGCTCGCGAAAGCTGCATGTCATTCAGTAATTAATGAACCTGGCATATTCAATCCTTTATACATATATGGCGGAGTAGGATTAGGCAAAACTCATTTACTCCACTCAATAGGTAATGAGCTGATGAAGAACAACAAAAAAGTGGTTTATTTACACTCTGAGAAGTTTGTACAAAACATGGTTACAGCTCTGAGGAATAACCAGCTTGAAGAATTTAAAAAATTTTATAGAAACTTGGATGTTCTTTTACTTGATGACATTCAGTTCTTTGCAAATAAGGAAAAGTCACAAGAAGAGTTTTTTCACACATTTAATGCGCTATTTGAATATAAGAAACAAGTGGTTCTCACATGCGATAAATATCCTAAGGAGATTAATGGTCTTGAAGATAGAATTAAGTCCCGGTTGGTTTGGGGGATGAATGTATCTATAGATCCACCAGATTTAGAGACAAGGGTTGCCATATTACAAGCTAAAGCAATAGCATTAGAATCACCGATAGAGACAGAGGTCGCGTTTTTCTTAGCTAAAAATATTAATTCGAATGTAAGAGAGTTAGAAGGTAATTTAAGGCGAGTTATAGCTACAGCTAAATTTAGAAAGTGTTCAATAGATTTGAATTTTACTAAAGAAACACTTGCTGACCTACTGTCATTGAACCAGAGATTAATAACTGTAGAACAAATTCAAAAAACAACAGCAAGCTATTATAAAGTGAGAGTGAGCGACATACTCTCGTCGAAAAGAGATAAGAAAAATACACTACCAAGGCATATGGCGATGACATTATGTAAAGACTTAACAAACAATAGTTTACCCACAATAGGCGATGGGTTCGGTGGCAGAGACCACACTACAGTTCTTCATGCAAATAAAAAAATTAAGAAGTTGATAGATGAAGACGCGCAAATAGCACAAGACTATACAAATATAGTGCATACTCTAAACAACGGATAACCTGTTGATAACTATTTTTTTTAAAATTATCCACAAACAACTAACTTTAAAGACAAGATAAAACAACATCAGGTTGACCGATGTATACATAGTTTTATAGTGAAAAATAATGAAAAAGAAAACATAAAAATAACATATAATATATATATGAAAATAATATTTAATACTTCTAAATTAATATCAAAAATTAAGAATATCGCACCTACAGCTGAAGCAAAACAGACGCTTGCTATCCTTGGTAATATGCTTGTTAAAGTTTCTGATAATAAAGCTAAATTTATTGCATCTGATCTTGAAATAGAAATAATGTCTGAAGTTGAATGTCAGACGGAAAGCGATATTAACTTTACAATACCTGCTAAGAAGTTTCTTGAGGTTTGTAATGCTTTGTCAACTCACGATGAAATTGAAGTATATGTAGCTGATAATAAGGCAGACGTAATAGCAGGCAAAAGTAAGGTTTCCTTGCCAACCCTTCCGCCAGATGACTTTCCTCTTATGACTTTTGATCAATCTTTAAGCAGCTCCGATATTACAACGGCTGAACTGTCGAAATTGATTAATAAGACATCTTTTGCCATGGCGTATCAAGATTCGCGACACTTTCTGAATGGCTTACACTTATGCTCTGAAGAAGGTAAGCTTGTATCTGTATGCACTGATGGACATAGGCTTGCCAAGTATGAATCTGACACATCCTTTGATACCGAGATATCTATTATTATTCCGAGGAAAGCTATTGTAGAAATTAACCGTATTTTAGCCTCTTTTAGTGATACTAAAGAGAATTTAACCGAACTTAGAGTCAATAATAACAGCCTACAAGTAAATCTGAATGGATATCTTGTTACTAGCAAGCTTATAGAGGGCAACTATCCTAATTTCAATAAAGTGATACCAGCATCAACAACATCAAAGATTAGTGTTGATAAAGCTTTGTTTAAAAACTCGCTTAATATAATTTCTAAAGTAACGAATCAGCAGTATAAAGGAGTAAAGCTCACTCCATCTAAATCTGCTCTTCATTTGATTACTAGCAACACAGAAAGTGAAATTGGTGAAGATGAGATAGATGCTTCATATGATGGTGATGATATGTCTATTGGTTTTAATATATCTTATATTCAAGATGTCATTGATACCATAGAGAGCGACTCGGTAGATATTTGCATAAACGATCAAAATTCGGGCTGCATTCTCGTCGGTCCGTCAGATACTAATAGCGTTTTTGTCATCATGCCTATGCGCGTATAGTTGTGCATATAACTTCTATAAGCATTCAAAATTTCCGTTCTATTACCTTATCTAACATAGACTTCCAAACACCGATAACCGTTCTTTCTGGCGAAAACAATGCTGGCAAAACAACCATACTCGAGGCTCTTTATTTCTGTTCTAGTCTTAAATCTTTCAAATCTGTTCCAAATTCAGAACTGATTGCTAATTCTCACAATTCGTTTAAAATATCACTAAACTTCTTGCAAAAGTCACTAAACAACAACATATTCATCGAAAAATCTTTAAAATCATCTAAATGTCTCTATAATCATAAAAAGACATCCAACAGAAACCTAACTCTACAATATCCTTGTTATTCGCTCGTGTTTGGATTCAATAACATTCTCCTAAATGACTCATCCTATCGTAGAGATTTCATTGATTCTGGCTTGTTTCACGTGGAACCCAACTCTCAAAAACTTGCTTTGTCTTTCGCTAAAGCCTTGAAGCAAAGAAATTATCTCCTTAAAACAAAAAAGAGGTCTGACCTTGGTTTCTGGACTAAAGAGCTTATTGAGGCTAATAGTTTATTTCATGAGTCTAGGCATACATACTTTCAGTTACTCAATATTGAGTTTAATAATATTTTAGAATCATTAAGAGTGGAGATGCCTACCTTGTATGAGGATATTTCATCCATACGCATGGTTTTTAAAAAAGGATGGTCAAATGACTATGAGAATGTACTTGTCCAAAATTTGGATAAAGACATGTCCCTGGGTCATACATCTGCCGGCACTCACAGAAGTGACATAGAATTAACATCAAAATCTAAGCTGGTCAAAGAATCCGGATCAATGTCAACTTTAGTATTAGCATGTTTGATAATTTATTTGGCAAAAATAAAAGTGTTTCACGTGAAACATGGTTTCAAACCACTACTACTGATAGATGATCTATTTTTTGGAATAGATAATAAAAACTTAGATACTGTGATAAAATTACTTGTCTATTCAAATAGCAATATTGTCATGACAGCACCGAATATTTATAGAAAGATATTGGAAGATATATGCAAAGTGAATAAGAAAATATCAATTGTTGACATAGGGATAAGATAGTGGCGAAGAACGCATACACATCAGAAAGCATAAAGGTCCTTAAGGGACTAGAGGCTGTACAAAAAAGACCAGGAATGTATATTGGCGATACAGACGATGGAAGTGGTCTGCATCAAATGATTTATGAAGTAGTAGATAACGCAATCGATGAAGCATTAGCAGGGCATTGTACAAATATAGATGTGGTTTTAAATGAAGACTCATCGGTGACTGTAAAAGATGATGGTCGAGGCATACCTGTGGACACACATAAAAGTGAGAATAAATCTGCTGCTGAAGTTATAATGACCACACTGCATGCAGGCGGAAAATTTGATGACAACTCGTATAAAGTTTCTGGTGGATTACATGGAGTAGGTGTATCTGTTGTTAATGCGTTGTCAGAAAAGCTATCACTAACAATATGTAAAGATGGGCACATTTATGAACAAGATTATTTAAACAGTGTACCTACAAAACCATTAAAAAAGTGTGGTGAAACAGAATTTAGTGGTACATCAATTCAATTTTTGCCAAGTACCCAATACTTCAAAAACTTGGATTACAAAGAAGAAACAATAAAGAAGAGATTGAAAGAGCTAGCTTTTCTTAATTCTGGAATTCGAATTAACTTTATAAATGATATCTCTGGTAAAGAAACAACTTATTTCTATGAAGGAGGTCTTCGAGAATATATAGCAGAAATACTCAGCAACAAAAAAGAAATTCATAGTGAATTGATTTATGTCGATCCGGTACAAAAAGGTGTTAACTCGATTGAAATATCTATGAAATGGACCACTTCATACTCTGAACAAATACTTTGCTTTACTAATAATATCTTCCAAAAAGATGGCGGTACTCATCTTAGTGGTTTTAGATCTGCGCTTACTCGTTCTATAAACAATTATTCTAATAAAATATCTGGTAAACAAAAATATGAAATTACTGGAGATGATTGTAGAGAGGGACTGGTTGCTATTATTTCTATTAAAATGTCTGATCCTAAATTTTCATCTCAAACAAAAGATAAACTGGTCTCTTCAGAAATTAAATCACTTACTGAAGCAACCTTATCTACTAAACTCTCAGAATTTCTCGAAGAAAATCCTAAAAATGCAAAACAAATAATTGGTAAAATTCAACAAGCCGCAATGGCCAGAGAAGAGGCTAGAAAAGCCAAAGATCTTATTAGACGTAAGGACCCTCTAGGTATTGCAAATTTACCTGGTAAGCTCGCTGATTGCCAAGAGAAAGATAGAGAACTTTGTGAACTTTTTATTGTTGAAGGGGATTCTGCTGGAGGGTCAGCTAAGCAGGCTAGAGACAGAAAAACTCAAGCCATACTGCCTCTTAAAGGTAAAATTTTAAATAGTGAAAGATCCCAAGATTATAAAATTCTATCTTCAACTGAAGTTGGATCATTGATATCTGCGTTAGGCTGCGGCTTTAATCATGAATCTGACGGTGACTTTGATATATCTAAACTTAGATATGGAAAAATAATTATAATGACAGATGCAGATGTTGACGGAGCTCATATTAGAACTCTTCTTCTTACATTACTTGCAAGAAAAATGAAGCCATTGTTCGATCAAGGTCGAATATTTATTGCACAACCTCCGCTCTACAAGATAAAAAAAGGCAAAACTGAAAAATATATTTCTAATGACAATGATTTAAATATGTTCTTATCAAAAAGCTTCTTTGATGACAAATCAATTCATGTTAATAAAAAAGAGATTAATAAAGATATGTCAATTACACTCCTCCTTAATTACAGCAAGATTGATTCTATATTAAAAAATCTTTCTAAAACCAAAGATAGGCTTATTGTAAAATGTATGGCTTTAATCAAACCTCTCAACACATTAGCTACTCAAAGCAGCGATACACTTAATAAATATCTAATTAATCTTCAATCTATTCTTACGCTTATGTCACCAATCAATATTACATACAACCTTCGCCTAGATGAACTAGAACAAGATTCGTTTCAGATTGTAGTAGAAAAGAAGGTTAATGGCATACTAGATACAGCCATCGCACCAATTAATAAAAAATTTTTTTCATCACAAACATACAAACAACTCATCTCTTTAGATTTACATAGTTTTGCAGGCACAAAAATTATACTTGCCCATGATTCTGATAAGACAGAATACCAACATGTACACCTTCTGTTCGATTATGCTCTTGATTCTGCTAGAAAGTCTATATCTTTACAACGTTATAAGGGTCTCGGTGAAATGAACCCATCCCAACTTGCTGAAACAACAATGAATCCTGAAACAAGAAGTCTACTTCAAGTTTCGCAAATTCCTGATGATGATTATTCAATATTTGATACTCTAATGGGTGATGACGTTGAGAAGAGGAGAGACTTTATTGTGTCTACTGCAAATACACTTGATTATCTTGACGTATAATGAAGATTGTAACCTGGAATGTCAACTCTGTTAATGTCAGACTTCCTAACATACTAAAGTACCTCACAGATTATCAACCTGATGTACTGTGTCTTCAAGAACTCAAATGTTTAGAGGACAAGTATCCTGTAAAAGAGCTCAGAGAAGCTGGATATCAATCAATACAATCTTGTCAGAAAACATATAATGGAGTTTCCATAATATCTAAAACTGAAGGGAATGATATTGACTACAATCCAGTTTATATCGACAAAGAGGAAAAAAGATCTATAGCTGGTACTTACAATGGCATTAGAGTTATAAACTTTTATGTAGTTAACGGCCAGTCCGTTGATAGTGACAAGTATATTCATAAACTTAAATGGCTCAAAAAAGCAGAGAAATATATTAAAGACCAGCTTGAACTATACCCAAAGCTAGTGGTCGTAGGAGATTTCAATATCGTGCCTAATGAGTCTGATGCATACGAGTATTCGCCTGATAGTATCCTTTGCTCTTTAGATGAAAGAAAAGCTTTGAAACGAATTTATACTCTTGGCCTTAATGATTGCTTTGCTCCAATAAGTGGTGAATCTCCATATACATGGTGGGATTATCGCGGCGGGGCATTTCATAGAGACATAGGCTACAGAATAGATCTTATTCTATCTAGCAACAATCTAACTAAGAAAGTAACAAACTATCAAGTTCATAAAGACACAAGACATAAATCTTGGTGCGAAACACAGCCTAAGACATCTGATCATGCTCCTGTCATGATCGAGTGTTAAAAAAGATTTTCTGTACTAATACCGCCATTCTGATATATTCATAATAGAGGATTACATGTCTACTATAATGGTCATTAACGCCAAAGGCGGTTCTGGTAAAACTACTATCTCAACAAATTTAGCAGCTTATTATGCAAATGCTGGATATGATGTGACTCTCGTTGACTTAGATCCACAAGGGTCGGCTTTAAATTGGTTAGCCTCTAGACCTTTAACAAAACCTAAAATTAAAGGAGTAACATCCATAATGCCTAAGAAGGTTTCAAAAAAATCCAATGATATAACAATTTTTGATGTACCAGCTGCTATTTACGGTGCGAGATTAGAGAATTACATTAAAAAAGCAAAAAAAATAATAATACCAGTTCTCCCATCCCCTATCGATATGGCTGCTGCAAAAGACTTTCTTCAATCTATTAGAAAATTAGGCAGCGTTATTCGTAACAGATCTGAAATTTGTTTAGTTGCCAATAGATGTAGAGCAAACACGAACATATTCATGGAGCTGGACACATATTTGGTGAAAGAGAAAGGTATCAGGTACGTTACAGCATTTAGAGATAATACTAATTATATTACCTCTTCTAGAAAAGGAATCGGTCTCTTTGAAATGGGAGAATCAATGACTGCACAAGATAGAGAAGAATGGAAGCCGCTTTTGTCTTGGTTAAAGCCGAAGAAAAAAAAGTAGCTTTACTGCAAGCAATCTTCTATACCTCTAACCACATCTTTAAATTTGATAATATCAGGCATTAACTTATTCATTCTAGTTACATCTAGTATTCTCGACTCATTGATAAAGCTCTTTCTTTTTTCATCATATATTTTATTTGCTAGTTCATAATCAATAAATTCTGGGTAGTCAATTTTCAAAGCATCATATATCTTAAGATAATAATCTGTAGTTTTAATTGGCGTACCATCGCTTACATTCATTATGATATTGTTTGTTTTTTCATTTGATATACAGTTCTCGATTATGTCAGAGAGATCTTTAGCATGAATTAGATTGGTGTGTTTACATATATCACGCTTAATTAATGGCATACGTTCTTTGATTCTTTGAATTGGCAATCTATTTACACCATAAATACCAGGCACTCTAAGTATAGTAAATTTAATCAAACTGGATCTTATTTGATTTTCAGCATCTACCCTTCTCATTGCCCTGTCAGTGATTGGTTCAAGTTTACATTCCTCATTGACAGTTCTATCTTTTTTATCTCCATATACGCCGCTTGTACTAACGTAAATTATTTTTTTAACATTAGATTTTTTCACATATTTTAAGAAATTATATAGTGTAGTATCAGTAGAGCCCTCTTTTTGTGGAGCAGCTAGATATATTACAATTCCATTTGGCTCAATTAGCTTAGATAACATTTCATCAGCTTTTGAAATGTCCAATGAGATATTCATTGAGCAGTTACTTTTCGTTGACCTGCATATTCCTGTAAATTCATATTTGTCCTTATATCTATTCGATATGAAGTCGCCTATGTACCCATTACCTACTATATAAACCTTATGCATTTATTTTGCTTATTTTCTCGGCTAATTGATTAACTTCATATATATCATCAATTTTAGTTAGTGACCCTACTAACTTTTCATCAATAATATTCTCATCTGATTTATTTAAAACAAAAAAGTGAATTTTTTTTAGATCTATATCTTTATCGTACATTAATGGCTCGACACTACTTTTACTGAATCCAATAATTACAGCACCATTATGAACTCTTTCTTTTACTTTTTTCAGGTTTTCCTCATTTAACACTCTCTCATAAACATTGCATATCTTAAAATCTATTTTTTTTGATTGAAGATACTTTGTAATTATATCTTTACCTCCTATTCCCTTCAGCAATAAAGTCTTTCCTAAATTATAATCATCACTTTCAATTTTATTTACTAATCCTTCGCTAGAAAAATCATTTTCAGGGATTACACACTTCACACCAAATTTTTTTTCTGCCCATTTTTTGCAGTTAGGACCGATTCCGTAAATTCTTTCTGTGTTATATATATGATTATTACTAGAGTCTATCTTTTTAATAGCGTTAGCACTTTGGATAATGATTGATTTGTATTCATCATCAATTGGGTATCTTTCTATATGATGTATGTCTTGGACTAAGCAGTCATGGAGCAAGCAATTTCTTTCATTTAAAGCCTCTGCAAGTTCATCTTTCATAGAAAAATTAGATATTAGTAGTATATCTAACATCTTAATAATTTCTTGGAGCCCATATCAATAAATACCTTTGAGAGTTTATTCGCAAGTTGGGCAAAGTCCTCTTTTCTTCCAGAGATCTTGTTTTTAATACATTTTTCTCCATTAAGCGAAGCTACATATCCAGTGAGAGTAAGCACATTATTTTTAATTACAGCATAAGCCCCTATAGGAGATAAACAGTCTCCATCCATATTTGCAGCAAACAGTCTTTCAGTAGTACTGCAAATTTCTGTATTATCATGCATTATCTTTCTTAATTT
>CEWG01037417.1_pt1 | contig 13227 bp, 11 predicted proteins | sample 361411 | NCBI WGS metagenome assembly CEWG01 (sample SAMEA2622173, study PRJEB7988) | marine metagenome | biome: marine biome (ENVO:00000447); feature: surface water layer (ENVO:00002042); material: "saline water (ENVO:00002010), including plankton (ENVO:xxxxxxxx)" | depth 5 m | reverse complement strand
GTGCAGGTGGGCATCCCCATCCTCTTGGGTCTCCTGTTCGAAGTCAACGTACTGGTGCTAATTTTGTGCATCCTCGCCTTCATCGCGCACGAAATCGTGGCACACTACGACGTGAAATACGCTCAAGATTTGCGTGAAATCAGCATTTGGGAAGTGCATGCACACAGCTACCTAGCGACCCTTCCGTTCTTCATTCTCTTGCTCATCGTGGTTCGACGTTGGCAGACGTTTATCGATTTCATCACCCTCAATTGGGCAGGGAGCATGGGGCTTGAGTGGCGCAAAGAATCCCTCGGATTGAACGGCAACTTCGCGGTCAGCTACATGGCGGTCATGTTGGTGTTTGGCGTCATGCCCTACCTGTTGGAAATTCACCGTTGTTGGAAGTGGGAGCGTGACAACGGCGTATCCTCTCTCCCGTGGAGGAATTCAGCATGAACACGGTCTACATCACTTCCACAGGCTGGCACTTGCCAGGGCCTGCCATCACCAACGATCAGGTTGAGACCGTGCTGGGGGCTGTGAACGGACAACCCTCAGGTCTCCGTGGTCAAATCCAGAAAGCCAACGGTATCCAAACACGCCACTACGGGATTGATGCCAACCAAAGGACCACCGTTTCAAACACTGAAATGGCGGTGCAGGCCGCTCAGGAATGCATGGACCGCGCCTTCCGACCCATCCATCAAGTGGGTATGCTGGCCGTCGCCTCCACTCAGGGCGATCACCCCGTCCCGGGCTTGGCTTCCTTCGTTCAGGCAGGGCTCGGCATGGCTGAGGTGGAAATTCTCACTGCTCAGTCCATTTGTTCCTCATCGATGATGGCGTTGAAAGGCGCATGGCTTGCTTTGCGGTGCGATGAACACGACGCTGCGCTGGTTGTCGCCACAGAGATGCCATCTCGTTTGCTCAAGCGTCAACGCTACGAGGCAGCGACAGAATCCACCTTCGCCAAGAAAACCGTGGATTTCAACACAGAATTCCTTCGTTGGATGCTGTCCGACGGCGCCGGAGCCTTGCTGTTGGAAACATCACCACGCCCCAAGGGCTTGTCCTTCCGTATCGATTGGATGAAGGGTTGGTCTCACGCGCACGCTTTGCCGACCTGCATGAGCGTGGGTTCCAGCGGTAAGGCCGACGAGGAGCGCACCTGGCAGGACTACGACACCTATGCAGATGCGGAACGAGAAGGGGCCCTGTTGCTACGCCAAGAGGTGCGCCTCCTCGACCATATCGTTCGCCTGGGCGTTGACGGCTACGTGCGGCTTGTGCAAGAAGGCCTCAACGTGCCTTCTGAGGTGGACTACTTCCTCTGCCACTACTCTTCGCATCACTTCCGACCAAAGATCCTTGACATGCTCGATGCCGCAGGCGTGGGCATTCCAGAAGAAAAATGGTGGACGAACCTGTACTCACGAGGCAACACGGGCGCCGCCTCGCTGTTTATCATGCTCGACGAATTCGTGAGAACGCAGAACCCTCAGGTGGGAGAACGCATCCTGTGCTTTGTTCCTGAGAGCGGTCGCTTCAACACGACATACATGCATCTGACGGTGGTAGATCACAATGGACGGTAACATTACAATTGACGGAATCCCGGTTCAGCAAGCTGCTGAAGCCATTGGCGCGAACGACGTTCCTGAGTTGAAGGAACATGCCCAAGACGCCTTGCGGCGCTTGTTGCGTGTGTGGATTGGCTTCGAGCGCGACCTTGTGACCGTGCCGATTCTTCGCCGTCTCGACTTGGGGACGTACACGCTGGCAGACCACCGTCGTCTCCTTGTGAACCTGCGTCAGCAGGTGGTGGAAGGCTCTCGGTGGATTGCTCGGGCCGCCTCCTCGATGGACCGTGATCACAGCGAGATGCGCTCGCTCATCCTCCGTCATGCGGTTGACGAACACCGGGACTACACCATGCTGGAACAGGACTACGTCAACGCAGGAGGGGATATTGAGACCATCCTCAGCCGTGGTAAAAACGTGGGCAGTGAAGCCTTCCACGCCTTTATGATGCAACGCGCAAGCCAACCGAATCCTGTGGACATGCTTGGCGCGATGTGGATCATCGAAGGCCTCGGTGAGCGTATGGCCATCGGTTGGGCCACGCGGATGGAAGAGCTCTGTGAGCGTGAGGGCATCACGCGGTTCATGACTTATCACGGCGCCAACGACGACGACCATATGCAGCGTTTCTACACCATGCTCGATGAGGTGTGCACCGACACGCTGGTGGTCGAACGAATCGAAATGACCGCCAAGGTGGTCGCCCGTTTGTATCGGTTGCAGTTGGAGGAGATGGGTGATGAGTAGTACCGCTCGTATGGAGCGGCGGCGGCGCAAAGCCATGGCCAGAAACCATGGCAAAATGCCAGCGAGCATCCTTGATGCCATGGCGGGCGATGAGGCCATGCCTCTGGATCCTATTGCGAAGAAATACTGGACCAAGGACCTTCAAAATCCGCTTCGCCGTATCGTGCTCCCGACGCTGAAAATCATCCTGACCATCACCCTGCACATCACCTACTACCTCAAGCGACTTTCACCCATTCAGTGGAGGGCGCATGGCTTCCTACAATGGCAAATTTGCTTCTTCATGAAATGGTTCGTCCGGCCTGAAGCCAACGTCCTCATCTTGCGTCATTTTTGGGCGGAGTCCAATCTGCTGAATTTCGTCATCGACAACGCTGGTCAGGACGAAGTCGACCCGGTCCTCATCCATCCGAAGATGATCAGGGACCTCATGGTCCAGACCTTCGTTCATCACGACCAGGGTGTGTTGATGACGATGCGAGACCTCACCGAGCCGGATCGTTCCCGCTGGCCTGTACCCAAGGACGAATTGTCTTGGGAAAATTGGAAGCCTGTGCGCCTCGATTACGGTGTGGACCGCAAGAAGTGGACGCAATTTCTGGATTTTGAGACGGCGCATGAACTGTTCAAGACCACCTTTTGCTTCTGGTTGACCGCCCCAGAATACGAGGCGGCCATCAACTCCTTCCAATTCGATCATTCCATTGGCCTGCTCATTGACGAGATCGTTGGTGCAAGCCACTTTGCAGACATTGCCTACAACAGATTCCCGATGATTTTGGTCGGCCCTACCGGTCTCAGTTACCGGTTCCTAATGCACGGTTTCTTCGTGGAGCACACGCACGGACACCTCGAGCGTATACGTGTTGAGCTTGGTTTGGAGAACTGAACATGGAAATCTCTGCACAGCAGTGGATGGGCGTGCTCCTGCTCACGTGGTATTTTGCAGTGGGATTTGGCATCACTGTGGCCTACCATCGCGTGTTGACTCACCGTTCGGCCAACTTGCGTAAGCCGCTGCTCTATGCTCTCGTGTTGGCCGCCCTCCCTGCCGGACCACCGGCGGAGTGGGTCGGAAATCACCGTCTCCACCATACCGACTCGGACGGACCCAACGACCCTCACAGCCCGCTGCACGACGGGTTTTGGTACGCGCACTGTGGGTGGTATCTAGGCATCAGGAACCGCGGGTTGTGCCTCATGTATGCGCTTGGAGGGCCGCTTCGATACGTCGTTGACATGTTCCTTCGACCAATGAGCCCGGGCGGGCATGACGCTTTGGCCAAGGACGTGCTCCAGGACCGCTTTCTTCGCTTCCTTTCGACCCGCTTCGGCTTCCTGGTTGGCTCGTCGGTCCAAGCCTTGCCTTTTCTGTTGGCGTACCACCTGATGGCATGGGACGGGGTGGTCATCGCTTGGGTGGCCGGCGTCCTGTACTACAACGCCGGTGACGCGGTCAACTCTGTGGGCCACCTGTGGGGCAAGCGGGACTTTGACGGCGCGGGTGAGGCCCGAAATAACCTGCTCGTGGCGCTTGTTTCGCTTGGGGAAGGCTGGCATGCAGGCCACCACGCCTTCCCCCGATCCGCTCGTCACGGCCTGCTGAAAGGGCAGGTTGACCTGTCCTACCTGCTGCTTCGCATTCTCGCCTCTGTCGGCTTGGCTTCGGACATTTACCTGCCGGGCGACGAAGCGGTCTCGCAACGTCGTCACCGGTGACGTCGTAGGTCTGAAGGCCATGACGTGTTGGCACGCGGTTCAAATGGGGTGGTTCTGTTGTCGCGTCATGGGGCCCTTTGCGCGCATCGGCTGGTGGCGCTCCACCCGGGCCGCTCGTCGCGAGCATATGCCCCAGCGTGAGGTTCGCTCTTGGAGGGCGGAGCACGCGGTGGGCGCGGCTGCGAAGCGGGTGAAGAGCACCCGGCATGTGCATCTTGCCATCCGCATTCCCGACCCAGATCGACCACGCGGCTCCGGTGAGGTCGACGTCATCGCCATCACCGACCGGGCCGTGATTTTGCTTGAAGTGAAGAATTGGGGCGGTGACGTCCATTTGCGCAACAACGACCTCGTGCAGCAACGCTTGTTGGACAAAGGCGAGCCGCCTAAGCCGGTCATCGAAAAACTGCGGGCCAAAGTGCGGATGCTGCAACGCTGTTCCTTGTCCATCGACCAGATTGAGATGCTTGAAGTCCTCCCTATCGTGGTGCTGGCCAATCCGAAGGGGAACCTCAGCGAGGAGGTTTTGGCGCACCCAGAGGTGTCGACGGTGGCGGACCTTCCTGCCAAGATTGAATCTCTCTTGGCCACACGGGAGCCCGCAAGCGATGAGGAAATAACCCGACAAGACGCCTTGCTGCGGCGGTTCGGTACGTGGGACGTGCTGACCTTTGACGGCGGCCAGCGTCACACGGGGGATTTCATCGACGAGGATTTTCCAGAAGGATGGGCCCGTGCGGACCACTCGTCCGTTGAGATTGCCGTGGAAGGTGGGTTCTTTTCCACATTGTTCCGTGGTCCACGCCTCACCGTCACCTTCCACCGCCGGGACGGCTCGAAGGTCACTGAGGACATGACGCCAGGCCTGACTGTTCGGCACACTCAACCTTGGGACGACTCAGGCATCGACGGCAAGGGCACGTACCCCATCGAGCACGTGCGAAAGGTGCTCTTCGGCAATGAAGCAAAGTTTCGGTGGGAAGACGTGGCGCCAGCATCCGATGGCGGAACCACAGAGGCCGTTGACCCGCTCGCTTCTTTCGAGGTTGGAGGAACGTACACAGGCACGGTGGTCAAACACCTGTACCGCAAGGACGGAGGGCCCTTTTACGGCTTTCTTGTTGCGTTGGTTGAGCGTGAGGTCACCGGCATGGTTCACATCTCAAAGATGGACGGGATGAGCATGGACCACATCGAGATGTTCCATGCTACGGGCAAGCCTATCGACGTCAAGATCGTCAGCATTGATGGTCCGAAGAAAATCGACCTCGACTTTGCCTGACCATGGCGAGCGAAGGCCATTCACCATCAACCGATGGCTTTCCTTGCAGCGACCACGCTGTTGATGATCTCTGTTCGCATGCTCTCCGCCGTGATGCGATTCTTGAACGAGACGTACATCAGGTGATGGGGTTCATTCGTTTCCAGCATCATGCCGTTTGGATCGAGATCGACCATGTTTACTGACTCCACGTCAATGCCGCGATGGCCTTTGACGATGGTCACCATGGCGTCGACATGGTCGTCGTTCATGTGTTCGATGGCTCCAGGGGCGGCTTCTGCAAGTTCTGCATCAGAAACGGCTTCCATGTACTTGCGACCGGGGATCCAACATATGCGACCAAAGCCCGCAATGTAGCGGATGCGTTCGATGGTGCTCATTCTGTAGAAACTGAAGTTGTGGACCTTCACGTACGACTCGGCCGCAGGCACCCGTTCCACGTATCGAGCCAACAAATGCTCGTATTCTTCGGGCGTGACGCGATCAATCCGCTCTTCGGGCAAGTCAACTTCTTTCCCTTCCACGGCAACATGGCGCATCTCCCCAAGCAGGGAAGCACGCCAGCTTGATTGGGGGTCCCCTTTGGCCTCAGGGTCCGAAATGAACAGGGATGCCCGTGGGTCTGCGTCGATGTTGCGTGTGTGCGCGGCGATGCTCGCCACCAAAATGAACGGACGGCCGTTTCCATCAAGCGCAAACGGGACAATCGAACCGATCGGGAATCCCTTGATGCCTGGTTTCACAGCCAACGTTGAGAGAGTCGCCGCGCGTGTTTCATGCAACCAAACTGCAACGTTGGATGCGGGGTCTTCTCCGTCATGGGCTTCGCGATGGGCGTCCGCCTCAGCGGTGGCATCGGTGTTTTGGTCATCGGTCTCTTGGCTCATTGTGCATCATCCTCGGTCTTTTCTTTTTGCAGCGACGGTTTTACTTCGTCGTGCACGTGAATCCTCAGTCGGCCATCCGTCGGTGCCACATCAACCGTGCAGTTGACCATGAAAACCTTGGCCAAATTTTCTTTCGTGAGCACATCGTACGGTGAGCCTACGGCCTCGACCTTTCCTTCATGGAGAAGCACAACACGATTGGCAAAACCCGCAGCGATGTTGAGGTCGTGCATCACGATGACTGCTCCACGCTTTTGATCGGTATCGACCACGCTGCGAATGCGCTTCATCACCCCAATTTGATTGTTGAGATCGAGGTCGCTTGTGGGTTCATCGAGCAGCAGCACGCCAGCCTCCTGCGCCATGGCCTTTGCCAAGATCACCTGCTGACGTTCACCGCCGGAGAGTTCCGTGAACCGGCGGAAGGCGAATTCACTGAGCCCAAGCATCTCGAGGGTATCCGTGGCGACCTGGACATCGTAATCGCTCAATCGCCACGTCACGTGTGGCCGGCGACCCAACAAGACGACGTCAATTACCCGCATCGGGAAGGCGCTTGTGATGCTTTGTGGAACGTAGGCTGTGCGTTTTGCGCGTTCCGTAAGCCCCATCATTTCCAAGGCATCTCCGCCGACGAGCACTTCGCCTCCTTTCGGGGTGAGCAGGCCGTTTAGCATCCGCAAAAGTGTGGTTTTACCCGCACCGTTTCGACCGAGCAAGGCGACGACTTCGCCGCTGTGGACCTCGAGGTCAACCCCTTCCAACACCGGACGATCGCCCCACGCAAAGCGCAGGTTCGTCGCTTGAAGGAGCATATCGGTCACAGGCTTTTCCTCCGAAGCATCAACAGGTAGAGGAAAAATGGTCCTCCCAAGATGGAGAGCATTATGCCGACTGGGAGTACGATCGGTGCGAACAGGGTCCGGCCGATGGTGTCTGCAACGAGGAGGACCGCTGCGCCCATGACTGCCGAGGTGGGGATCAAGACACGGTAGTCGTTGCCGACCAAAATCCGTGAGATGTGCGGAGCAACCAATCCAAGGAATCCAATGATGCCCGTGAAGGCAATGACCACAGCCGTCATGGTTGCAGAAAGGATGAGGATGGACCGGCGGGTTTTCCGAGGATCGACACCAGTCGACGCGGCAAAATCGTCGCCACCCACCGCGAGGGTGTTCAGATCCCACGCTGCCACCATGCCAAATGGCATGAAGGAAAGGATAGCCGAACCGATTAAGATCGCTTGTGCGAGATTAGGTCGCGACAAACTGCCGAAACTCCAGTGCGTGAGTTGGGAGATTTCCGCATCGGTCGCGAAGTATGTCATGGTCTGGATGATGGCTCCAGCGATGAACGTGATCGCAATGCCGACCAAAATGTAGGATTCACTGGTGACGGTTGACATGTCGCCAAGCTTGACGATGATGGCAACCACAAGCATGGCGAAGATGAATGCGTTTCCAAGGATAGCAAATTCCGCCAATCCAAAAATCGTGATATCAAGCACGATGGCAAGAGCAGCCCCAAGGCCAGCCCCCGATGCGACGCCCAAGGTGAGGGGCGAAACAAGCGGGTTCCCGAGGACCCCTTGCATCATCGTGCCTGCCATCGCAAGTGCGGCCCCTCCCACCAGCGCGATAAGCACACGTGGTAGCCGCAAATTGACCAGGATTTCCATTTGGAGCCCTTCAGCCGATTGGAATCCGAAAAGAATCCCAAGCGTGGACCGCATGGAGAGGTTTTCAGATGATCCAAACCCCATCGCAAGGATTGCGCCAACGGCCGTCATGACCGATGCGATCAGAAGAAAGAGCATGCGTTGCCGCTGCCCGTGAAGATAGGCTTCGGCCACATCTTCCACGTTACTCACCTGTCATCTTGCATAGGAATGTGCCGTCGCGATCGACTGCAAAATGGTCGGCGTAAAAGCTGTCCAACAGGGCAGCTCCAGTCCCTTCATCGAAGCGTTCTGGGTGGAATTGCTCAGCGATGAAGGGCAGCCCGTGAATCATCATTGGGCCGGCAAAGGAGCCCGAAAAAATCAGCATGCGTTCCTCTTCGATGGCCTGCATGGAGTCGAAGCCAGGACGGCTCTGGATGAGGTTGAAATGTTCGCCGCACCCGCCCTTCGGGTCGTCCATGTCGAAACCGAGCTCAAACGTGATGCCGTCAAACATCAGCACCTCGGGGTCGGCATCGAGGATGGCTTCCATGTCGACGTGTGTGGTGTGACCAGGTAGGTCGCTGAACACGTTTGTTCCTCCTGCGATTCGTATGATGTCGTCCCATTGGGATGAACCAGTCAACACCACTGGGTCACGGGTCAAGGAAGCGTGATGTTCCATCACCACTGCAGGCCGTTCGGAATCTTCGAGACCTTCCAAAGCCACGGCCATGTCGGCTTCGATGTCGTCGAATTCCTGCATCAACTCCTCATAACTGTCCATCCTATCGAGCATGATGGCCAGCTGTTTGAATTCTTCCCGCAGCGCGTCGTACTTGTAAAAATCAAATGCGACAACGTCGATTCCCATTGGGGCCAATCGCTCTCGTATGGCTGCCGTATCAACCATGCCGTTGGTTGCAAACACCACATACACGTCGGGTCGGACGTCGAGCAAGGCCTCGAAGTCGATTTCTGAATGCGCGGAAAACTGGACCCACGGTCGGTCCACCAATTCGGGCCACAAGGCCTCGTCATCAAAATCTCCGCTCACTCCAACCACGGAGCTCATGTCCGCATCGAGCATCCGCATCGCGGTTGCTCCGAAGGTATTGGAGAGCACAATTCGATCCGGTGGTGCATCGAACGCATGCACCTCGCCGGTCGTGTCTGTAATGACGATTGTGCCCTCTTCTTCTGCATTTCGGGAGTCGCTAAAGACGTTGAGCATCGCGTACCCGAGGACGAGTAGCACCACGATTTGTATCGCAGCCAATGCCTTGCGAGGTTCAGGTCCACTCAATCAGGTCGCCCCCTGAGAAGAAGTTGCAGACCAATGGCCACGAAGACGAGCACGCATGCTGCCAACAGCCACGGGTTGTTTTCCCCAATGCTGCGGCTTGAAGCCCCTTCGCCTTCCTCGACCAGCACGACAACAGAGTCTGACCAGTCTGAGGTGGTGCCGTCTGCCTCGATGGCCTTGACCCGGAACCGGTGGCGCCCGTTCTCATTGACCTCCACAGACCATGTGAGGTCCACGAGGTCGCTTGTGGTCTCCGATGCCCCACTGGGCTTTTCATGCAAGAGCATGTACTCGACACCGCGCTCATGCGTCCATGCGAGATCAACCGTATCGCCTCGCGTGGCGGTGCCCGTGGAATTTGCGAGGGTTGGTGGTAGGCTTTCGTAGGCCACCTCCAGCACCAATTCTTCGGCGTCCAACTGGCGCCCATCGTCCATGATTGCGCGCAGCTGGAACGCGTAATTTCCATCATTGAGGTCTGTGACCGTCGCGTTTGTGGCGTTTCCAGTGTAGACCTCGACGCCGTTTTGGAGCAGTACGTACTCCGTCGCGCCGGGGAAGGCCCCCCACTGAACGGTCGTTTCCTTGGTCGTGATCTGGCCAGACTCTGTGATGAACACAGGCTCCGTCGGTACGTCGTAGCTGACCAGAACCCTTTCGACCATTTCCGAGTGGGTGCCGGGTAGTCGATCGACCACTTTGACATGGTTTCGCACGGTCGCGTTGTAGTACAATTCCCACGACACGACGCCGTCGTTGATGTCGGTGATGGTGTACTTGGTGGTGATGAATGTGCCAGCAGGCGTGGTCACGCTGATGTTGTGTTCAACCAGCACGCTGCTGTTTGTGTCCGTGTATCCGTTTGGATGCCCTGGGACACCGATGATCGTGGTTCGGTTGAACCACAACGAACTTGGGTCTTCCATTAGGGACGTGCTCGCTCCGGTACTGTTGGTAAAACCCCATCCGGAAGAGGCGTCGGTGAATTGGTTGGAACTTGAGGGGTCGTCGGCCCAATAGCTCCGGATGGTCAACAGTGATTGTTGATCGACCCAACGCATCGACCGTTCATCGGGCATGTACCTCGGATCCTCAACGTTCACCACGTAGGCTGGACGTTCCTCGCCAAACGCGTCGGTGATTGTTTCAGAACCCAAGCACGTGTAGGTGCGCCGCAGCACTCCATCTCGCGCGGCCGGGGTGTAGGTTTGGTCAAAGGTCCAACTCATGCCCGCGGTCCAATATCCGTTTTCATCTTGCTCAGGCAAGACCACCATCAAAAGATCCTGATAGGCCGAGGTCGACCCGTTTGGGTTGACGGCTTGTAGGCCAAAGCGGTGTTCTCCATCGGTTTGAGGCGTGAAGGTGAACCCAGTTGAGGGGCCGTCGTACATCGGGACGTCGCCGAGGGTGAGCACGTAACGCGTGGCATGTGGCGCCTGCGTCCATTCGACCCTGAAGGGCTCCATCGGCACAATTGCAGGTACGGTCGTGAAGGACACATTCCCAGGCAGCGTCAGGGTTCGTTCGAGGCTGATGTTCATCCATCCTGAATCCCCGTGGAAAACAGCGCTGTTGTTCGATGCCACTTCCAGCCCCTGCTGGGTGTATGCAAACGTGTGGCTGACGTTGATCTCTAGCCCCTGCATCGTGTAGAAGCCGGTGGCATCCGTGCGTGACGAGTGGTTTCCTGAAACCACGTCGATGTTGGGAACAGGGCCGCCAAGCTGATCATGGACGTAGCCGTAGACTCCGGTAGATCCCTCCGAGATGGGGATGTGGTTTCGCCAAGGCTCGCCTATTTTGCCGCCATCCATCAAGATTGCATGCGATGCTTGCGTGCCGTTATCGAATTGGGCGTGAATTTCCACCATTGTGTCGTGTGGGTAAGGGCCAAATTCAGCCCACCCGTTTGACGCACTCCACGGCGTACTGGGCGTCCGGAGGGTTGCGTTCGCGGCGTTGCTGTTTGCGTCGCTCAACGAAGCCGTCACCACGTTTTGCCCGATCATGAAGTCCACGGTCATGTCGCCCGTCACCATGATTTCACGGTAAACGGCAACGTGGCCGTCGTTCATGAAGTAGGTGCGGAGGGTGTGTCTCCCTGGCGTCACGCCTTCAATGACGTACGCGCCGTTATCGGTCGACACAGACCCTTGGTCGTCAAGCCGGACGTAAGACGTGCTAGCAGGCTGGCCGTTTTCCAACAGTGCGTCACCGGTGATGGTGAAGGTCTCTGTGGTGTCGTTTGCTGCGACTGCTGTGCTGAGCAGCGATCCCAAAAGGACGACCAAGAGCAGGAGCGCGCGCATGGCGCGACGCTCCATTGCTCATGGCCTCCGTGTTGGGACGCGTATTGCGTTGTGGCGCTTTGCCAGCCTCAGCTCATGGCGCCGATGTCGGCGGCCGTGATGCCGTAGTGGGCCCAGACGTGTGCGAGGTGAGGCGCAACGTCGTAGGACGTGCCGAGTTGGGTCGCGTCCTGCAGGTTGAGGATCTCGTTGATCTTCTGGGCACCGTACATGTCCTGGAAGTACATGGCCGCGTAGCCGTCGCACTCGGTCTTGTTGCTGACGTCCGTGGACACTTGGTGGGTCACGGTGTTGTAGCAGGTGTCGTTGGTGCCTGTGCTGTCCATGGATCCGTTGGTCCAGATGAAGGCGTCACAAGCGGCTGCATCGATGTCGCCCATCATGAAGACCTTGTGAACGGCCATGTTGTAGCAACCGTCGGTGTAGGGGGCCGCGTAGGCTTCGATGGCCTTCCAGAAGGCGTAGCCTTCTGCCTGGTACTTGGCACCGGAGTCGGCGTTGTCCATCTTGGAGGTGTACTTGAGCGTCGCTTGAGAGTAGGTGATGATGATGTTCTTCATCACGGTCTCAGCGGCAGCGTCGTAGCCAGCTTCGTCGCCAGCCTGGAGGGCGGCGAGTCCGTCGACCATCGCTTGCTCGGTGGCCGTGAAGGTGGCCGCAACGCCGTCAGCGTCAGCCGTGCCGAAGTCGCTAGCGCGCTTCTCCATGACCTTGGCAGGAGAGCAGTCGTAGTGCTCATCCGGTCCGTGGAAGAAGGCCCAGCCTTCGTCCCAGTTGTGAGGTGCACCGGAGTCATCGTCGATGTTGCCGGCGTCAGCCTTGGCAACAGCGGAGTTGATCTCGTGGATCGTGTAGCCAACCATTCCCATGTTGACGGTCAGCTTGGCGACGCCTTGGTAGCGGACGGTGTCAGAGGTGCCGGCGAAGTCGCCGTCACCGTTGAGCGCGCTCATGATGTGGGCGCCAATGGCGCCGTCCATGCCGTGGTACGTGTCGTAGTTGTGGTTCTTGCCGGTGGCGGCAGCGAACCCAGCGAGCGTGCGGTAGGAACCGTCATCCTTCTGAGCGTTCTTACCGTTCATGTAGATCTGGGTGGCGGTGTCCCAGTCGTATTCGCTGGCTGCGGTCTTGATGTCGCAGAGGTCCAGCATCAGCGAACGGTGGTTGTCCACGTTCGAAGCGTAGGTGTACCCTGCGTCAGCGGTGTCCAAGAACGCAGGCTTGGTTTCCTCAACAGGGGTTTCGGTCGTTTCTTCTTCTTCTGCGACGCAACCCGCAAGGGAAGCCAGGAGCAAAGTCAGGGTCAGGGCAAGTGCACGAAGTGTCTTCGTCATGGACGGGCCGAATCAGCACCCAAATATAACCTTTCGTTTACCCTAAAAACACAAAAACCCCTCTTAGCCCCTTGGTTAAGGGCAGGCGAAACCTTGGGAATTTCGGAATTCCTAAAAAGAGGTCTCGTATCGGATTGCCATGATTCGCGCCGCATTTCCCCCCCTTCACGTTCTTCTGATGTGCCTCGTTATGGTTTCAGCAGGACTTTCGGGTTGCCTCTCTAACTCCGTAAGCTTCCCTACCTGCGAGGACCAAGACAACTGCTTGACGATTGCCTTCGAGACCAAAGAAGAGTACCAGAACACAGAGGAGAACCCTCAAGAGTTCGCTGATCGTCTTGCTGAACTCCTGGACATGGAGGTTGAGATTTACCCTGTGAGCAGCGCCGCTGGGGCTATCGAGGCCTTGCGCTTTGG
>CEWG01031380.1_pt1 | contig 13240 bp, 17 predicted proteins | sample 361411 | NCBI WGS metagenome assembly CEWG01 (sample SAMEA2622173, study PRJEB7988) | marine metagenome | biome: marine biome (ENVO:00000447); feature: surface water layer (ENVO:00002042); material: "saline water (ENVO:00002010), including plankton (ENVO:xxxxxxxx)" | depth 5 m | reverse complement strand
GAAAAACAATTACTTCTAGATGGCCTGAAGAAGTCTCAGGCGCTTCTCTAAATATGCCAACTATGAAATAAATATCAGTTTTATACTAGATTTTAGAAAAGACTCCCTGAAATATAATTACTAAATTACCAACTCCCAGAGTTTTCCATACTTAACCATGGTTCCTGGGGCTCTAAACTTTCACCTTTTTGCAATAACTCAATTGAAATACCATCAGGAGAATTTATAAAAGCCATATGACCATCTCTTGGAGGTCTATTAATAATTATATTATTATCTAAAAGTTTCTGGCAGGTTTCATATATATTTTGAACACTGAAAGCTAAATGCCCAAAATTCCTTCCGCCTGTGTAATTTTCATCATCCCAATTATAGGTTAACTCAAGTAAAGGTTTTCTATTCTGCTCAGCTTGCTTGAGATCATCAGGTGCACAAAGAAAAATTAAAGTAAATCTTCCTTTCTCATATTCTTTTCTAGAAAACTCAACAAGACCTAGTTTATTACAATAGAAATCAATAGAAGCATCTATATTGGTTATACGAACCATTGTATGTAAATATTCCATAATTTTAATTATCAAAAAATTTAATTAATGTCTAATCAGTTATTATAACTAACACTATAGTGATCTAAAGTAATTAGAATTGTTTATTTGTACCTAAAACAATTTCTTTTTGTAATACTCTTTCTCTATAAAATATATAGCTAACACTGGATATAATAATTATTCCACCTATCAAGACATCTGATGAAATTAACTCTCCAAAAAAAATATATCCTAAAGAAAAAGACCATATAACAGATGTAAAGTCTATAGGGGCTAGTATCGAGGCATCAGCTAATTGAAATGATTTAGTTAGACATATTTGGGCAATAAAACCCAATATTCCTGAAGCTATCATAAAACTCAAATCTAAGTTGTTAGGCCATACCCAATTATCATTATAAAAAAATAAGCTAATTATTGTGCATAAAATAGTAAATACCCAAACTGAGAGAATGTTATTATTTGTTAATAATATCTTCTTAAGAACAATTACTGCCATAGATAAAAATAAACTTGCTATGAGAGGCAAAACTGAATAGTTAGAAAATAGTTCAGCGCTAGGTTTTAAAATAATCAATACACCTATAAAACCTATTAGAATTGCAATAATTCTGCGATAACCAATTTTTTCACCTAAAAAGAAAATTGATAAGATTGATATAAAAAAAACAGACGAATAACTTATTGTTTGCATCTCAACTAATGGAACATATCGAATAGAAACAAAAAATAAGCTCATGGCAGTTACTCCTATAAAAGCTCTAGCTATATGTAATTTATAGTTATTAATTGATCGTAAATTTAACTTTAAAAAGTAAATAAAAAAGATTAGTGGCAATAAAGCAAAAAAATTTCGAAAGAAAACTACTTGAAATAAAGGTATATGATCACCTGTAGCTTTAATGCACACACTCATTAAGACAAAAAATAGCACAGACAAAGATTTATATATAAATGCTGACATTTTAACAAAGTAACTATATTAAATATGCATGAATTTACTAATAGTTAATGGATACGATAAATTAGGTTGGTCAAAACTTGCAAAGCATAAGATACAACCAATTTGTGAGTTTTATAGAGATCAACTAAAAAATATTAATCCTAAAATTAAAACAACGTTTATCTACCCCTCTATGGATTTAAAGTCTACTTTTGATGATAATTTTTTTCGCTCTTTTGATGGAATGGTTTGGACCGGCTCAAGTTTAAATATTTATGACAATACAAATGAAATAAAAAGTCAAATATCCTTAATGAGAAAAGTATCAAAACTACCAATAAAAATCTTCGGTAGTTGTTGGGGAATGCAACTCTATACTGTTTGTAACGGAGGTGTTGTTTCCAAAAATAAGAAGGGTAGAGAAATAGGTATCTCATATAATGTTTCAATAAATAAAAAAGGAAAGGGTCATCCTATGTATAAACAAAAACCGGTCATTTTTGATGCATTCGCATCTCACATAGATCATGTTACGACTCTTCCAAAAAAAGCATCTGCATTATCAGATAACCATTATTCTGTTCAATCACTTTCAAATAAAAATTTTTGGGGAACTCAATATCATCCAGAGTTTAATTTCCAATACACAGGTCAAATTTTGAATGCACGAAAAAAAATACTTTTGAATGAAAATTTATTTTCTGAAAATCAATTAAATAATATTATATCAAGCTTTAAAAAACCCTCTAAGGATAGTTATAGTAACACTCTTATGAATTTTGATATCAGAACAAAAGAACTAGCAAACTGGCTAAAGTATATAAAAAAAAATTAATAAATTTTTTTTAACTCTTTTAAGTTTGAGCAAACATCAAATAGATTATTAAAGCTCTTATATGCAAAGCCATTGTTTACAACTTTTTGGTATTGTTTAATAATATCTGACCAGTAATTTTTATAATTCAATATTATAAATTTTTTATTTTTAATAACACCTAATTGAAGGGCACTTAACACAAGGCCTATTTCCTCAATAGTACCGCCCCCACCTGGTAGGGCTATAAAACTATCAGATATAGATAAAAACTTTTTTTTTCGTTGTTCCATAGTTTTGGTAATAAAGATTTTATTAATTTTTTTATGAATAGTTTCTCTGTTATCTAGAAATTCTGGAATAATGCCCGTTACGTGTGCATTGTTTTTTATAGCTGTATTGGCAACCACACCCATGAGTCCATTTTCTCCTCCACCGTAAACAATATCATAATCATTTTTTGATAAATATTCTGTCACCTTCATAGCAAGATCTTTATATTCTTTTTTAGAGCCAAACATTGATCCACAAAATATAGCTACTTTATGATTTGAATTAATTGTTTTCATTTTTAACTTCATTATTATATTAATCTTTAAAGCATGAAAAAGAACAACAATATAGATGAACTTAAAAAAGTAAGAAAAAATATCGATAATATTGACAATCAAATTATTAAGTTAATTGCAGATAGATTTAAAGAAATTCATAAAGTTACTAAATTAAAAGAAAATCAAGATCAAATCATTGACCACGAAAGGATTACTCACATTCTTAAGTCAGTTCAATCTAAGGCAAAAAAAAATAAAATAGATCATGAAATAATCACAAGAATTTGGCAAATATTTATTCAAGAAGCTATTAAATTAGAATATTCAAAAATTAAAAAAACTAAATAATAGCTATTAGTAACATTATAAATAAAGTTAGAATTAAAATTAATGTTGCAAAACCAGGAGTTGTGACTTTGATAAAAGAGGAGTTATTATACCTTTTAGACTTACCTAATAGAAAATTAAACAGGAAAGATAAATTATAATAAAACTTTTCAATTAAAGCAGATATCATTTTAAAAAAAGGTCTTCCTATTCCTGGTAGCATTCTTCTATAAAACCAGTCAGAGTTTAAAACTGTTGATTTAATCTCAGATGGATAGAGCTTGAATTTTATCAGAAATAAAAATGCAAGGACTGCAAAAACTAAAAGCTGTAACTGACTAATAATATGATCCAATGTGTACGGTTGATATTCAACAGAATAAGGAAGTATCTGATATAAATACTTAGGGTAAACACCAATACCAATACATAGAAATGCTGCAATACCCATTGCAATGAGCATATTTATTGGTGCTTCTTTAACACCTGTTTTTCTTTCATGAGAAAAGAAAGCAAAGTAAGGAATTTTAATACCAGAGTGCTCTAATACTCCAGCGGATGCAAAAAATAATACAAAATAAATTAAAACCATTCCTGCTCCTCCCAAAGAAGACATTATTAACGACTTAGCAACAAACCCACTAAATAGTGGAAAAGCTGAAATGGACATTGCCCCCACAATACAAAAAATTGTTGTTAGAGGCATGTATTTGTATAGACCACCTAATTCAGAAGCCTTTGTAGTACCTGTTCTATACAAGACCGCGCCCATACTCATAAATAGTAATGCTTTGTATATAATATGAACAAAGGCATGTGCCACAGTTCCATTTAGTGAGAGTTCCGTGCCAATTCCAATACCTACAACCATAAAGCCTAATTGATTATTCAGGCTAAACGATAAAACTCTTCTTAAATCATTCTCTATTACTGCGAAAAATACCGGAAAAGCTGTCATGATTGCGCCTATCCAAATTAATGAATCTGTTCCTGGAAATGTTCTAGCTAGTGCATAAATTGCAAGTTTAGTGGTGAAGGCAGATAAAGCCACTGTTCCCGTAACAGATGATTCAGGATAAGAGTCTTGAAGCCAGCCATTTAAGAGAGGAAATGCTGCTTTGATGCCAAATGCAATAAATATAAATTTACCAAAGTCAGAGTTTAAATCTAAGTTAACTAAGTAATGGTTTCCTGTTTGATACAACATAATGCAAGTCCCAATTAATAACAAAACACCTGATGATACTTGGATAATAAGATATCTCATGGCCGCATTTCTAGCGGATTGAGTGTTACCAGCAAAAACTATAAATACTGAAGTTAAGGCAGTTGCCTCCCACCAAATAAAGAGACTGAAAAAATCACCAGCATGGAGAGCCCCAATAGCGGATCCAGCGTAAGCTAGAGTTGCCATTTGCTCCATTAAATTTTTATTATGCCAGCTAAAAATAATAACAAGCACCGCAGCAATATGAAAAATTATAGCAAATGGAAAAGTTAGACTATCTGATTGATACAATATTAAATTTAAGCCAAGAATGTCCCATTCTAGAAATGTTCCATAACCATTGAACAATGATAAGGAAGAAAGAAAGACAGATAACAGCATTGCAGGATGTCTAAAATAATTAGGAATAACAGGCAGAATTATTGAAAATAAAATCATCACTAAACCTGGAATCATATTACTCATCATAATAATCCTCCTTTCTCATCAAAAATTTCCTAAGCCACTTTCCAAGTAAAACAATAAAAACAAAACTTATGAAACCAAAAAAAGCAGGAAAGCCATAAATTTCTTCAAATGAAAAATATCCATGCCTATGAAAAGTAAAATCTAATAAAATTAATAGTACTGAAATGATAAGAATATATTTTGTAAAAGTTTCACCAAATTTTTTTAAATCATTTTTTTTCATTTAGTTAATCACCCTGTTAACATTATGAATAAAGTAATCTGAATAGAAAAATAAAATCAAACACCCAATACCTGTAATTACCGGTGGCCAAACAGTCAATGGTGATTTAATAAGCTTAATATCTTTTTTTCTAGTTTGAGTAAAACCTATCACGACTGGTTGCAAGAGATAGTAAATATTTAAAAGTGATGATATCCCTAAAATAATTGCAACAAATATAAATTCTCGCTCTAAAGAACCCATAATTAAATAAAATTTACTCCATGAGCCAATAAATGGCGGTACCCCAATTATTGATAATGCCCCAAGGATATAGGCTACAAATATTAAAGGTAATTTAAAACCTAAGCCTTTGAGTTCACTTACTTTTTTAATATGCGCTGTAACATAAATCGCTCCTGCACAAAAAAATAAAGTAATTTTTCCCAAAGCATGAGTGATAATATGAAAAGAGGCACCTTTTATTGCCATAGAAGAGGCCAAAGCTGCTCCTAAAATTATATAAGAAAGTTGGCTGATAGTGGAATATGCTAATCTAGCTTTTAAATCATCCTTAGAAATAGCTATAATACTTGAAGCCATAATAGTAAAACAAGCCAACCAAACCAACCAGTCAGAACTATTTGTTTGAAGAAGATAATCAGGTCCAACAATGTATACAATAACTACTAGAAAGCTAAAAACACCCGCTTTAACAACTGCCACAGCATGCAGTAAAGCAGATACTGGAGTGGGGGCTACCATAGCTGCAGGTAACCACCTGTGAATAGGCATGATCGCTGCCTTTCCAATACCAAAAACAAGTAAAGCAATTAAAAATGATAGATACTCAGTAGGAAATTTATTTATTAAAATTCCTCCATCTTGAAAATTTAAAGTTCCTGTTTCAAACCATATCCAAAAAATAGCTGGAAGGAAAAAGATAAGTGATGTGCCTACTAGAATTGATAAATAGAGTCTGCCTGCTGACTGAGATTCAGAATTTTGTTTATGCCCTACCAGAGGAAAGGTTGAGAAGGTTAATATCTCATAAAATATAAAGAGGACTAAAAGGTTTCCCGACCATGCAATAGACAAAGCGGCATGAATAGCAATTGAATAAAAGATAACAAATCTAGTTTGATTTTTCTCACCGGCCCCTCTCATATAACCGATGGTATAAATAGATGCCATTATCCATAGCGAAGAAGCAACCAAACTAAAGATAGAGCCAAGTGGAGTTACTTTAAAAGTAAAATCAACTCCTTGAAATAAATTAAAAAGGGTAATTTCAAAAATCTCATCGGATTGAATGCCATGAAAAACCCTGAGACTTATCATTAAAGTCACTATCCCACCTATTATTCCAAAAGAGTCTCTAAAATTATCAGTGTTTCTAAATAAATAAGAACAAATTGCTGCAATTAAAGGAGTGGCTATGCCTAAAAGGATCAAGATAGAATTACTCATTTTTGTAATCCTTGTGTTAGGTAATCCGCTGATAAAATTGAAAATTCAATAATTGGAGCGTTATATATACCAAATAGGATAATAGAAATTGTGATCATCCAAATTGGAAAATAAGTACTAGCGTCCTCTTTTTCTGGTTTTGGTTTAATATCTGAAAACCACATTTGTTCAACTATTTTCCAAAAGTAAACAACCGCTAATGCAGAACTTACAGCTACTAAAGCAATTGGAAAGTACATTTGATTTATATAAAGGGCCTGAAAGAGATATAATTTTGAAATAAAACCATTTGTAAGAGGTAAGCCGACAAGAGATAACCCACAAATTAATAAGGCAAACGAAGTGATGGGATATTTATAACCATAACCTTTAATGCTCGATAAAGTCACCCTATCCTTATAAAGAATAGCGAAGTAGCCTACTGACATAAATAAGCCTCCTTTTATTAAAGCATGATTAAATATGTGAACAAACCCGGAGGTAATTCCACTATGGTCTCTAAGGCTGAAAGCTAGGGTGATATAGCCGATTTGAGCTATAGAAGAAAAAGCTAAAAGTTTTTTAATATCGTCTTGGTAAATTGCTATTAACGTTCCAATAAATATGGCTAACATTGATAATGGAAATAAAATAAAATCTAGAAAAATAATTAAATAATTTTCATATATAATAAATACCTCAAATAAAAGTCTTGCAAAAAAATAAAGTATAGTTTTTGTAGCCAAAGCAGCAAGAAGGGTCGACACAGCAGAGGGTGCGTAACTATAAGCTGCAGGAAGCCAAATATGTAATGGGAATATTGCTGCTTTCACCATTAAACCAATAAGCATAAATGACATTCCAGCAAAAATTGCAAGTTGACCATCAGAGTATTGAGATAATTGTATAATTAAATCATTCATATTTAACGTACCTGTCATAGCGTAGGCAAACCCCACTCCTATGACATAAAATGTAGCTCCTATTGCACCTATAATGAGATAATTGAAAGCAGCAAGTAAAGCTTTACGATTTAGTCCGGCACCGAGAGAGATAAGAGAAATAGAGGCTAATGCAGAAATTTCTAAGAAAACAAATAAATTAAAGATATCATTTGTAAGAATAATTCCATTTAAACTTCCAATTGCTAATAACCATAGAGAATACGCTTTACCAGTATCCTCAGTTTCTATTTCATTTAGAAAAATTTTTCTTGAGTAAAAAGTTGAAATCAGTACAAAACTAGAAAACAAAATTTGTAAGCCACTGTTAACTCCATCAATTTTAAAGGATATTCCCCAAGGAGGCTCCCAGTTTCCAAATTTATAAATAATTATTTTTGAAATAGAAACTTCTTCAACAAGATGAAGAGATAGAGCCAAATGGAAAACTAGAACAATCATCGAAATTATCCATGGCCATATCTTAGAGGGCATGAATGCTATAATGGCAGAAGCTATTAAAGGTATAACGACTACTAAAGCTGGGGCGTCATCTAGGAATAAATCAAACATCTACTTATCTGACTTCAACTCCAAAGTCTCTATTTCTTTTTCTTCAATTGTTCCATAATTTTTATATATCTGTAAAACTAAAGCTAAACCTAAAGCGGATGTAGCAACACCTACTACAATTGCAGTGAGTATCAAAACGTGAGGGAGAGGGTTTGAGTAGACATCTAAGGATTTTGTTAATATGGGTGCAGTTCCATCAAGAACTTTTGCTAAAGATACAAAGAATACAAATACAGCAGTTTGGAAAATAGCAAGTCCCACTATTTTTTTTAAATAATTTTGACTAGTTATGACTATAAAAAGTCCTCCCATCATAAGTAAAATAAAAGCAAAGTGGTTCCAAAAATAAATAAAACTATTCATGAGACTCCTTAAAAGAAGCGAATGAATGATAAAGAGCAATCATAACTGTTGCCACTGTGATCCCTACCCCTAATTCAACTAGAATAATACCAATATGTTGTCCCGAAGAAGGATCAGTGGACAAAACATTATAGTCCAAGTACATACCATCTAAAAAAATAGATAGAATTCCCACGCCTGCGTATAACAAAACACCGACGCACATAAGATATCTGTTAGCCATCACTGGAACTAAAGTCTCACCTTTGGTCAATCCAAATATCATGGAGTATAAGATAAAGGCCGCAGCAACAATTACTCCAGCTTGAAATCCCCCACCTGGTCCATAATCACCATGAAACTGAACATATAGACCAAATATTATAATGGGTGCAAAAAGAACTTTACTTACAACACTCAATACTGGGCTTGATGAAATTTTATCTTTCATTTTTTATCTTTATTCTTGAATTTTGTTTTTCGATTAAGGGTATTACTAGTTAATAGAACTATTACTCCTAAACCTGCTGTGAATATAACTATGGTTTCTCCAAGAGTATCAAAACCTCTGTAACTAGCCAAAATATTTGTAACAACATTAGGGATGTGAAAAAAATCTTTACTTTCTTTTATATACTCAGGAACCACGTGAAGATGAATAGGTGCATTTGGATCTCCAAGTAAAGGAAGATTAGAAATAATTACTATGAGAATGAGAGCAATTGATATAGCTATGACAATGCTTGGAAAAAGATTCATTAATTTATTTTTCTTTCCCTCTGGTAATTTTGCTGCAGCCATGACCATTAAGATAGTAGAAATTCCTGAACCCACTGCCGCTTCTGTAAATGCAACATCAACAGCATCTAAATTAACGTAAATAGCTGAGCAAAGTAAAGTAAAAGCCCCTGTTAAGGCCACAATACTTATTAATGACGTGGTTTTAAAAATAAAAAAAGTAGTTATTAATAATAAGGATATTAAAAAAAAATTGATTAATAGGAAGTTCATTTTTTTAATTTAGCTTTTGGTTTATGGCCTGACTCATAAGCAAAAAGAGAAATGGCATGACTTGTAACAGGACTAGTAAATATAAGAAATATTGGTATTAAAAGCAGCTTAAGGCTTAAAAGACTAAAACCTGAATATAATATTAATGCTAAAACAATAAAACCTGATCCTAGAGTATCTATTAAACCTGATGCATGAATTCTACTAAAAACGTCTGGAAGCTTAATTAATCCCAAGCTACCTGATAAGATAAAAAAACAACCAAGAATTAATGAGATTATTGTTAAAATTTCTATGAGGTTATGTGACATTAGTTTTTTTTATTTTTTATTTTGTAATATCTTAAGATTGCAATAGTTCCCAAAAAGTTCAATAACACATACATCAGTGAAATATCAACAAAATCTGGTCTATTAAAAGCAAATCCATGAACACTTATACTAATAGCTATAATTGTGCCGATACTTGAAATTGAGAGTATCCTATCAAAAGGAGTTGGTCCTTTTATCGCTCTTACTAAACACATAAATACAGAAACCCCCAAAACTATAAGTGTAAAAAAAAATATCATTTATCTAAATTTGTAATTACTTTATCCATATCCTCTGATTGTAAATCTTCAGATAACTTTTTATTTAAAGCATGAACAAGAAAATTATTTTTATCTACTTCTATTGTAACTGTTCCTGGGGTAAGTGTTATTGCATTTGCGTAATTAGCAATACCTGTAGTACTTTTTTGAGAAGCTTTGATCCTGATTAACTCTGGGGCAAATTTACCGTTCCAAATTAAAACAGTTGTGGTGATACCTGATTTAAAAATTTCTTTAAAAAGCCATAACCAATATAACGGTAATTTTAAGATCAATTTAATAGGTAGGGAGTCTTCTTCTAAAGCATTAGCTCTATAGGACATCCAAATAACAAAAAGGACGCTTATAAGACCTAAAAATAATAATAGTGTTTTTAAATACCCTGATAATACAAACCATAATACGTAAAGTATTACGAAGTAAATTATAAAAGATAATGCCTTAAGTGAATCTTTATACTGTTTAGCCACTGTGAGCTATTATGAGAATAAATCGCCTTCTGTAAACACTGCAGTGTTCATATCCTTTACATAAAGCTTGCCTTGATCAGACTTAAATCGAGAAACTTCAATAAATCCTCCTTTAACGGCTATTTCAATGTTTTCTGCGTTAATTGAAATGATCTGACCTGGAAAATGTTCAGCACTTTGTTCATCTTTAAATTTAGTATCTACAAAAGTAAATTCATCTCCCATAAACTCTGCCCATGCCCCTGGTTGTGGATTACAACCTCTAATGAGATTATAAATTTCTCTTCCTGGTTTTTTCCAATCTATTCTAGCATCTGATTTTTTACACCATGACTCGTAAGTTGCCTTAGTTTCATCTTGCACAATACGTGGGGGATTACCTGCTTCCATCATATTTGCTGCTTCAATACAAGCATCTATACCTAAAGGAAAAATCTTTGAAAAATAAACATCTCCTAAAGTATCGTCGGGGCCTATCTCAACTTCTTTTTGAAGAAGGATTTCTCCCTCATCTAAACCATCGTTGGGATAAAAAATTGTCAAACCTGTTTTAGTAGCACCTCCAATGATAGGCCAGTTAATTGAACTTGGGCCTCTATGAAGTGGGAGTAAAGATGGGTGAAAACAAATGGAACCATGTTTAGGAATATCTCTAGCTCCTTCAGGAACAAATATGGTTACGTATGCCATTACACATAAGTCCGCATCATGGGATTTGATTTGATCAAGAACTTCTTGGTCTTTAAAGTTTGAAGGTTGGAAAACAGGAAGACCTACACTTTGTGCATAATCTTTTACTGGGTCAACTGGTTTACCTTCTTTATCAGGAGCGCAGTAAACTGCCACCACATCATGATTTGTCTCGGTATGAAATTTTTCTAAAGCACTTTTACCAAATGCTTGTTGTCCCATTAAAATAATCTTCATTATTGTCTCCTATTTTTTATAACTTTAAACTGCTCCAGCTTCTTTAACAGCTTTTATTTCATCATCTGTCATATTACAAAATTCTTTTAAGATTTCTTCTGTATGTTCTCCTAATAAAGGTGAACGTTTAACAACTGCAGGTGAGTCAGATAACTTAATCGGGTTTCCTACTGTTAGATATTTACCTCTTTCTGGATGATCTACTTCGACAACAGTTCCAGTTTCTCTTAAACCAGGATCTTCTGCTATTTCCTTTAAAGAAAGAATAGGTCCTACTGGAATATCGAGAGGATTGCAAATATCCATGACTTCAAATTTTGTTTTTGTCATCGTCCAAGCCTCAATGGTATTGAATATTTCATTTAAACGAGGTAATCGAAGTGCTGGGGTAGAGTAATTTTCATCTTCTTTCCATTCTGGTTTTCCAATTACATCACATACTTTTTCCCATACAGCGGCCTGTGTTATAAAATATGTATACGCATTGGGATCTGTCTCCCATCCTTTGCATTTTAAAATTCTACCAGGTTGACCACCACCAGAGTCATTTCCAGCTCTAGGTGTCGCTTCTCCAAAAGGAATATCTTCACCAAATTGCGAGTATTCTTTGAGAGGTCCTTTTTCAAGTCGTTGTTGGTCACGTAACTTTACACGACAAAGATTCAAAACACCATCTTGCATAGCTGCAGAAACTCTTTGTCCTTTTCCAGACTTTTCTCTGTGAAACAAAGCCGTAACGATTCCTAAAGCTAAATGAAGTCCTGTGCCACTGTCACCGATTTGAGCTCCAGTAACCATTGGTACTTCACCCAACATACCTGTTGTAGAAGCAGAACCTCCAGCACATTGAGCTACGTTCTCGTAAACTTTACATTCTTCGTACTGTCCAGGACCAAAACCTTTTACGGATGCATAAATCATCTTAGGGTTGATCTCTTGTATCTTTTCCCATGAAAAACCCATCCTATCTAGAGCGCCAGGTGCAAAATTTTCAACCATGACATCACATTCTTTGATAAGTTGAGTGAAAATTTTAGAACCCTCGGGTTTCTTTGGGTTAAGAGTAATACTTCTTTTGTTAGAATTAAGCATAGTAAAGTAAAGACTATCGGCATCAGGAACATCTCTGAGCTGGCCGCGAGTAGCATCACCTACTCCAGGTCTTTCAACTTTAACAACGTCTGCACCGAACCAAGCTAGAAGTTGAGTGCAAGTAGGTCCTGATTGAACATGGGTCATGTCCAATACTTTTATACCTTTAAGAGCTTCCATTTAAATTAACCTACCTTATTATTTGTACATTGTCTGGTTCTTAGTGCCAGGAGCAAATTCTTCTTTATCTACCCAAATATTTACAATTGCAGGTATTCCAGACTTAACAGCTTCTCTTGCTCTTTGAAGAGCAGGTTGGATATCTTTTGCTTCCCTAACAGCCTCTCCATGACCTCCAAATATTTTAGCAAACTCATCAAAGTTAACGTCTCCCAAAATATTTCCGACATTACCTTTTTCTTCTCCATACTTCATTATCTGACCAAATCTAATTTGATTTTGTGCAGAGTTATTACCTATTACAGTAAGAACTGGGGCTTTATGACGAACAAATGCTTCAAAGTCCATTCCTGTCATTGAAAAGGCTCCGTCTCCACAGTATAGAAGTATTTCTTTTTCAGGAGCTGCTATTTTAGCAGCTAAAGCGTATGGAACTCCAACACCCAGTGTTCCTAGAGGTCCTGGATCCATCCAGGCGCCTGGTTGTCTAGGTTGAACTGCTTGAGCACTTATTGTAACAACGTCTCCACCATCGCCTATGTAAATAGTATCTTCATTTAAAAATTGATTTAATTCCCATGC
>CEWG01073497.1_pt1 | contig 13314 bp, 10 predicted proteins | sample 361411 | NCBI WGS metagenome assembly CEWG01 (sample SAMEA2622173, study PRJEB7988) | marine metagenome | biome: marine biome (ENVO:00000447); feature: surface water layer (ENVO:00002042); material: "saline water (ENVO:00002010), including plankton (ENVO:xxxxxxxx)" | depth 5 m | reverse complement strand
GGCGAGGTGTGTGTCTGCCTAAACAAGAACATTTCATGTTTTACTTTTCGCCAACAAGAAGGCGCTATTATTATATACTGCATAAGCATATGATAGATGGCTGGTGAAAGAATGATGCATCCAATGAGGTCCGATGATGGCGGCGGAGAAGCCTTGGCGATTCAAAACGCCCAGGTGTCAAAGGGTCAAATAGAGTGAAGACTGGATTTGGATACTTTATATACACTGGGCGACGATTATACTGTGGAGTTGGAAAAAATGAAAACACAATGCGATGAATGCGGCGGAAACCTGACGATTGACCTTGCCCGAGGAGAGGGTATTTGCGACGTGTGTTCACTGGTACACGAGCACATCACCAGCGATGCGGAAACCAACAGCGGGACCTCCATGGGTGAGAACCGCCAAAACGAGGCCGTGAACCGTGAAGCAGGCCGTGCTGGTGCTCGAATGGGCGCCAAGATGAATCCTTTCGGTGACAAAGTCGACGCAACCGGCCAACGCTTGACTCCCCAGCAACGTCGCTTTGCTCGCCGAATGGCCATGTTGGACCGAAGTTCTCAACGGGACACAGACCCCATGTACGCTGCTCTGATGGCCACCATTCGCCGCATGTTTGGCAAGGATCTTGCCGCAGCCGTTGAACCGTTGGCCCGTGCTACGGCCCGAAAGTTAACTCGCGCCCAAGAAGCGACCCGAAAGACCCTTACAACCGGAGAACGCCGACGTCTCAAGAATCCAAAAACCTCCATCTGCCGAGCAGGTGGCAAAGAGCATCCGGAACTTCGCGGGGGCACCGACAAAGAGAACCTGGAAATCATGGCGTTGGCAATCGCATCCATCGCCGCCAAGTGGTTCCGCACCGTGAGCATCAACGAAAAACAACTGATGGAGACCTACGGAATCACTCAGAAACAACTCGTGAACGCACGCAAAGTCATCATGCAACACTACCAAGAGCGGGTGAAGCAAGGCTGGGCCGCCCGACCTGCTCAACTCAACGCCGCTGCTGCGCGTGAGGACGAGCTTGACAAGGTGGCCTTGAATCTCAACGATTGTTTGGCCGAGCGGCTTACTGAAGAACAGGTCCACACGGTCATGGAGGCCGCCTTTGGCGCCTTTGGTGTGATGAGCCACATTGGTGAACCAAGCGTTGACGCCCCGACCTCGAACGTCGCCATTTCCATGGTGGCAGGTTGTGTTGTATACAACATTCTCACCCGCATGGGCCTTCAGCATGGGCATTTGAACGCGATTGCCAAGGCGGTGCTCCGCTCTGGCGCAGGCATCAAGAGCCGACTCGAGGAACTTCACTTCCGCTACCAGACCGGGGCGTTCCCTCAGGGCGAGGTCATGTTCGGCAACGACGAAGACACCGCTACCGACGACGAGATGGGCTCGGCTGAAGAATCTGCAGAAGAGTGAACATCGACAAGCGGGGTTCTTATCCCCTGCGTGCTTCCTTGTGGTCATGCGGCATGTTTGTTTGCTCTGCGTCACCCTTGTTTTCACCCTTGGTTGCATCGGTCCAGCCATGGCTGTACCGGCTGTTGATGTTGACAACGGGATGATTTTTGGAGGCCAGTCAACAAAAGCCGCCAACGCCAGTACGATGACCGATAATCTCAGTGATTTGGGAGCCGTGGTTGAAGTCTACACTGCGACGTGGTGTGAAAGCTGCGTGTATGTTGAGCATGCCCTCCAAGAAGTGTACGAGGCTGGCCACATCACGCCCTATCACATACACGCAACCTTGAGCGACGCCTTTGGGGAGGAAGCACTTGAACAACGATTCAGAGACCGATACGCTCACCTTACGGACTACTCACGTTCGCCGCCGGGTTCGGTGTTTAACGGGACGATCAAAAAGGCAGGCAAGGTTCCAGACGTTGACGTACACGACAATGACCACGACAACCGCGTCGAAGAGTTCACTCAACTCGCCCAGCGGGACCTTGGTTTAGGTGTGGGAACCACCACGTTCTCATGGACGCCAATGAGCGCTACATCCGGCACCATCGGTTGGGCGCTCGACATCGACGACTCCCACCTCGAGAACATGACCCTCAACGTCGCTGCATGGATTGTGGAATCAGCTGCAGAGGACGAGGATGGGGCTAACGGGCAGGGAACCTATCCACACATCGTTCGAGAAATGGTGAGCCTCGGAAACAAAACCGAAGGAACCTCAACGCTCAACCTGCCTGCTGCGCACGACGGAGACGACTTGGAAATCCATCTCGTCTACGAAATCATGCCGATTATCATTGAACCCGTGGATGACAGCGCAGAGGAAAGCGAATCCAAGGAAAACAACACGCCGTTCCTTTCAACTGTGTCCACAGCGATGACCGTCGGTTTGGCCTTCGCTTTCATCCGAAAAGACCGTCGGGAATGAATTCTGGATCCCTTGGCACACCAAGTTGTACCGGACGCTTAGCGTCTCGGTGGTCGATGTGCAGCTGCCAACGGAAATGGGGCACGGTGTGTGGAGGGGCAACGACATCGATGTAGTTCCACCAACGTGGCGGAGCCCCGCGTACATGTTGCCGCTTTTGCGTGTCCCGAAGCAGGTCGGTGAGTTGGAGGCGAGCGTTTGGACGAGGGTGATCTCGACGTACAAACACCGTGTTGGTGTCTGAATCGTCGTGCTTCACGTACCCCAAAATGCGGCCGATACGCATGAGGAAGTTGCGCTCAAGTTCAGAGCGGACGGTGACTTGGAGGGCCGTGTGCTCAAACGTTATTTCCAAACCATCCTCGGCAGGTAGACGGAACGTGGAGGCCAGCGGTTGATGGACAAGCACCTCCCATACGCGAGCGAAAACCTCACACCACCGGCGCTCACCGTCTCGAACATCGCCCTCTTCATGGACATCGTCCGTTCGACGGTGCGGCATAAGATGATGATAGCGACGATGGTGGTAGTTATCCACGAAACGCCCAAAGAAATTGCCCTCATGGTGGGGTTCATGCTTCATTGAGTAAGGGGGAACCGTCGTTCGCCACTCGGCCACCAACTCGTCGTAAGGAAAGCGCCCCTCTCGGTCAAACACCGTATGAAACCGAGCCAACCAGCGTTCTGAAGTGCGAGCGCGATGGCGACGATGAAGGCGATTCCTGAGGAGAAGTTCATGAAACCCTTGCCGCCGTTCCGGTTCTGGTTGCCTGTTGCGTTGGTACCACCGGAGTTGGTCAGTAAGGTGCCGATGTGCCGCCTGTTGTGATACCGTTTCAATCTCCAATGCGTCCAACCAAGGAATCGGAATGTTCCGCCGTGGAAAACCGAAAGGCGGCTGAGCCATCAAAAGGCTCTCAAGGCTGTCAACGTTCTTTGAAGCCACCACGTCGTTCACCATCGATAACACAACGCCGCCCAAGGTGTCTCCTAGTGGGAGGGGGTTAGCAAACCGACCGCTGTGGATGCACACTGGATGTTTGGAGTCTGGAGCCACATCCGTGACGTGGTGAATCGTGTAGGGTGCACCGTGTTGTCCGTGCCCAACGGTGACCTCGTACACATGGCCGAGGCGCCCGATAACGAGGACACGCGCGTTTTGAAGGAACACTTTTTGATCCAAACCGTTCATGATTGTGTGGCAAAATTCCATCGAACGAACGAGGGGTTTGGAGGGCAAACGCTTCTCGACGTAAGGCACCGACCAGTTGTGTTGCAATCCCATGAGCAGCGATCCTGCCTCTGAATTCAGCGGAGAAAGGGCAAGCGAAGTCAACAAGGCCCAAAGCGCGGGCTGACTTGGAACCTGAATCAAACGTAACTGGCCAGATTTGGTTCGGCTCCGGAAACGAAGCGCCTTCGGACTCAAATCAAGCGCCCACTTCTGAGTCTCTGAGCGATGAATGCTGGATTCAATGGTTTGCCATGACCGCATCCACGGCGTGTCGTAAGCCTGAAAAAGACCGGGCGGGTGGTTGGAAAGGGCATTTTGAAACATGGCTTCCATGTCCATTGGTTGCCGTTGAAACATGCGGCTCTGAATGTCATGGGACCATGCCATCATGGGTACGCAATCCTCCGGTGGCATGTTCAATGTTCGATCAACCTTGAGCCGCTGGGAAAGCCACATCAGCATACCAGCAAGAGGGCGATACGGGGAGCGCAATTCAGGCCGTCGCCCTTGGAAACGCGGCAGCATTGAGATTTGTTGACGATGCTCGGGATTCACCGAGGAAGCGCACAACAGCAAGGCAGGAATGTCCCACCCCCTTCGCTTGTCTGAACTCTCCATGAGTGAAAACACGACAAAAAGACTGAGCCCTGGAAGCGCTGTCCCGTTCAAGTTCCAAGAATCGTCAATGTAGCGCAAAACCGAGTCGTCATAAAACACAATTCCCTCCCTCAGCATGGCTTCTTGGCCAACGGTCAGGTTACCTCCCCGGAGGACGGTCTCGACCAAGTCGTCAAACGCTTGCCAAGATTGTGGCGGCTGAGTGATTGGTTCGGCATCTTGGTCCAAACGGGCCCATTGAACGTAGGTGAGATGTTGCGTCTTTTCAGTCAACGTCGACCACTTTCGCCGAGAAGTGAAGCTTGAATCTCCAATCATTGAAATCGCCCGCTCGTGCTCTTCGGGTGAAAGGTGCACTTGCCATCCTTTCCGCGGCTGAAAGTCGATGATCGACTGGCACCAATCGCAGACGTGTTCTGCCTCATTGGAGGCGGGGTTGTGTTTACAGAGCGTATCGCGAACGCTGGGCGACATAGCAAAGAAATTTAGTAAGTCTTTATGAACAATCAACCGAACAAACGCTGAGAAATTTCGGTGAAACGCTCAACATCCTCATCCGTGATGTGGAGGTGAACCACGACCCGTAGGCGGTTCTCACTCAAATCGAACATGTCGACACCGTTCGCAGCGAATTGTTCGACCACCTTCGCAGCAGGTTCTGCGGTATGGGCGTAAATCATGTTCGTCTGGACCGTGTCCATATCAACGGTAAACATTGGAAGATCGTTTAGCATTGTCGCAATTCGACGGGCACGTTCGTGGTCCTCACTCATCCGATCAACATGATGGTCGAGGGCGTAAAGGCAGGCTGATGCGAGCATGCCAGCTTGCCGCCAGCCGCCACCAAACATCTTGCGCCAGCGATGGGCTTTGGCGATGAAGGCGGAGGAACCAACCAACACTGAGCCCACTGGCGCACCGAGCCCTTTGGAAAAGCAAATCGACACCGAATCGTAGTGCTCGCACATCCGAGCGACGTCGACGCCCGTTGCAATCGAGGCATTGAAAATTCGGGCACCATCGATGTGTGTTGCACAACCGAGCGATTTCGCCACTCGAGCGATTTCATCGAAGACCTCTTGGTCGTAGCATGAGCCGCCGCCGAGATTCGATGTGTTTTCCACACACACCAGCGATCCGTTGGGGTAATGGCTCCCTGAGCCTTCGGCTTTCCGCACTGCTGAGCGAACCAACTCGGGCGTCATGAGACCTCCTTCGCCATCCACAAGCGCAATCGAGGCGCCGCACAGAGCGGCATAACCGCCGCCTTCGTACCGATAGATGTGAGCGGTTTTGTCACACACGATTTCGTCACCGGGCACGGTGTGAGTGCGCAAAGCAATGGCGTTGGACATCGTTCCGGAAGCGACAAACAAGCCCGCTTCCTTTCCAAACAACGCAGCGACCCGGTCTTGGAGAGCGATAACGGTGGGGTCGTCGCCCAAAACATCGTCGCCGACTGGCGCTTGGTGCATGGATTCCCACATGGCGGTGGTGGGTTGCGTGACGGTGTCGGAACGGAAATCGATTCGAGACGAGGAGTATTCTCGCATGGATTCGGGTTCACGCTCTCCTTCATCAATGCGATGATTACAGGAGTTTCAGGTGCCCAGTCAATCCATCCAAGACCGATTCGTCGCACGGGCCCAAAGCGAGCACGGTCTTCGAACCCTTGGGAATCTGTGTGTGCCCAGCGTCCTGAACCAAATGGAACGGCACTTGGTGTTGCTTTGCTTGTTCAATGAGCTGTTCGAACACCGATTCATCAGGGACCTTGAGGCAGATTTTTTTCTGTCCGGACGCCAACCAAGCCTCGACGTGGCCCGGATGTGAAACGCCGGCTCCAAGGAAAGACTGGACGGAAGCGTGCCCGACCTGTGCGGCGATTTTCCCCTTTCCCATCTTAAGCGATTGGTTGACCACACACACCAGTTTCACGGGGACATCGGGAACATGGCTTGAGGGACGAGGAGCGGTAAGGCGATGAAGAAAAGAACGCAGTCCCATGTGGCTACCTCACAATGCTTCCAAATGGTGAAGAAGGGTATCCATGGCCCTTCGAGGGCCCATCAAACCAAGCACGGTGATGGTCCCTGCAGGAATTTCTGTGTGGCCTGCATCGGTCACCAAAGAAGCATAACATCCGCTTGGAACCGTGGCGTGCAGTTCCTTCATGCGTTCGAGGTCGTCCACAGCCAACACCACTTTCCTTGAACCGCCTGCCCGCCAACGCTCAAGAAGGCGGGTGCGGCGGGCGGCGCGAACGACATCGACCGCTGCGTGCGCACATTGAGCCGCAATTTTTCCTGTCGTCAAGGCCAAATCTTGGCGAACGACAAGCGCCATGGTGGGTGCGTCATGCATCGAAACCATGCACGTCACCGACCGCTAAGACTTCCTCCTCTGCAGCGGTCAAGCCACTAAGGAATTGGTGGAGCATGGCTCCTGTCCACACTGCGAAAGCAAGATTCCCAAGGGCGTGTATGGCGTCAAACGGCAAACCCTGGCCGAGCAGAACGATGAATTGTCCAACAGACATTTCAGGGGAAATCAACGAGAGCGTTGAGACGAAGCCGAACAACGGGGCTGCCAGAACAGCGTACAGGCAAAGCCGTGCGGTCTGTAGGCGGCCGTCTACGATCAGCCGAGCATTGGCGCCGATAACGGCGACAATTGACCATCCGAGAGCTTGGAACAACGTCCACCATCCATGGCTGATTAGAAGGTTGGAAAGGAGCGAGACGAGGATGGCAAAGGCCACACCCCGCTTTGCTCCTAAGTGAGCCCCAACCAAGAGTGCCGCAACGGTGACCGGTTGAACGTTCGGCAAAGGTTGCATCACGACTCGGAGGGCGGTGGTCGCCAAGACCATGGTCATGAGCATGGCGGCCGTCATTCGGTTGGCTCGAGGAGCAGAAAGAAGGAATCCAAAGGCGGCGGCGACCAACGCCATGTCCAGAAGCACCGAGCCAAGGGGGGAGAGTTCCGGCCCGTGTACCCCCAACGCTTGGAACATGTCCCCTCCGACAGGGCCGACATCCTTGAGGGTTGCCACCCCTAAGCAAGGGACCAACGCAAGACGAGGGTTGGTTCAACAGCGGCGACATCGATGGCGTAAGTGCCACGTTCTCCATTGATCGTGTATTCCCACCCGCCCCCACGTGTCTCATTGAAGGAGATAAGGTAGAGTCCGAGGCTAGTGTCTTCGGTTTCCACGTTGATTCCGGATTGGGAGGCGGCGTCTTTGGTGAGGCTCCATACGGTGGTGTGGCCCTCAAAACCGCCCAAGCTGACGGTGCCCTCCGGCAGTTCAAACACAACAACCTGTGTGCCCAGCCAATCCTCTGACCACGATGGGTCCCATTCTTCGTCGGGGGAAGTCGGTGGTGCTTCAGTGAGGACGTCGTTCCAAGCGTTCGAAACATCTGGGAGCATGAGAAGAGCGATCACCAAAGCGGAGAAAGAAAGCAGAGCCCAAGCGTTGTTCATTCGGCCTCGTTTTGCCATCGTGGCTGAACCACCGAGAGCAAAGGTGAGTCCGATGATTCCCAAAAGGGCGAGGCCTTCGTTTTGGCCCTCATCGAGTGGCAGTTCCGGACTCAAATCCTTGCTCTCATAGGCCATGAGGACCCCCGCATCGTTGCCAATGTAGAGCATTGAGGAGGTTTGTGCTGGAGCGGATGTACCGTATCCATCGTACGGCGTGGAGAAGACACCCGAGCCCGCCAGCCCGCCGGATTCATTCACTTCGGCGATGAACCATCCGCCTTCGGGGGTGTTTACCGGAGCGAATACACGGTCTTCGGATACCAAGGCCATTTCGCCGCTCACCAAGGTCGCTAACGAATCAACGACGCTGCAAGCCTGCTCACAGCGAACTGAAGTGAGTCCTTGGCGGTCGCCAAACACGAAGGTCTGATCGACTTTGAGGGGAACGGCAGGAGAGCCCCCTAGCGTGGCCAAAAGAGCGAGGGAGTCCGAGGTGGTGGTGTAAACATAGAGAGAACTCGATGCGTCCTCTTGTACATGAAGCAGCAATCGATGGTCAACAACCAGCGGAGCGTGGCGCAACGACCCGGAAAGGTTCACTGAAGATATCACGGTGCCGTTGCTGTGGACGCCCCACAACGTTCCGGTTTCGCTTCCAACCCAGTACGTCTCTCCTTGCTTTGCGACGCCGTTACGCCAGCCGTCGCTCAACTGAACTTCAAACCCTATTTCCCCGTTCTCGAGACACAGTTGCATCAAGCCATTGCGTGTAGGAACAACCACATGGTCTGCATCAAGGAGGGCCGCTCCTGTAATCCCCCAAGCTTTCACGGTGGTGTTCACCTGCCAAATCAGGGTGCCGTTTGAGGGATGAAGCGCCGTAAAATCTCCGTTGGCCCAACCAACCAGCAACATCTCAGGCCATTGTCCACAGGGTCCAGCCCCCGCATCAACGAGAAGGAGAGGGGACATGTCATGTTGCACGGTTGTTGGGCTGGCACGGGTCCATTTGTGCACACCTTCATGCGTGAATGCTTTCACGACAGGTCGCTCTTCACCCGTCCAAAATCCAGAGGTGCGGACGTAGACGTGTTCGTCGTCCGCCACGGGGGACGTGGTGATGTAACCTGGCCCTACATCCTGTTCCCACGCCGGTACCCACGCGGTCGCCGAGGCGTGCGGCGTGCAAAGAAACAGAGCAAACCCGACAAGGAGCATCAATGAACGGCGCATGGATCGGTCACTCCAGCACGGCTTGAATGGCAGCTCGCAACAAAGCACTGACTTCCTTTCCATCCGCCCCACCGGCTGCCTGCATGACGACTCCCATCAATGGACCCATGGCCCCCATGCCCCGTTCTTTGACGAAGGCAAGCCGTTCGTTGACGATGCCCTGAATCACCTCTTCCAAGCCACCAATGTCTGCAGGAGCGAGGTCGTGGTTGCTGCAATACGCTCGAAGTTCCTCCAAGCCGACCACTCGGCCACGGTGCGCTTCGACGACGCCGTCGACGTGGTCTCGAGCCAGGGCACCGTCTTCCCGCAAGGTCAAGATGTTGGCAAGGGTTTGGGCCGATTCAGTGTCATGGTTCAACAGAAGAGCCGCCCATGCCTTGGGTGGGAGATCGGCAGCGTGTTCGCAGAATAAGTCGTCCAGTTCACGAGCAAGGAGCTGTTCGGACTGATCGGTCGACATGCTGTAAGTAGACAACCGCTCGGAGCGCTCACCGTCCGACATGGGCAGGTTCCCGAGCACCCTTTCCCACTGTGTAGCCGTCATCGCTAGTGGAGGTACGTCCGTCTCAGGGTACATGCGAGAGCGCCCTGGGAGAGGTCGCATGGGTGAGGTGGTTCCGTCTTCGGGGGCACCTTTCTTGATCACGACGTTTCGGACTTCCTGAGGGATTCGATGCCATGCAAGACGGGCACGGTTAAGTGTGGCTTCTAAGGCCAGCCTCGCCTGCCACTCGGGCGCACAACACAGAACAAATCCGTCCGCTTGCCCGAGGTCGAGGTGTTTCCGAACCGTTTGGACCTCCGCATCTGTGATGCCGTATGCTGGAAGTTCATCAGCGTGAAAGATGCCTTTGACGCCTGCCAATTTTGCAGCGCCGGCGAGTTCCCGACCGAGGCGAGGGAGTTGGGCCCCTGACTCATCGTGAACTTTGGTTCCAAGATGCCCAAGCATCCCCTTCAGTGGCAGAGCCATCATGACCGAGCGTGCTGCAAGCCCCTCAGCAATCATTCCGGATTGCGTGTTCCCGAACAACGCTGAAACATCATGGAGGTCAAGCGGGAGATGTTTGGCGACGACCCCTGCAACCCGTAGTTCAACGGTTTCATCGTCAAGGTCACGGTGAGGGGGGAGTGGGGGGAGTTCAGACGCCTTTCGGAGGTCGTTGGCTAAGCGGTAAAAGTGAAGTTGGCGAGCCATCTCAAGACGAATAATTTGAGGAATCCAAGCAAGATCCTGGCATCCTTTGATCTCAACACGATCACCAGCACCAATGGAGACATTGAGGTCCTGCCGAATGCTGCCGAGTCCCCGACGAACACGGCGGGTGCGCCGCAGCACGCGCCCAAGCGCCATGGCGGTGATTTGGGCATGGTCAGGCGAAACGACATCGGGAGAGGTGGCAATTTCAATCAACGGTAGCCCCAGTCGGTCGAGGTTGTAGGTTACCTGTTGGCCGTGCGCCACATCAACCGTGTCCAACTTCCGAGCACTGTCTTCCTCAAGACAAACCACGTCGATACCAACGGAACCGCCCTCCGTCTCAAGTACACCGTCTGTAGCGAGGAGGGAGGTTCGTTGAAACCCACTGGTGTTTGAACCGTCAACCACCGTCTTGCGCATGGTTTGAATGAGCGAAACGGGTTTCGAATTTAGCAGAGCCGCCACGGTCAACGTGATATCAACGGCGTCTTCATCCAAAGCGAGCGGAGGTTGTTCGTCGAGTTCGATAAGTCCGGCGTTGGGAGATTGTGCGTACACAAACGTGCGGTTGCGTTTTGACTCAAACCTCGCCGCTACATCAACCGCTCCGCCTTCCCCGCGGCTCGCTCGCAAGCGGCGTTCAAAGCGTGGCCAATCATCGGGAAGCGTGTCGATGGTGATGTCGTAGAGCTCTCCGCTTTCACGCGAATGGAGCTTGCCGGTGGCCAATTGCTGATGAACCTCAATGCCGCACATGAATCCCAACTGTTCAGGATCCAACGCCGATGAACGGTGGACATCGCCCTGTGGTTCATCGGCCATGCCCTTGCCAAGCACTCACCCTTCATGAGCACAACCCTTGGTTGAAACTCAAACGACCTGAAGCGTATCGTACCCGGACGGTCGCATCATGCGACCGTCACGGCACAACTTGTCGATGATGTCCTCGGCTTTGGCCCGGGGGATGTCGCGTCGTTCCGCCTCCGTGAGGACATCAAGCAAATTGGCGGCTGTGCCAGCATCGTTCTGAAGGACTGAAACGATGTCAATGACCTGCTTCTCTTGGTTGCGGATTTTGCCCTTCTTGCCCGATTCAATGGTGGTCAGGTCAAAGTTCTCGCCCATCAGTTCGTGCCGCCATGTCTTGGTCAGGCGAATGGCTCGTTCAGCATCATCCGCCGTGGCCATGTTGGAGAGGCGAATGCGTGCACTGGCTTCCGCCAAGCGTGACAGCGCCTCAAGAGACCGTGCGGTGATGGCCACGCTGTCCTCCGACTCACCGCCGGTTTTCCGAGTCTCAACGTAGTAGGCCACGATTTTCGCTCTGGCTTCATCATCAAGTTTAGGATGGAACGTTCGCTTGGAATAAGCCACGTACTTTCGCAAGAGTTCGCGTGGTAAAATCTCGTACTTGCCATCCACCTTCTTCGCTTCTTTTCGTTGGGCAGTGGGCCGGGTGGGGTCTGGAATTGTCCCTTCCTTCACCAGTAACTCGCTGCTACCCTTGAGTCGGTTTTCAATGATGTGCGAAGCAATCTTTTCGTCTCGGGATCCGTCTGGCGTGTCGGTCATCAACCAAATGATGTCGAACCGAGAGATCAGCGGTGGAGCGAGGTTGATTTGCGACGTGAACGGCGCATCGCTGATTGGTTGAAAACGGCCGCTGGTCGGGTTGGCGGCGGCAAGCACGGCGCATCGCGTTCGCAAACTAGCGTTGATGCCCGCTTTTGATATCGAAATGCTCTGTTGTTCCATGGCTTCGTGCATGCTTGAACGATCCGCCGTGTTCATTTTGTCAAATTCGTCAATGGCAGCAAGACCGAGGTCGGCAAGCACCAACGCTCCTGCTTCCAACGTCCAACGGCCGTCGGCAGCGGCGTCTTGAACCGCGGCGGCAGTGAGACCGGCTGCTGAAGCCGATTGGCCGGATGCAAATCGACCACGAGGGGAAATGGTGGACATGTAGTGCAAAAGTTGTGATTTTGCAACACCGGGGTCGCCCATCAAAAGGATGTGAATATCGCCACGGTTCCGAGTCCCGTCTTCGTTGACCTGGGCTTCGCCTCCGAACAATTGGAGCATCAGGGATTCCTTGATGCGCTCCATTCCAAAGATGGAAGGGGCGATGCTGCGTGTCAGCAGATCGTAAACGCCGGCGTCGCGTGCAATGTCCTTGATTTCATTCTCCTCCTCTTCGGAAATAATGATCTCTTCAAGCGGAATGTTTTGGCGTTCAAGGGAATGAATGCGCAAAAAAATGTCAAACACGGGCGTGTCCTTGCCTCCCTTCCGCTGCGAGCGGATGAAAAGCACGCCGTTTGCTTTGACTCGGTCTCCGGGATTCAAGCGACCGGCCAAGTCTTGTTCGCCAATGCAGAGAATACGCTCGGGTTGAATGCCGCCTTTCATCTGCTCCGGTAGTTCCTGAAGTTCAACAAACTGGGAATTGATGAGGTGCGAGGCTTGCTGTTGGAGAAGGAACCTTGTCTGACGTTTTGGACGACCACAACCTCCGTCGATTTGGATGCACTCAAGCGGCTCGATGAGTTCTTGTTCATTCGGCTGATTGAGCTCCATGGTGTGACCGCAAGCTACGCACTCAAACACGGCTGAGTAAAGACGAGGGCGAACGCCTGTGATCTTCGTCGTCACAGCGTCAATGGCAATCATTCGTCCAATGTCATCGGCACGCAACTGAGAAACCGTACGAACTTGGTCGCTTGGAAGGTGAATAATGCGTACGAACGGCATCAGGTTGCCTTCACCGGCATCGAGGAGAAATTGACGAAGGGCTTGATTGGCAGCCCGAAAGTGGTGATCAGGATTGGACAAGATGTCTTGCGCAAACTCGTGATCGTATCCTTCAACTTCTCGAAAAGAAACCTCAAGAGATCCTTCGTCGGGCCACATCTTCGCCAGATTGTGAATGGCTTCAGAATACTTGTCTTGGAGCAAGGAAGTCCAGCGGGCGGGAAGGTCAAATTCTTGCATTGCCGACATAAATTTCACTCCCGGGACTCAATGGAACAAAGCCGATGGTTGATAATGATTTTTCGCGATGATGTGCACCCCTTCGTTTCCAGTGGAGATTCACTCCCTCGCACGGACTTGTTTAGGCTGCGAGGGCCTGTCAAGTGG
>CEWG01002047.1_pt1 | contig 13358 bp, 13 predicted proteins | sample 361411 | NCBI WGS metagenome assembly CEWG01 (sample SAMEA2622173, study PRJEB7988) | marine metagenome | biome: marine biome (ENVO:00000447); feature: surface water layer (ENVO:00002042); material: "saline water (ENVO:00002010), including plankton (ENVO:xxxxxxxx)" | depth 5 m | reverse complement strand
TGCAAGGCATGCGAAAAGATTGGCGATCAACTCCCTGATCAATTTAAAACGATGATGGCTTGGTCAGAAGAGCAAAGCGATGACAACATCGCTTGGCAGGGAAATTTAGTTTGCGCAATCGCGTATACATGCGACGGCACTAAATTACAACCCGAAAATGCAACGTCTCTCTATCATACTTTTGCAGTCCATCAAGAATTATTCAACGGACTAGAAGCTGATTGAATCGGATGCCCTTCACAGGAGTCAGCTGTATAGTAAGTGACAATACATTGTTAAATACTATTTGATCAAAGCCTCAGGGCGAGAAAAAATAGTGTTGATAGGTTTCTCTATGAAATTTACGATTGTCTTTGCATCAGCGACTGGTCACACGGAAGACATTGCTGAGAGGCTCGACCAGCTGCTTCCAGATTCTGAGCTGAAAGAGCTCAGTGATTTGCAGGACATCAAAGATATTGAAGCCTGCGAGGCACTGATCTGCTGTACTCCAACTTGGAACACTGGCTCAGACGTCAAGCGGTCAGGAACAGCATGGGACGAACACATTGAACAGATCCCAACCCTCAATTGCTCAGGAAAACCTGTGGCTATCGTTGGTCTTGGAGATTCAGCAGCATTCAGCAAATTTTTCTGTGATGCAATGGAGGAGCTTTATACAGCCTTCCAAAAAGCTGGTGGCAAGTCGATTGGTCATGTATCAGGTGAAGACTATATTTTCGATGATTCAAAAAGCATGATCAACGGGATGTTTTGCGGGCTTCCGATTGACGAAGACAATGAATCAGAAAAAACGCAAGATCGCCTGGAATCCTGGTGCAAAACAATTTTAGAAGAGTCTAATCAGTGATATAACGAGCATTGGCTTAAATATTTATCAATTACTTATACCGGCCAAAAACATTGCAAGACACAAGATTGTTTCATTCTCGAAGCGTATAAAACTCATTCGATTTGCTTGCTCTGAAAAGACATGCAATTCACGGGAAGTCCGGCAATGATGCTGACCAGTACAGGCGTCATCACCATGGCAACGATCAGAAGTCCAATCGGTTGCGGTGTTGATTCGCGCGTTGCCTGAAACAGTGCCAGCACACAACTGCTCACGTACAACAGAGATATCAAAAACGGCTTTAGCACTTGAACATTATTTCGATTGCAATCAATTCTATGACACTTGGGAAAGGGTGCGAGCTGTCGCCAATCCCAACCCTTAAACGACAATTGCCAAGCCCGGATGCATGGCTCAACTCAATTCGACTTCGACAGCAGGGGGAAGTTAACTTTAATAAAGCCGCCTGAACTACACTTAGACCCAAATCAAAAGAGCCCTGGGCTCAATCTTTTTACAGGGATTCAAGCAGCCGATTACTCCTTTGCCAATAAAGAATGGACGACTTTGTGGAGAAGAAGCCGCCAAAATAAATCAACCTCAAGTGACCAATGGTTGAACCGAATTGGGATTATTTCATCAACGCTCCATTGGACCAAGGAACCATTCGGTTTGAAACGAAAACCGAGAGAGCCCTGCACGCACGAGTTGTTGCAGCAGAAGCCAACTGGATGGAAACCAAAACCTGCGAACAACTCAGTATTTATTGGTCTGCCAGAAGAGATCTAGATGCGTTTCGAGAAGGGCGGCAACAAGCAAAGCAGAAGTGATTCTGCTCAGCAACCGCAGATCAGCACGCCTTGGCTTCATTGCCAAAAAGAATTGAACTCATCAATCTATGTAATATAAATAACTTAGATGAACAACATAAGCTACTTAGCTTAGTTATTGTATAATCAAGAAATTACCTCAAAGCTTCGATGTATCAAGACTATACGGCAATTGCAATCCTGTTATTAACAGCAGTACCCCTTCTGGCTGTTGCTACAACCGTTTTCTTTTACGTTAGAAGTAACGATAGAAAAACTCCTCTTACCCGAGAAGATTTTTATCGTTGATGCCATCAACATCAATCAATCTCTTCAGCGGTTAGTCCAAATTCTGTTCATAATTTGCATACCACTGACAGCTTGCCAGAGAAACAATGTGAGCATTCCCATGTTCAACCCGACATGAGCTTTGCGCGCCACAAGATTGCCACGTTGCATTAAGGGTGAAAGAGCGGAGGCTGCTGCAATCATTCCGGTCATCACAAGACCAACCAATAAATGCGGACCTACAAACAGCTTGCCGTTGTTCAGATAGGTCACCGCCATTCCACTCAGCGTTCCGAAAACCATCACGGCCATCAGAGCGCTGCCCCAGAGATAGTGCCTCTGAGCGAATTTTCCTTTAACGAGAGCCTTGCGTTGCTCGGGAGTCCCTGTGCGCACTTTCTTGGCCTTGATTCCCAAGTACATGGCGTAGCCGCCTGCGGCGAGCAACAGCCACATCATCAGCGGATGCACGAAGTTGAGGCCAAAAGACAGGGACTGAGGCATCAAAAATCACACGACTGGTCGAAGGCTAAAACTGCAGCCCTCAGGTCGTGGACTCCCTCAACCTCCCGACGGTTCAGGTCATCAGTGCAGGAAGTGACGACGCCCAGTCAGAAGCATCGACAAGCCGAGTTCATTGCAGGCCTGGATTGAATCCCCATCACGCTTGCTGCCGCCTGGATGGATGACAGCCGTAATTCCATGTTCTGCAGCCAGGCGGACCGTGTCGTCGAAGGGGAAAAAGCCATCACTGGCCAACACCGCACCCTGGCTGCGCTCACCGGCGGCTTGGAGGGCGATCTGCGCCGAACCCACCCTGTTCATCTGGCCGGCTCCTACTCCGAGGCTCTGACCTTCGCTGGCGACGACGATCGCATTGGAACGAACGTGGCGGACTAATTGCCAGGCAAAACAGAGATCTTCGCGTTCCCTTGCGGTAGGGACTCGTTCAGTTGCCACGGTCCAATCATCCGAACTCACCGGCTGATCATCAAGATCCTGCACAAGGACTCCACCAAGAATGCTGCGCACATGGTCGTGGCCGGCGGAATCAATCGAATCTGGGGAGAGTTCAAGCAAGCGCAGATTGGCTTTGGCGGCGAGGATCTCCCGCGCTTCGGGCGAAAACGCCGGTGCAACGACACATTCCAGGAAAAGACCCGTGAGTTCACGGGCAGCGGTTGCATCAACACAACCGTTCAAGGCCACGATGCCTCCAAAGGCGCTGACCCGATCCGCATCTAAAGCCCGACTGAGTGCGGCAGCAGTGCCATCACCCATCGCCACCCCGCAAGGGTTGGTGTGTTTCACCACAACAGCTGCAGCGCGACTAGCGGGGTGACGACCCGTGGTGCCGTAGCCAAATTCTCGGACCGTTGCCAAGGCAGCCTCCAGATCCAAGAGGTTGTTAGTGCTGAGTTCTTTGCCTTGCAATTGGATCGCTCCACCCCAGCCCGACTTGGCGCTGTACCAGCTGGCGTGTTGATGGGGGTTTTCTCCGTATCGCAGGCGTTGACGCAATGGCAAAGCTTCGAGCCAGGGAAGATCTGCCGCAGTTGGATCGTCTGTGTCACGCAGCTCCGGCCTGACCTGCATCCAACGGGTAATTGCAGCGTCATAAGCCGCCGTATGCGCAAAGGCCTCCACGGCAAGCTGGCGACGAACAGCATCCGAAAGTGCCCCACCTGAAGCATCCAGCGCTGCCAAAAAGCGGTCGTACTGATCCGGGGCAGTGAGCACAGCGACATGCGCGTGATTCTTGGCAGCGGATCGCACCATCGTGGGACCACCAATATCGATGTTCTCGATGGCGGTGTCCCAGCTCACCGCTGGATCAGCCACCGTCTCCCGGAACGGATACAGATTGACGACCACAACATCGATCGGTGCGATCTCCTGAGCGATCAGATCGGCTTCATGGCTGGGATCGCCACGTCGGGCAAGGATGCCGCCATGAATGCGGGGATGCAGCGTCTTCACACGTCCGCCAAGAATCTCGGGCGCGCCGGTGTGATCCGCCACAGGAGTGACAGGCAGACCAGCCTCCTTGAGGACCTTGGCTGTCCCACCGCTGGAGAGCAACTGGTAGCCGTAGCGGTGATGCAAAGCCTCAGCGAGAGGCACCAGTCCGCGCTTATCGGACACGCTCAGCAGCGCAGTGGGAGCCATGGCAGCAGGACAGGAATGAGACCTTGGGCCAACCTACGCAGCAGCAGGTCAACCAGTTGATGCCTGATTCAGTGATTCATGCCGGTCGGGAACCGGGACGCATTCGCCTGGTGCTTCTGCATGGCTGGGGGGCAGATGCCGAGGATTTGCTACCGCTTGGCGATGGGCTGGCGGCAGCAGCAACAGTTCCTGCGGAATGCATTGGACTGCAGGCACCCGAAGCTCACCCAAGCGGTCAGGGGCGCCAGTGGTACGGCCTGTTCCCGTCTGACTGGCAGGCCGTGCCGTCAGCAACGCAACAGTTACGCCATCGCATCGAAGAACTCGACCTGGAGACGATTCCTCTCTCTCAAACGGTTCTGATCGGTTTCTCCCAGGGAGGTGCCATGGCCCTGCACGTGGGTTGCAACCTGCCACTAGCAGGCGTGATCAGCTGCAGTGGCTACCCCCATCCGGGATGGCAACCACCGTCGACCCGCCCACCTGTGCTGCTTCTACACGGCCAGAATGACGACGTTGTACCGGCTGCGGCAGCAGAGCGGCTGCTTGCACTCCTCAAGCCGGGATCCAATGAATGCACCCTGAAAACCTTCGCCGGTGGACACACCATTCCACTGGAAGCTCAGGAAGCCATGGCTGAATCGATCGCGTCCTGGTTGAAATAACCCAACCAGGACAACATCTCGCCTGATTAAACGAAGGCGTATTCGTACTCTTCCATCTCTTCCCAGTCGTCGGAAGACAGTTCCAGGCCTTCAAAGATCACTTCTTCGCCGACGCGGTCGACGATCGTGCGCAGCGAAGGGAAGAGAAAGTGATTTTCCTCCGCATACTGGGCGCTGAACAAGCCCTTTTCACCCCAGAAAAAACGGTCGGTGGTGTGCTCATTGCGACGCACATTCAACAACGCTGGAGGAACAAGACAGCCTTCAGCGATGAAGCGGCGGGCCGCTGTCACGGGCTTGTGTTCACCGGTTTCAAGATGGAACGTGGCCACGTGGGCCAGAACACGCTGACCGGCAAGACGGCGGCGGCTAATCCGCTTGCGCTTCTTAGACATAAGGTTGCCTCCCGCAGACGGGAGCTGAGAGGTGGACTGAAGGGAGCTGTTGGGCTGAGCCGTTGGATGAGCAATGTCCTGATCGATCCGCAAGGGGAGAACTCAGGTCATCAGCGTTCGGACTGCGGAAATCCGGTGAAGGCCGGCTCGCAATAAGACACACTCCATTGCTCGCAACGACAAATGTCGACGTCAACAGGGGATCATCAACCTCTGCTGTAACCTTGGTGGCACGGAAAGTGCAACCTCAATTGGAGCAACGAAGGAGCAAGGCCTCCCAGGGGCCGTGCTGTCGGTCGCATCTCCGATCTTAAGACTTTTTCCCAATTTGGCAAGCAGTCCAGATGCTGTACCGCACGACCGTCTGTATTCCGTGATGCAGTTCGGCTGATGCAACTGTCCGATCGGTTCCTAGAGCTGGCGCAACAGCAACTGCAGTCTCTTGCGGTTGAGACGGCCATGGCGCGTCTTGCCCTTTATGTCACCGATCGTGAACAGGGCTCCACTCCGACCCTGACGCTTGTGGCTCAGTGGCCTCTCGACTCAGCACTGCCACCAGCCATTACCGAAGACCCCAGCCTGCGCAGCGTGGCTCAGGAACGTCGCTGGTACCCCTTACGCCACGAGAACATGCTTCTAGGCGTGCTGCGTGCCGAGCAGCAACCGCTGCCAGGCAGGCCCGTCGACCATGACCCTCGCCTGCAGATCTGCGCGGAAACGCTCGCTTGCATTCTCGGTCTGGAACAAGATCGCCGAAAGCTTCACCACCAGCTGGACGAGCAACGCCAGCAACTGAACCTGGTGGTGCACCAGCTGCGCAACCCCTTAACAGCTCTGCGCACTTACGCCCAGCTTCTGCTGCGTCGCATCGGCCCAGACGATCAGCAGCGCTCATTGGTGGAAAGCCTGATTCAGGAACAGGATCAACTGAATCGTTATCTCCAGTCCCTGGACCGGATCGGCCAGGGCGAGCTCAGGTTGGAGGCGGATGCCTCCACACCTCTGCTGCTACCACCCGTTCCCGTGGATGCTCCTGACCTGACCGTGGCTGACCTGCTCAATCCTCTGATCCAGAGGGCTTCTGCCACAGCAACCCTGCAAAACAGGCCCTGGCATGGCCCTGACCAGTGGACTGCCTGGACCCAAGCCGCTCGCCCGGCCGCCGATGCCGTGATGGCTGAAATCGTGGCCAACCTTCTGGAAAACGCCTTCCGCTACAGCCCGCCCGGCTGCGCACTGGGCCTGAAGCTCCTGAACCATGCCATCTGCGTCTGGGACGCAGGCCCCAGCATTCCCGCCACGGAGCATGAGCGCATTTTCCAGCAAGGAGTACGTGGCAGCAGCAGCACCGATCGTCCAGGCTCTGGACTGGGTCTTTCGCTGGCCCGTCGCCTGGCGGAAAACCGCGGAGGCTCACTGAACCTTCACACCGAACCGAAGACGCTGGATGCAGATCTGCCTGCGCAGGGCAATGCCTTTCTGCTCAAGCTGCCGGCAACAGAGCAGGAACAAGCAACGCAAAACCCAGCAGCGTGAGCGTTTCGCAGATCATCAATGTGGCGCCATAGCTGTCGCCGGTATGTCCCCCCAGACGCCGGCCCAGCCACTCAGCAGGACAAAGAGCTGCACAGGTCCCAAGCAACGCAACACCGGCCCACGCGATGAGTAGCCGAGGCTCTAGCCCCCATACCAGCAGGCCTGTAGCAAGCAACAGCAACAGGGTCGGGTTGCCTTCACGCCAACCACCCCAGTTGCTGCGATGGAACGCCGCAGTCCCCGTGTCCTGCTGGCGTAGGTAAGGGAAGCGGCCCATGGCCCAAAGCGGCGAGACCCTCGCGAAAATCGCGGAGACCACCAGGGCCGCAGGAGCGAACCGACCCAGCTGAACCAGCGCTGAAAACTGGAGCAGCAGCGCGATGAACGCCGCCTGAACCCCACTGGCCCCGACACGGCTGTCATCCATGGCCTCGAGACAACGACTGTTCCCGGCAGCCAAACCGTCGGCCGTGTCCATCAGTCCGTCCAGATGAAGCCCACCTGTGAGCCAGAGACCAAGAGCCAAGACCGCAGGAGCGATCGCCACAGGTGGCCAGTTCAGAGCACTGAGCAACAGCCAGAGGGCTGCCATCAGCCCACCGATCACGGCTCCGATCCAGGGAGCAAAACGGGCAATGCGCTCGAAACGGGGTATGGGCCATGGCCCGCCAGGGAGCACTGAATAAAACACCCAGGCACCGGCCAGATCACGCAACCAAGTGGGAGAGGCAGACCGCAGAGCAGCGCAGATCAGGGAGTTCACTCACCGTAGGGTCAGAGGTCGGGCGGAGGTGCGCGTGTTCGACTTCAAGATCAGCGCTCACTGTTCGCGCACGGAAGCGCGCTGTGCAACCTTCTCAACCCCGCATGGAGTCGTCGATACGCCGCGGTTCATGCCGGTGGGGACCCTGGCCACCGTGAAGGGGGTCAGCACGGACCAGCTGGCAACCACCGGTGCCCAGATGGTGCTGTCAAACACCTACCACCTGCATCTGCAACCGGGCGAAGCGGTGGTGGAGGCCGCGGGTGGGCTGCATCGGTTCATGGGCTGGAACGGACCGATGCTCACCGATTCCGGTGGATTTCAGGTCTTCAGTCTTGGCGATCTCAATCGCATCGATGACCACGGCGTGGATTTCCGCAATCCACGCAACGGCAGCCGCATCCTGCTCACCCCGGAGCGATCGATGGAGATCCAGATGGCACTCGGGGCGGACGTGGCCATGGCCTTCGATCAATGCCCCCCTTATCCAGCAACTGAGAACGATGTGGAGGAGGCCAGTCGTCGAACCCATGCCTGGCTGGAGCGCTGCGTGAGCGCCCATCAGAAGTCCGATCAGGCCCTGTTCGGCATTGTGCAGGGAGGATGTTTCCCACACCTGCGTGACGCCAGCGCCAGGGCGGTTGCCGGCTTCGATCTGCCGGGAATTGCCATCGGCGGAGTCAGCGTGGGCGAGCCGGTGGACGACATGCATCGGATCGTGCGCCAGGTCACTCCCCTGCTGCCGAATGATCGCCCTCGCTATCTGATGGGGATCGGAACTCTGAGGGAAATGAGCGTTGCCGTCGCCAACGGGATCGATCTGTTCGACTGCGTCTTGCCGACACGGCTTGGCCGGCACGGCACAGCCCTGGTGGGTGGGGAACGCTGGAATCTGCGCAACGCCCGTTTCCGCCACGACCACACACCGCTGGATCCAAGCTGCCCCTGCCAGGCCTGCCGTCAACACAGCCGCTCCTATCTGCACCACCTGATCCGCAGTGATGAGCTGCTGGGGCTAACCCTGCTCAGCCTGCACAACCTCACGCATCTGATCCGCTTCACCACCGCCATGGGGCAGGCGATCAAGGACGGCTGTTTTTCAGAGGATTTCGCTCCCTGGGAAGAGGACTCCCCGGCTCATCACACGTGGTAGCGTCCGCTCACTGACCGTTTTCCGCCGGGATGGCTGCTTTCTCACTTGATCTGCTGGCCCAACTTCCAGAGGCCTATCAGGCTTTCGGTCCGCTGGTCGACATCCTCCCGATCATTCCTCTGTTTTTCCTGTTGCTGGCCTTCGTCTGGCAGGCCTCCGTCGGTTTCCGCTGAAGCGTTCAGCGCTGTCGCTTTCCGCGACACAGCACCGACCAGGCGAAGTGAGGCAGTGCGAGGTAGCGCCTCCAGCGGCTTGGGTCTTGCAACAGTCTGTAAAGCCATTCCAGTTGCAAACGGCTGGTCCAACCTGGGGCACGTTGCTTCAAACCTGACCAGACATCAAAGCTGCCGCCGACGCCCATCCAAAGACCGGGCAGCTGGTCGCGCATTCTCTGAATCCAGATCTCCTGCAGTGGCACCCCTAGTGCCACAAGCACCAGATCAGGGCTGAGTCGCCGCAACCTTGTTTCAAGCTCCGGCCAGGCACTGGCGTCCTGATATCCGTGTTCTGCGAAGACAAGCTGCAGTTCAGGACTCTGTTGAGCAAGGCGGTCACACAGCCTGTCCATCACTTCAGGCGACGCTCCGACCAGTGCGACGCGCCACCCATGGGCTTCGGCGTAATTGAGCAACGACCAGGCCAGCTCGATTCCTGGACTGCGTTTCACCCTGACGCCCTGGCGAGCGAGAGCCCAGACCACCCCTGCCCCATCAGGAACCACCAGATCCGCGGCGCGGATGACAGCACCCAGGTCGATGTTGCGGCGCGCAAGCATCGTCATCTCTGCATTCAGCGTGACGATCTGACCTCCACCCTCCGCATGCAGGCCGATGGCTGCGGCTGTGACATCCCTGCAGGCATCAACGGGAATATCGAGAACGTGGCAACGACGTTGATCGCGCGGACCCGTTGTCAGTACTTCCATCCGCGTGTCCGCTGCACGAGAGAATCTAGATCCGGTCGCGTTAGCCACCATGGTTCTGTCGAACCCGACCCGTGAAGAGGATCAGCTGCGGGCGCAACGACTGACACAGCTCGACCGCTCCATCGAACGGGTGGTGCTGCAGCGACAGAACCCGATCAGTGGGCTGCTGCCTGCCAGTACGGCCCACACCGTGCATGGCAATTACGGTGATGCCTGGGTTCGCGACTGCATTTATTCGATTCAGTGCGTCTGGGGGCTGGCGATCGCCCACCGGCGCCAACAAGGCAGCTGTCAACGTTGCTGGGAGCTCGAACAGCGCGTCATCGACCTGATGCGCGGATTACTGAACGCCATGATGCGTCAGGCCGAAAAAGTGGAGCGCTTCAAAAGCAGCCTCGATCCACTGGATGCTCTGCATGCGAAATACGACAGTGCCAGTGGATCCCCGGTCGTTCCTGATGATGGATGGGGGCATCTGCAGCTGGATGCCACATCACTGTTTCTGCTGCAGCTGGCCCAGCTGAGCTCCAGTGGTCTGGCTGTGATCCATAACCACCACGAAGCATCCTTCATCCAGAACCTGGTGTACTACGTGGCCAGGGCCTACCGCGTTGCCGATTACGGGATCTGGGAGCGGGGCGACAAGGGCAATCACGGCCTGCCGGAACGAAATGCCAGTTCGATCGGCATGGCCAAAGCCGCACTGGAGGCACTGGACGGGGTTGACCTCTGCGCGTCCCACGGAGACGGAAGCATGCAGGTGCTGATTCCCCACGGTGCTGTGGTGCGTCTGAGACGAGCCCTGACGGGGCTGCTGCCGCGTGAATCAGCCAGCAAAGAAGTCGACAGCGCCTGCCTCTCGGTGATCGGCTACCCCGCCTGGGCGGTGGAAGACCGGGCGCTGGTGGAGCGCACCAACAGACGGATCAGGCGCGAACTGGGAGGTCCCTACGGCTACAAACGCTTTCGCAGGGATGGTCATCAAACGGTGGTGGAAGACATCACCCGGCTGCACTACGAACGTGAAGAACTGGCCACCTTTGAAGGAATCGAATCGGAATGGCCACTGTTTCTCGCCTACGAATTGGTCACCGCCTGCTTCGAGCAGCGCTGGGACGAGGCCAACCTCTGGCGTGAACGTCTGCAGGCACTACAGGTGGAACGCGATGGAGAACGACTGTTCCCAGAGCTCTACCTCGTGCCCGCCGAACAGCTGGAGCTGGAACGGCGGGCACCCGGGAGTCAGCGCCGCATTGCCAACGAGAACGTGCCGCTGCTCTGGACCCAGAGCCTCGCCTGGATTGGAGAGATGCTGCTGGATGGACTGATCAAGGCGGAGGATCTTGACCCCTGCGGACGGCGACTGCCCGCCACGCTGGGAGCCGACACAGTGTTGGTGTCGCTGGTTCCTGCAACTGATGCCGTCGCGCGACAACTGCAGAAGCTCGGGTTACCGGTCAGCGATCCAGAAGCCGCTGACCTACCAGTGCTGCCATCTGAGGCCCTACGAGAACGGTTAGGCAACGTTGGCGCCGACGACGCCCTGGGTCTCAGCGGTCACCCACCACTGCGACCGGAAACAGCGGTGACGGCTCGCCTCTATCGCCAAGGCGAACAACAACTGGCTTTTCTGCCGGCAGTACTGGAGGAGGGCACGTTCTTTCTCAGCCATGACCCACGACAGCTGATCGAAAGCATCGTCAACGAGCTGCATCTACTCCAACGGCATTGGCAGGGCCAGGGAGCACCCCTGCTGCTGATCCCCGTGCAAGCCGCTCTGCTGGAAAGACACCAAACGCTTCTGCTGGAACTCACCCAACGCCTGCAGAGCGGCAGCGTCGAAGACGTTGCTGTGGATTTCGCTGATCTTGAGACCCTGGCCAGCAAAGCCCAGTGGTTAACACTGCCGGATGAGAGAGAGAACACGACCGAGCCTGACAAGGCAGAACAGGCAGCTGAACTGCTGCAGGCCTCCACAGACCTGAGTGACCTGACAGCGGCCCAGGAGCAGGAACTGGATGACATTCCCCTGGAAGAGCTACGCCAGAGGCTGTGGAGCAGCCATTCGCTAAGGGAACAAGCGGAAGTCCTGGAGCTGTTGACGCAACGACTCGGTCAGCAAGCCATCCTCAGCGGACCCAAGGGAACTCCAGTTGAGCTGTCCACCCTGCTGCAGGAGATCTATCGCCGCGGCCTCAGCCAGGAGGACTGGAACGTGGCCAGACGCTGCGCCGGGGCCATGGGTCTGGTTCATCCTCAACTGGAAGACGCACTCACGGACCTGCTGAGCCGCCAGAAACAGGTCGTGATCGGCCGCAACTACAGCAGCGACTCCCGGCTGACCAGTCCTGTCTCCAGCCAGTCGATCGCAGCACTGATCGACCGCACCTGCGGCAGTGACGGACGCGAACGGATGCTCCAGCAGGAGTTGTTGCTTGCACTGGACGGGATTGCCAGGCGCGAACCGAGCATGATCCGAGGCTCTCTGACCTTCCAGCTCGGGCAGTTGCTGCTGCTGCTGACCTCAGAGCTGGCCGCCGAGCAGCAGAGCAGTCAGGACGAAGCCTTCGAAGCCCTGTGCGATGAACCTCCTCACCGCATCAGCCTGCGCCTACGCACGGTGCTGGCCGACGTTGACCATGCCAGAGCCGCGCTGCAACGTCGGGAACTGTTGCACCTGAGCGGCAAGGTGCAATGGAACATCCCCGAACCCCTGGATGAAAGCCCCAGCGGTAGCGACTGGCTGCAACACCGGATCCGCCTGGGCTCACTGCAACAGGTGCCCAAAGAGTTTTATGCAGGGATCTGGTCACTGCTGCACCACTGCCGTGGGTTGGTGATCGGCGACAAACTGGAGCGCCGCAACCGTCTGACCAGCGCGCTGGTTCGCGAGAAAACCCCGGGCGAACGCAACTTCGCCATTCAGGTGGAGCATCTGCTCAGTCGCATTGGAGCTCCGGAATACCGGCAGCTCTGCACGGAAAGCCTGCTCTCGCTGATGGCCTTTTCAACCGCCAATCCCGACATGCGCTTCGACGACGACATCGCCCTTGATGTGGTCATCGGCCACGCCGTGAGAGTGGGCTGGAGGAATCGTCATCCCGAGCAGAACACCGTGGACTATTCCCAGCACAAAGCCGCTGCCTGGGATCAGTTCTACCGGTCATCTCCGGCCGAATGCCGGCAGTGGCAGATCGAAGCCCTGAGGGAACTCGCGGATCAGGAAAGACTGCACTGATCCCAATCAGATGGGGGTCTCGATCGCAACACCAACGCCGGGCTGCTCCACAGCCTGTTCAATCAGATCAGCCAAACGCAGGGCTCTCGAAGCCTGCTGACCATCGACTGCAGGAGTCTCTCGTCCGCGAACACATTGCAGAAAGTGTTCGAGCTCGGCATACAGAGGCTCAATCGAGGTGGTGCTCACCTCCTCAATGAAGCCGTCGTTGCGGTAGAGCAGCTCTCCGTGATCCGCGGAATACCACTCGTGGGCCCGGCGGTGGATGTGCAGGTTGTGATTGAGGAAGTCGGTTTCAACGAGGCTGGCCCGGCAATGCGCACTAAGCGTTCGGATCTTGCGATGACTCATCTTGCTGGCCGTGAGACTGGCCACCACGCCGTTTTCAAACCCGAGCGTGGCGTTGACGTAATCGATCGGGCCCTCTGAGCTGCGACCACCCGCCGCCGCCAGTTGCACCACCGAGGAACTGGCCAGCTCGAGCACCAGATCCAGATCGTGAATCATCAAATCAAGCACCACGGATACATCGTTGGCCCGATCGGCATGGGGGCTGTGACGACGGGCTTCGAGCACCACCACCTC
>CEWG01057324.1_pt1 | contig 13364 bp, 12 predicted proteins | sample 361411 | NCBI WGS metagenome assembly CEWG01 (sample SAMEA2622173, study PRJEB7988) | marine metagenome | biome: marine biome (ENVO:00000447); feature: surface water layer (ENVO:00002042); material: "saline water (ENVO:00002010), including plankton (ENVO:xxxxxxxx)" | depth 5 m | reverse complement strand
TACAATTTTTAGCCCCAATATATATTCTATTGCAATATTTCCAATTCTTCCCATAAATATCCTATAAAATGGTTGCTTTATAACCACGTTGCTATTTGGAAGATACCTACTACCGATAGAGATTGAATTATCATGATTTTTAATTGCATCATATAATATTTTAAATTCACTTATTGGAGTTGAGTTATCTGCATCGCAAATTAAACAAAAATCACCTTCGGCAGAACTTACTCCTTTACAAACAGAATAACCCTTACCTCTATTTTTATCATTCCTTAAAATCTTGATATTATTTATATCTAGATTTTCAACTACCATTTTTAAACTATCAGCACTTCCATCATCAATAATAATGATTTCGATAGTCATATTTGATTTAGAAAAGTATTGATCTATCTCTTTGAGAGTATTTTGGATTCTAAAATCTTCATTAAAACAAGGTATTATTATGCTAATTGATATGCTTTTCAAATTATTTTTTACTTTAACATCCCAAGTTCAAATCTAATCTTTTAATCATTTAAGTTTATTTTGTAAACGCCTAATATTTTCATTTGGCCTAGATTTACTGAAAAATATTCTTTGCCAACAGGATGCATATCTATTTTAGCTAAATGATAATTTTCCTTCATTTTCCACCTGTAGTTCGTTAGATAATAATTAGATTCTTTTATGTTTTCAACATACTCAAATCTATCTCTATCTTTCTTATCTAAGATTTTAATATTATGTCTTCCTGGTGAATTTCGAACACTAATTTTAATTTTTTTTCTATTATCATTTTCAGCGATATACTCTAAGCCTTGCCTGTAGCTCAACCCCCAATAATCTCCATCAAAATTCAACATTGGATCTTTTCCAGCAAAATTATTGAAATATACAAATTGATTGGGGTGATATTTAACCAAGCTATATATTGGGGAAGAAAAAGTAAAAAATACTAAAAGTAATAGGGGCCTTAATCCTTCTTTGTTTAAAATCAATTTCAATCTAGATAGGATAAAAGTAAATCCGCTCATAATAATCATCACCATAAAAGGATAAATAAAATGAAATTGCCTCCATGAATCATAAAGGGTAGAATTAAAAATTATAGCTGCAGTTAATGGGGTAAAAAAACAAAATAGATTAAAAGCATTTGATATAGTTTTAAAATTTATTTTATTTAAACTTTGCCGCAAAAAGGATATTATGCCTACGAGGAAGAATACAAGGAACGAGATTGGAGTGGTAACTAAAATCCAAACTGGTAAATAAATATCTGGAACATCTTTTGAATTAACATAGTCTCCCATAAAAAATTGATTATTGTCAACTACATACGATTTTGTTAATTCAAAGATTTCAATAAATTTTATAATTGGTGATTTCCATAATACAGGCCAAAAAATCAACAATGAAACTAGATAAACAAAATTATAGATAAATATGTGCTTTAAAATTTTATTATTGTTAAATACTTTCTTTTCCAAACTAAAATAATTTGAAAAATAAATAAATATAGAAAAGTAAACTGCTAAATAAACTATTGGAATTCTTGTCGTAGTAGCAATTCCACAAAAGATTCCTGAAAAAACTAAAGAACTTAACTTTTTTGTTTTTAGATATTTGTAAAGGAAAAATAGTGCAATTACTACATATACCTGTACTATAGAATCTTTCATATTATAAAAACCATTTGCAAATAACCTTGGATGAACCAGATAGAAGGATGTTGCTATGTATGCAAATGATTTTTTTTGAAAGACATATTTTGAGAAATAAAAAAAGAATACTACACCTACTAAATAAAATAATACATTCAATTTATGCCTCATGAAGTAAATTTTTCGTGAATCTTGTAAACCAAAAATTTCTTCACCAAATGCACATATTGTATCAAAAATAATTCCATGATAGTCTGTCTTATTTGGATAATCAGTAGAAAGATTTGAAAATAAGCCAATTTGCTGACCCAGAAAAACACCCACTCTTTTTCCTGATGTCCTATGCCAATCTTCATCCCAGCTTATCCCATAATCATTTGATATTGAGAATAGTAAAATGGAAATTGAGCAAAGAGCTAAAATTAGAGCAAAATCGATCTTCGAATTTTTAATAATCTTTATCATATTAATGATAGATCTATCTTATGATTATTTTTTTGCCAAGATAACGCAAGATGATCCTAATGGAAAGTTCAGTTCAGAAAAAAAGATGGATTCAAGAGAAGTGAGGATAAATAAAATTGTATCAATTAAAGGTATAGATTTAAAATCAGTATCTGCATTATTTTTCTGTTTTCCCATTATTGGTTCAAAAATTCGTCTTTTAATAACCAATAATGGGAAAAGTATAAAACCCCAATATCTAGAAATAATTATATTTTTATAGCCTGCATTTTTCAAGTAACTCTCAAGTTGACTTTTATTGAATCTCCTCTTTTCTTGAACTGTTTTTGAATGCATCCCACTTAGAATATCGAAAGCAGGTTCTGAAATCAATATAAATCCATTATCATTCAAACAATGCCTTGTCTGATTAATAACTTTTTCTACATTAATTATATCTTCGTGATATAATACATCTAAAAGTGCGATTAAATCATATTTCTCTTTAATCACATTCAACTTATTTGCGTCACCAAATTTTACTTTTACATCTAAATTAAATTTATTTATTAAAGATAGAGCATTCGGTGAGTTATCAATACCACTTGCAAACTTAAATTCGTTAAAAAGATATTTAAGATTTCCACCAGTACCACAACCTACCTCAAGTACTGTCTTAGCTTCTTTATTTGGTATACTTTTTAATATTGTCTTTAAAAACTTTCTTCTGCTTTTGAACCACCAATAATTTGTCTCATTCGCAAAGTGAATTTTATGATCCATCTCATTCATACCTCTTTGAAATGTAATACTGAGGTTGCTTATTGACCGAGATAAACATCCGCCCAATATATTCTCCAATAAGACCTACCGCTATAAGTTGGACACCAAACATAATTGTAATCAGGGTAATTAAGGAAGCATACCCCTGCGGAATATTTGGATGATTTAATTTTTCAAGAATCGTAAATATACCAAATGAAAAACCAAACAATGATAAAATAAAACCTAATATTGTTGATATCCTTAAAGGCAATACAGAAAAATTAGTAAACATATTTAGCCAGAGCGATATTAGCTTATTAGTTGTATATCCAGATTTTCCTTGTTCTCTACTTTTATGTAGGGCAAGTATTTTTCCTATGTTATTTGTTGCTCTTAGTATTAGACCATCAATATATGGATAAGGTAGTTGATATTTAATTACTTCAATTACAATATTTTTATGAATTGATTTAAAGCTTGATAAATATAGATCTTTGGGTTTTTTCAACATATAATTAGCTAATAAGTTGTTAATGGCACTTCCACAATTTCTAAGTAAACTGTGTTTTTTATCCTCATAGTATGTGTAAACAACGTCATATGTATTTGAAATTGAAAATTGTATAAGCTTTTCAACCTCTTCTACTGGGTTTTGAAAGTCATCATCCATAACAATTATCCAATCACCGGAGGTATGATTGAATCCGGCCATTACAGCATTATGCTCTCCAAAATTTTTACCCAAACTATAAAGTTTTATTTTATCAGAAAAAGAATTATAAAGTTCAATACATATTTCTTCAGAATTGTCTGTTGAAAAATCATTTATAAGTATTATTTCAATTTCATATTTATCGTCAAATTTATTTATCAATGATTTTACAAGAGGCTCTATAGTCTTTTCTGAATTAAAAACAGGAATGATAATTGAAATTTTAATCATGATAGTATTTATTTAATTTATCAACAATCGTTTCAGCCTGTTCCTTTTTGACCCAAGGATTTATCGGCAAACTCAATACCTTCTTGGATAATAATTTTGAATTTATACACAAATTTATTTTTCTTTTACCTAATGAGATATTATCATCTGCAGCTCTAGGATAATGGACCTTTGTTTGGATGCCGTTTTTAATCATATAGTCCATTATATCATCTCTCTCATCATCATATATAGCAAAAATATGGTATACATGTTTTAAATTGTTTCTTTTAGTAAATATTTTGCTATGCTTAATATTTTTTTTATAAAAGTCAGCTAATGCAATTCTACGTTCATTCCAAATATCAATGTATTGTAGTTTAACATTTAGAATTGCTGCCTGTATTTCATCTAAACGACTATTAATACCCCTAGATTGATGATTATAATCACCAATATTTCCATAATTCCTCAGTGATTTAATTTTCGTATATATTAATGAATCATTCGTAACAATTGCTCCAGCATCACCGTAAGCTCCAATATTTTTTGTAGGGTAAAATGAGAAAGCACCGCAATCGCCAATCGAACCCACTTTATTACCTTTATATTCCGCACCTATTGCCTGAGCACAATCTTCAATAACCAAAATTCCATATTTTTTCTTTAATGTTAAGATTTCATCCATCCGACATGATTGTCCATATAAATGTACAGGAATTATAGCTTTGGTTTTTTGATTTATGTTATCTTCAATTTGTTCAACATCAATTAATGCATCTTCTAATTTACAGTCAATAAAAATAGGTGTAGCACCGGCAGAAAAAATAGCAGAAATAGTTGGATACGCCGTAAATGATGGAACAATTACCTCATCACCATAACCAATATCATGGGCAATTAGGGCTATAGTCAATGCATCTGTTCCAGAAGCAACGCCCACACAGTACTTTGAACCAATATAATTTGCAAATCTATTTTCAAATTCTTCTAGGTTTTCGCCTAAAACAAAAGTGCCTCCGGCTAAAACTTTTTTGATTGATTCATCAATCAATTCACCAATTAAGGCGTATTCAGATTCGAAATCATTCAGTTTTATCATCTAGTATATTTTTTGTAATTGAAATGAATTCATCATAATCCCTTATATAATCTGATTCTTTGAAATAATCTGAAGCCAATACTAATATTATACAGTCTTTAGAGAATTGACACATTGTATGCCAAATATACTTTCCAATGTAAATACCTTCATTGGGTTTATCCATTTCAATATTCATCTTTGTTTTTCCATCATCAAGCAAGAGTTTGAATGATCCTGATATACAAAATAGTACTTGTTCTAAATTTTTATGGGCGTGTTTACCTCTTGTAGCTATTGCATTGCGTAAATCATATATGTAGTAGACTCGTTTTATTTGAAAGGGAATATCTTTTGACTCTTCGGCAACGGATAAGTTCCCATCTGGATGGTCATTTATCTCTTTTAAAATAACTTTTTGAAATTCACAAATGGTCGATTTCATTATTAAGTCGTTTATTGTTTATCAGTGCCATAATAATTGTAGTATTGGTGATAGTAATAATAATAATATGATCCATAGCTACTCTTATTTGTGACTGCATTCATAATTATTCCACAAAGTGGGGCATTAATATTTTTTAAGTTTGTGATTGTATGGTGAAATGCTTTTTTATCTGTCTGCCCTACTTTAACCACTAATGCTATTTGATCAATTTCTTTTGAAAGCATATTCGCATCAGTAACAGCTACAAGTGGAGGACTATCAAATAGGACCATATCCCATTCTTTTTCTAAAGATCTTACTAATTGTATCATTCTTTTGGAGCCTAACATTTCAGATGGATTTGGAGGAATGATTCCCGATGTTATAACCGAAAGATTAGAAATATCTGTTTTTTTAACTAAATCCTTATAGTTTGTAGTTTGTGAAGATAAATAATTGGTTACGCCAGGATCTCTATCTAAATTGAAAACTTTATGCACCACTGGTCTTCTTAGATCAGTGTCTACAAGTAAAGTTCTTTTTCCTAGATTAGCATATGTGATAGCTAGGTTTGCAACGGTAGTTGTTTTCCCTTCTCCAGGCCCTGCACTAGATACTAAGATTGATTTTATATCATTTTCTGTAGAATAAAGGAAATTGGTCCTTAAACTTCTATAAGCCTCCGAAACAGGAGACTTTGGATCCTCCCTTGTAATAAGTCTTCTCTTTAAATTATTACTTGATTTGGAGTAAAACTTTGAATAGGGTGAAAATAATTTAAATCCTATATCACTTTTTCTAGAATTAATTGACGGAATTATTCCCAAAACACTCAAATTATATTTTTCAATTTCGTCAATTGTTTTTAAGGTATTATCTATGAACTCAATTATGATTGCAACGGAAATTCCTAAGAGTAAACCAAGAAACATTCCTAACAAAATATTATTTTTGTGATTTGGACCAACGGGGCTAGTCGGAGTCCTACCTAAATCAAGTAAACTAGCGTCCCCTACTTGAACAATTACATTAAGTTTAGCATCTTCAAGTTTTTGCCTAAGATAAGAATAGCCTTGATTTAAAATTTCATTATCACGATCTAATCGAGCTAATTCCATTTGCTTTTCAGGAATTTTTCTTAGCTTAGTATTAAAAATGTCTAATAGTTTTTGAATTTCTATTCTACGCAACTCCAAACCTACTATATCAGCATCGAGTTTTAAAAGTTCTGCCATCATATCTTGTCTAGCCTTAAGAGGATCTTCCACTCTAACACCCTTTGATATAAACTGTGAGACTTTTTTATTTAATTCTTTTTTTAATGCGTTTAGATTTTTTTCTAGTTCTATTACTGCTCCATGCTTTTCTCCATAAGTATTTATACTTTGCAACATTTGTGCTTCTACATTGCTGATTTCTACACGAAGGTTGAGTAATTGGGAATTGATGTCATTCATTAACTCTTCAGTAAATGTTTTTTCTTCATCAGTTAATTTAGAATTTAAGATATCAACCTTTTCTCTTTTTATATTGATTTCAACTTGATTATCATACAACTGACTTTCAAAGGTGTTTAACTCAGAAACAATTGAGGTAGCATCACCATCAAGACTATACATATTATTTTTAAGTTTAAAATCTCTAATACTTTTTTCTTTAATTTTAATTTTTTCCTCTTGGATGGTAACAAGAGAATCTAAAAAGTTTAAAGATCTAACTGCATTTTCACGGCTTCTTTGTCCATCATATTGGACGTATTTATTAGCAACAACATTCACAATTCTTTTTGCTTCATCTGCGTTAGGACTCGTATAAGTCAATCGTAATATGTTTGTATTTATTACATTTTCTACATTCAGGTTTCCAATTAAAGAATTTGCAAACTTACTACCGATTGCTTCACTATAAGGCTCATCGAAAGTTTTAGGAATATTTGAATTAGGGTCATATAAACCAAGGGTGAATAGTTCTTTTATGTTTTTCCGGAGCCTCTGTCCTCGTGGAAGGAATACTCTTGTGCCAAATAGATGTAAATTATTACGACGTTCTGAATTCCACAAAACTTCGATAACCTTTTTTGCAAGAAGGCGAGATTTTATTACTTGGATTTCGTTAATCATCCTTTTTTGATTCATATTTCCAGACAAATCCATTATCATATTTGCACCTGGTTTTTCTCGAATTTCAACCGTTGCAATGGCTTGATATTGTGGTGGTATGTTAAATGTAAAATAAATAGAAATAAAAAAGGCTAGAATGAAGATAGATATTATTTTTTTTAAATGAATACGAAAGATTATTAAATAATCCTGAAATGTTAGGACATATTCATGACTATTTTTTTCGTTGATTGTAGTATTGTCTATCATCTATCCATTAAAATTTGTAATTGCATATATAACATAGCCAGGGAAAGAAATGTATTCACTGTACCTATCTGGCGCATGATTACATTTGTGAATTTTTGAGGTACTATTATCGTATCATTCGGATTAATTTTAATGAACTCTGTTCTATCTCCTGACCTAATAAAATCATCAAGGTTAATTTTATAAGTGAGATGTCCACTATGATCTGGAACTTCTCTGTAAAGTCGAACTTTCTTTAAATCTGCGCCATTTAAAGGTCCACCTACAATTGATAATAGTGATGCAAAATCTATACCATCATATACCATATGCCCTCCAGGAGAATTCACATGGCCCCAAACATTTACCTTCATCATAATTGTTCCGTTAGAATCAGTAAAATACTTTTTACTTGAAAGCTGATAATCTCTAAATTTCTCATTAGAAGCATAAACATTTTGGCAAATAAATATGCTAGTAACTATTAATACGATAATCAATCCATTTTTCATTTTTTTATCTATAGTTTATGTTATAAATCTTTTCCAAAAATAAGATTTACTATTTACTTCCTTATCTTTTATTTCAAAATGGATTGGAGAGCCATCTATAATTTTTTTTGGATTATCCTGAATTAATAAAATTGCCTCTCTACCAACAATTTTCTCTGCTACTAAATATGCATCTTTCAACATGAAATTCCTATTCCTATCATTATGAGCATCTGAACCTAAAATTTGGCACCAAGAATTTTTTAATATTTTTACAGAAATATCATATGCACTTTTTCCCATTTTCCCAAGTATACTACCTGCATCCATTTGAATGATGCAACCTGCTTCTAGCCACATCTTTACTATTGAAATATCTTTATGAACATCCTTATATCTCTCAGGATGGGCAATTATTGGTGTTACTCCGGCCATTTTCAAATCAAAAAGTTGCTGTTTATGTGATTTTGGTATTAATTGGGGATGAAATTCAATTAGCATATATTTTCCTTTTCCAATAGTAACTAGAGGATTATCCAATATTTTAATCAAATTAGGAAAATAAAATACCTCTGCACCTAAATGTAACTTTATAGGTATCCCTTTGATCTCAAGTTCATTTTCTAATTCATTTTTTAATCTATTAATTTTATCAATATCAAAATCTTTTTCATCAAACTTAGGGTTTTGATAATGAACAGTATTCACAACTTCTGTAATGCCTTGCTTTGAGGCTTCTGATAACATTTCAATAGACATGTCAAAAGATGTAGACCCATCATCAACATTTGGTAAAACATGGTTATGAAAATCAATCATTTTAACTAAGGCTATGCTCACTCAGCCACATAGTATAGATTTAGATACATGCCTTTTTCCCAGAAAAAAAGTTTTGATGCTACACAATACAATATATCAATAAATATTGATAGGAATTTTTTAAAAAGAAATAGCCGATTTATCAATAAATCTCAAATCTTAGCACTGCTACCATGATGTCTTTTTAATACAACAATTATGGAAAGACCAACATTAGCAAACATTGTACTCACATCTGTAAAGGGCGGTGCCTGAGGAACAATATTTACTTGAGAGAATATTTTAAATGCTACAGGTAGATCTTTCAACCAGTAATCAATAGACCCTCCAATATTCATGCCGGCACCAGCATAGGTTGGACTGCCAACAAGTGCTTTTTCGGGGACATTTGGAAAATTCACGTTGTTTTGATCTAAGTCATATGCAAAATTATAATTTATTGCCAAGTCAACAGAAGTATGCACTGCAGTTGGTAAAAAGTAAAACACCGGTTTAAAATCAAAACTTAGGCTTGTACCAATTTGCATAGCCTGTACACTACCCTGGTGAGATGCTTCATAACTGAATGACATTAAGCGTAAGCCGGGCGAAATATCTAATGCCCCAATGGGATAATATGGGAATTGTATTGTTGCACCGAAATTTGGGGTCAATTTCCAAGTTCCATTTTCCTCTTGTAATGATACGGCAGCTAAAAATGGCAATCCACCAAAAGCAGAAACTTGATAATATTGTTGATGTGTTTTTTTACTCTCTTCATATTTATATTCCTCTTGAAGTATTGCATAGTCATCGTATTGAAAATTATCATATTCATCCATCCAATCATCATTATTTGCTAGGAACTCACCCTTATGGTAAAGGTATTTTACTGCACTATTAATTACAGGTACCATACCATTTTCCATTTTTAGAGAATCAATATTACCAACCAGGACGCCCTCAGATGTATCAAGTCCAATGGGTACAATATAAACGGTTGCTTCATCAACTTTAGTAACTTTCCCAACCACATATGTGCCGTCATAAAATACTATTTTACCATGCAGAGCCAACACCACTCCAGACAATAATGGTAATATTATTGCTTTTAATATAGTTTTCATTTTTGTTCTACTTACCTCAGAATTAAAATATAATTGAAATATTTTTTAAATAAAAGAATATCTCAAACATAATTTTATAATGGTTATTTAAGCATAGTAACTTTTGATTTACATAATATTTAGAAGTGACATTATAATTGTAAAAAAATTGGTATGTCCTAAAGTTAAATTGCGGGAACGCCTGGGAATCGAACCCAGCTCTGCAGTATTACTACAGACAACGGCTTTGAAGGCCGCGGAGAGCACCAGCTACTCAATCATTCCCATACTAACTATCTACAGGTCTGTATAAAACCCTAAAATCAATACCTAATTTCTTTTTTATTGTCTGGCCGACTCTTTCAGCTGCAGATTTTGACCTGAATCTCATTACACGAACTGCGTTAAGGCTTTTTCCATTAGTTCGTACTTTTGAGATTTCTACATCATACCCAATTTGAGTGACCTGTAATTTTAATCTATTTGCATTTTGAATACTTCCAAACGCACCTATTTGAATAACATAAGGCCTGGGCTGCGTATTCCTCTTCTTTTCAAATATTTCAGCATTGGCTGGATCCATGCTTTGAATGCCAAAGTCATTTATATCCAAATTGGGAAACATACTTTGATATAAACTCGAGTAGTATTTTACTGAATCTTCTTCACCTATTGCTTGAAATGAACTAACCATCATGTCAATTATCGCTTGCATATTTGGCAATCTGGGGTACTTCCTTGGAATAGAACATAACTGCCTACCTGCCTGGGAATATAATCCTCTAGCATAAAAGTACTCACCTATTTTGACAGATGCTTCACCTGCATACTTTGACTCTGGGAATTTTTCAATTAGTTTACTGTAAAATTCAAGTGATTTCACTCCATTTGATGTTAAGAGTGCTTGGAGATAAAGTACTCCAGGGTCATTAGGGTATTTTGAAATTAACTCTGGAAGGTTTTCTTTAACACCTAGACTTTGGCCCTCATGAATTAGTGAAAGATACATATCCACATTTTGAGATAGAATAAAAGCGTTAAGAAATAGAAATAAAATACTAAGCTTCATCTATCTTCAACAGTTTTTCAAGCATCAAATCAACCTGATGTGCTAGTTCAACAGGGTTGGATGTTAAAAGTGATAATTTTAATTTCATCAAATCAATCCTAATATCGGTAGACGATTGTTTACTTAAGTTTTCGATAAGCCCAAGAGCTGCTCCACCTTCACCTTTTTCCTCCAATACATTTGCAAGACGTATAGTGGCTTCAAAATTTGAAGGGCTAAGGTCTAAAATCTTACGATAAAATTTTTCAACTTCGCTGTATCTACCTAGATCAAACAGTGCTGTTTCAATTTTTGAATATATTACTTTACCTTTTTCCAGTTCTTTAAAAGCATATTTTTCCCAATTCTCTAGTGCTTTTACTAGTTCTCTGGTATGCTCGTAAACATCTCCAAGATAACGATAACTGAGTGGAAAATCTGGTGATGCCTTAATTCCTTTCTCAAATTGTGATTTTGCCTTTTCAAAATCACCACTTTTAACATAATCTAGACCTTTAAACACATCAAATTTTGCTTCATCTTCAGATGTTGTTTTACCAGTTACTTTTTGAAGTTGCTTTGTCCATACAATCGCCTCTTCCCAATCTTGATTTTCTACTGAGATGTTAATTAAAAAGTTTAATGCCCATAGATTACGCTTTTCTATTGCAAGAACAAGTTTCGCTTCTTCTATTGCTTTTTTATAATTTGAAACAAATCCATAATCTTCAGCAAGTGAAGTATGAATATCGACCTGTATATCTCTAGATAAATTAGGCCTCACAGTTAAAGATTGATGAATTTTTAACGCCTGTTCAGGATTCTCTTTTCTGAGGATATTGCCCAGCTGAAGATAGGCTCTAACATGGTTTGAGTCTTGTTTTACAACCTGTTTTAAAAGAGCAATTGCATTACTTTGATCCCCGTTAACCATTGCATTAAGTGCATCAGTGTAAAGGGAATTAATTCGGGGTATCTTTTTTTTTCTAAAAGAGAAATAATAGAAGTACACAATTAAGGCTATGACAATTGCCATACCTAAATAAAGGTATATCATATTCAAAACTAATAATCTCCGTCGTCATTATCATATATACCTTCATCAATAGCTACATTTCTAAGATCATTTAACTCATCAGATAATCTCTTGTTCTTATTTTGCATACTCCTTATTTCGGCTTTGGCTGATAATATTGAAAAAACAGCAAACAAATAACCTAAAATAATTCCAATCGATAAGGACCCAAAAATCACCATTGAAACCGATGCATCATTAAACTCAGTAAAAACTAGATTAACATATACTCTAGCATTGTTTTGTGTAAGAAAATAGACTAAGAACAAAACAAGGACGATCATTATAAAGGTTTTTATTAGTTTCATTATGCAGCTTCCAAGTTTTGAATTAGTTGCCCTTGCAGGGTTATTCCTTTTGCTTTAATTATTCGGATAGGTAGAATGTCTCCAACTCTAGCGTCTTTCTTGTCAAAAATAACCCACTTATTGGAATCAATTCTTCCAGCCCATTGACTTTTGGACATTTTTGATTCTTTTTCAACAATTACTTTCTCAAATCTACCAATTAATTTTTCATTATTTTCTAGGGTATGAATTTTCTGAAGGTTTATCACACTCTGGAGTCTGTTTTGCTTTATATCTTCAGGTATTTGATCATCGTACTCTGATGCTTTTGTTCCCCTTCGGGGCGAATATTTAAAGTTAAATGCTGAGTCAAATTTTATTTCATTCATTACATTTAATGTCTCATTGAAATCGTTTTCTGATTCTCCAGGAAATCCTACAATTATATCTGTGGAAATACCAACATTTGGAAGTATTTCTTTAATTTTTAATGCAAGTTTAATGAAGTACTCTTTTGAATATGTTCTATTCATTCGTTTTAAAATTTTATTACTGCCTGCTTGAAGGGGAAGATGAACATAATTAGATATATTATCATATTTTGCCATCACACTAAGCAATTGATCAGTAATATCCTGTGGATGAGGGGAGGTATATCGAATCCTTGCTAATCCATCTAAATTTGCAATATTTTCTAATAGGTCATGAAATTGGATGTTTTTATAATTGTAGGAATTTACATTCTGACCAAGCAAGGTAATTTCTTTAAATCCCTGACTTATAACATCCTTTACTTCATTTAAAATACTATCAAGGCTCCTGCTTCTTTCACGACCGCGTGTAAATGGGACAATACAGAAAGTACAGAATTTATCACAGCCTCTCATTATGGATATCCATGCATTTATACCATCATTTCTTTTAGG
>CEWG01190846.1_pt1 | contig 13386 bp, 7 predicted proteins | sample 361411 | NCBI WGS metagenome assembly CEWG01 (sample SAMEA2622173, study PRJEB7988) | marine metagenome | biome: marine biome (ENVO:00000447); feature: surface water layer (ENVO:00002042); material: "saline water (ENVO:00002010), including plankton (ENVO:xxxxxxxx)" | depth 5 m | reverse complement strand
ATTTGGACACTGCGGAAGCGGTGTGGCCATGCGAGCACGAGGCATGGGAGCCAACGTCATCATCACTGAAGTCGACCCGTTGCCGGCGCTACGAGCCGTGATGGAAGGCTACCGCGTCATGACCATGGACGAAGCCGCCAAGGTCGGGGACATATTCTGCACCGCTACAGGGATGGAAGACGTCATCGTTGGACGCCACTTTGCGTCCATGAAGGACGGGGCCATCGTGTGCAACACTGGCCACTACGACTGTGAGATCAAAATCACCGACCTCGAAGCGCAAGCCGCCTCAGTTCGTACGATTCGTCAAGACAACGAGGAATTTTGCATGGCCGACGGCCGTCGTATCTTCTTGCTGGCCCGTGGTCGCCTGGTTAACCTCGCCGCCGCAGAGGGTCACCCTTCGGAAGTGATGGACATGTCATTCGCAAACCAATTCCTTTCCCTTTGCCGCTTGGCAAAGGAAGGAGGTTCCATGGGCAAGCAAGTCTACGACATCACCACCGAACAAGACCAAGACTTGGCAACAACCAAACTCAGCACCCTTGGCTTCAGCATCGACGTGCTCACTGACGCCCAACTCGCTTACTTGGACGATTATACCGTCGGAACATGAGGGTCAATGAGGCCGCAGAACGCCGCAAAGCGTCGTATAACCCGGGACATCCCTCGGAGGCTGTTCAAAAATCCCGGCATGTGAAAACGACAAGTATTGAATAGAGGAGTTAACAGGGCCCAAACATGGCTCAAGATTGGTTATTTACTTCAGAATCCGTGGCGGCAGGCCACCCTGACAAATTGTGCGATGCCATCTCTGACGCCATCGTGGATGCCTGTCTTGCGCTTGACCCGAAAGCAAAGGTGGCCGTTGAAACGCTGGTGAAGGGCCGTGAAGACCGCTCACACATCGTTTTGGCCGGTGAAGTCAAGCTCGCCGCTGGCATTGATGCTCCCGATTACGTTGCCATCGCCCGGAACACCGCCGCTGAGATTGGTTATGTTGACCACGGCATCGGCATGGACGCCACCTCAGAGGAACTGTGCGACGTCACTGAACTCATCACCAGCCAGTCTGCTCACATCAATCGGGGTGTGGTGCAGTCCGTTGACGAGCAAGGCGCCGGCGATCAAGGCCTGATGTTTGGTTACGCATGCAACGAAACGGAAGCCTACCCCGAGCATCAAGGCCGTTGGATGCCAATGGCGATTGCGCTCTCGCAAGCCCTGACCCGGCGCGTAAGCAAACTCGGTCTTGACGGGACGCTTCCATGGGCCCGACCCGACGCTAAGTCCCAGGTGACGTTGATGCACGGTAAGGACGGGCAGCCGCTTTACGCCGATAACGTCGTCATCGCTGTTCAACACAAGGACATGATCGCAGAGCACGGTTCGGAAGAAGCCGAGCAGGCTTATGTTCGCCAACAGGTCATTGAACACGTCATTCAACCGGTGGTCCCGGCTTCGCTTATGCTTGACGGCAAGACCACCATCCACGTCAACTCAACCGGACGGTTTGCCGACCCTGGCGGCCCGTACGCTGACGCTGGTTTGACAGGTCGAAAAATCATCGTCGACACCTATGGAGGTCGCGGCCGACACGGTGGCGGTGCCTTCTCCGGCAAGGACCCAACCAAAGTCGACCGATCCGCCGCCTATGCTTCTCGCTGGGCTGCAAAGCACGTGGTCGCCGCTGGTTTGTCCACCGAATGTGAAATCCAACTTGCCTACGCCATCGGTGTGGCCGACCCGGTCAGCATCCGTGTTGACACGTTCGGTACCGGTCAACTCTCCGACGATGCCATCGCCGACCTTGTTGACACACACTTCTCGTTCAAACCCGGCCACATCATCCGAGACCTTGGATTGGCTGCGCCCATTTACGGCGTGACGGCGGCTGGTGGACACTTTGGGCGACAACCTGACGGCCAAACGTTCCCGTGGGAAGCGCTCAAGTCCGACGTCCTTGCGTCGTTCAAAGCCGCTTTGTGAAGTTCACTTTTTTCGTAAAGCGATGAACGCCCCAACTTTATCGATGGCTTTGTGCTCCAACGCCGTTATTTTGGCCACGTAGCGGTTTTGACTCGGTCCACGTTCGGTGAAGACCGGCACCATGGACGTCCATACTCCTTCGCCTTTGACACGGGAGTACAACGCTGCCAGCACGTGAATCACGATGAGGACATAACTGAGGTCGGCCGCTAATCCATGAAGACCGATGGCCATGTCCATGGCCACTGCTTCTTCTCCTACGCCTTGCGTGTACAGGCCAGCGATGGCCAGGCCAGTAAGTGGAAGGATGGCGAGGCAGAGGTACATGGCCACGTGGATGGCTCGCGCTGACTTCTTGTGGACGGCTGGAACAGGCACTGTGGCGCCCTGAAACGTTTCAAACCGACGCATGTAGGCATAGCGCAAAATCACGATGACAAGAAAAAGCGTGGCGAAGGCGATCTCAAACAACAGAAGCGCCGTGTCTTCCAATTCTGAGAGGTCATCGATTTGCTTGAAAATCCCGTACGCGTAGAGGGCGAGAAATCCCCAGTGAAGCACTTTCCCAAGGGTGGTGTGCTTTGTTCCCATTGGTGCGTGGTCTCCGCTCTCCTCTATACGAGTTGTTGCGACAGCATGCCCTCGGTGCGACTATAAGCACGGAAGATGAAGTGCTGAGCGAGGAGGACGTTGGATGGTGCTGCTGAATCTGTGGTCGCTCGGTCATTTTCTCCAATGGGCTGGCATCGGGCGTTTTCTGCTGCGAAATTGGTGGATTTTCTTCGCCCTTTCCATCGGTTGGGAGGTGTTGGAACTCTACCTCCCGTTTGAATTCGTTGAGGAGACGTGGGACAACAAAATCTCTGATTTGGTGGTCAATACCATCGGCTTCATGCTCGGCTTAGGGCTTCGCTATGACCCCCAAACCTTGGACTCAGCTGGAGCAAGATAGCATTGAGCAACCGACGCGATGGCGAGCCCATTCAGGGCGCTTTTGGAACCATTTTTCCTCGTGCTCGGGCTGTTCGTCGTACGGCCGCTTGAGAAGTTCATGGAGTTCTTCGGTGATGGAGAAATCGCCGTGCTCTTCCGCTGAATCAATGGCCAGTTGTGCCATCCAATTGCGGAGTACGTACTTTGGATTCGTCTTCCGCATGGTGGCTCTGTCAGGCTCTTCATTCACTCGTTCCCACCACCGACCTAGCCAAGCATTCCACGCCGTTTTTGAGGGTTCTCTACCCTCGTAGAAGGCGTCGGAGAAGTGACCAACGTCGGGTTTGGTTACCGAGCAGAGAAGACGGAAGAAGATGGTCATGTCAACTTCGGAGGCCCCGAGCAAGGTAAGCAGGTCGTTCACGAGCGGTTCGTCCGATTCTTGCAGCACCCCAAGGCCAAGTTTGTCGGCCCATGTTTCGCTTTGAGCGTTCATGGCGTATTCCATGTAGTGGTCAAGAACGGGTTGGAGCCGACTGACATCGTCCAGCAGCGGGGCCATGGATTCGAGCAAACGGGCGACGTTCCAGGCACCGATATGGGGCTGGTTTCCGTAGCGGTATCGGCGACGGCCAGCGTCGGTGGTGTTGGGGGTCCAATCCACGTCAAAGGGTTCCAACCATCCGTACGGTCCGTAGTCAATGGTCAGCCCGTGAATGGACATGTTGTCGGTGTTCATCACGCCGTGAACAAAGCCGACCCGCATCCAATGAGCGATCATCGTTGCCGTGGTTTCGGCCACTTCGGTGAGCCAGGCGATGATGCCGTCATCCGTGCTCACATCGTGGTCGGGGAAGTGATGGCGCACGGTATGGTCAACCAAGGTTCGAAGGGTTTGATGATGGCCGTCGGACATGTGGATTTGGAAGCTGCCGAAACGGATGAAACTCGGAGCGACTCGGCACACGACCGCTCCTGGTTCGGGGGCAGGGTTGCCATTGTAGAGGACATCTCGAACCACCTGTTCGCCGGTGGTCACCAGCGAGAGGGCGCGGGTGGTGGGCACACCAAGGTGATGCATCGCCTCGCTGCACAAGTATTCGCGAATGGAAGAACGCAGCACAGCTTTGCCGTCGGCGGTGCGAGAATAAGGCGTGCGTCCAGCACCTTTGAGTTGCAGTTCAAGGAAGCCGTTCTCGGTTTCGACTTCACCCAAGGTGATGGCTCGTCCGTCGCCCAGTTGACCGGCCCAGTTGCCGAACTGGTGGCCCCCATAGCGCTGAGCGTAGGGTTGCATGCCGGCAACAGGAGCTCCGCCACCAAGCACGACGCCGGCTTTGTCGGTACGTTCCAGTCCCAAAGCTTCGGCCATTTCGGTTGACCAGAGAGCGAGGGTTGGGGAAGGGGCAGGCGTGGGCGTGACCCTTGACCAACATTTTCCGGGAACTTGACGTGGTCGGCCTCCCACCATCTCGTCTCCAGGCGCCTCACCCAAGAAGCGGGCGTGCCATGAGAGGGCGTCAAGCGAACGGTTGCTCACAGACACGCCACGCAGGGGTCCTCTTCAAACTCATGGGCGGGCTCAACCTTGCCACTTTGACCAATCGTCGCTCTTCCCAGCTCGCATGTAGTGGACGCCGCTCCCTTCTGGGTGCTCCAACCACTCATAGCCGTCGGTTGGGTTGATTTGCCCCATCATATCCTTGGTGGGTTCATGATTGCTGAAGAGGTCATCATCCTCCTTTTCGTTCATGGCCAATTTCTCCTTGAGCAACTCAGTGCGCTCGGAGGCGTTGATGGTATCGCTTAGGCCGAAATAGGCGTCGTTGTGAGCGATGTGGAGCAGGTCTTCATCGGTGCTGGCCAACAAATCATTGATGAGCACGCTGATTTTCTCCCGCGTCTCTTTCTTGATCTCGTTGTTCGTAAAACGAGCCGTCAGGTCAGCCTTGAGGGATCGAAGCTCCTCATGCAAGGTTTCAGGTTCTTGGAAATAGGCTTGAACAAGGGATTGCAGGTAGGTCAATTCGTTCTCTTCCTCTTTGGTCAATTTGGAGCTGCGTCGGAAGACTTGCACCCATCGGAAAGCGTCCGGTAAAACAGCCGCTGCAACGTTGGTCTGAAGCAAGGTGAGCAGGGCGAGGATGATGGCGCCCCATCCGACCGTTTGAGCCATTTCATTGGAGAAGAAGGAGTCTTCAGGCAGGTCAGCCGTACCGTCGTCGTTGACGGTCAATTCACAGCCTTTGATGTCGATCAGCGTTCCGAGAGGCGTATCGGGACACTCATCGAATTCGTCAAGAATCCCGTCGCCGTCGCTGTCAAGAACAACCTCCTCAACTTCGAACATGTTGGGAATGCCATTTCCGTCGTCGTCGGCGCAGCCGAAGAAACCAGAGGCGGTGGAGTTGCCGTTCACTTGCGGGCAATAATCAGCCATTACGGCGCCTTGGACATACCCGCCGATTCCGGAGGCTGCTCGAGAGGTATTCCACGAACCGTTGCCCCAGTTATCGCCGTAGCCATCGCCGTCCAGGTCCGACCACTGCGAGGCCACGTTGGGAAAAGCGTCTGGGCTGTTGCCCGAAGCGTTATCCCCATAGCCATCTCTGTCAGCGTCTACCCACTGCGTCATGTCGGTGGGAAACGCATCCTGCAGGTCAACGATGGTGTCGCCGTCGCTGTCGAGGAAATTGTTGATCAACGGATACAGGTCGGCGTTGTCGCCAATGCCATCACCGTCGGAGTCCATGGTCTCGCTGGCGTCTTGTGGGAACGCATCAGCGTTATCACCGACCCCATCGCCATCGGAATCCATTGTTTCGTTAACATCAAAGGGGAACATGTCACTGTTGTCCCCAACACCATCACCATCGCTGTCGAGGTACTCGAAGGAATTGTAGGGAAACATATCCGCGTTGTTGCCCACGCCGTCGTTGTCCGAATCCATGGTTTCGTTGGCATCGTTAGGGAAGGCGTCGCCGTTGTCTCCCGCTCCATCGCCGTCAGAATCCATCCATTCGCCGCTATCATTGGGGAAGACGTCCGAGTTGTCACCCACTCCGTCTCCATCGCTGTCAAGCCATTCGGTGGGGTTGTTTGGGAAGTCATCGTTCTCGTCGCTGTAGCCGTCTCCGTCGGCGTCGGGGCACCCGTCTTGGTCAACGGTGGAGGTCCCTGCGATGTTTGGGCACCCATCGTACTCATTGGGTACGCCGTCCATGTCTATATCATCGGGTGAAACATATTGGAACGCGAGGCCCAAATCGAGCGATGAGCCTTGGTCGCCAAAGAGTTTCAAATCAACTTGTTCAGCAATCGAGCCTGCACTTGGTGTTGTGACTCGTATGGTGGTGTCGTTCACGACCGTTCCTGTCACGGAACCATAGGAGCCGAATTGGACCGTAATTTCCTGATTAAGGTACATCCCGGTTGACCGGTTCGCATACTTCAGCCGCTTGTTTGAAGAATCATAGTAGGCAATATGCACCATGTTGTCGTCACCAACAACGATGTCATTTCCATAGCCTACATTACCAACAATGTCGATGGCAGCCGATTGGCGTGATTCCCCCGGTGCCACCATGGTGTAGCCGAGGTCTGAGTCTCCATTGTATTCCGAAATGTGAACGATGTCATACTGGTCAATGTACATGCTAAACGTGTCTCTTGAGTTGCCCTGGTTTGAAACAGTCCAAGCCGAACCGGCGGCCCCGTTTGCAAAGTATACTGTATTTCCAGCAGCATTGGAAGCGTAAACAAGATGAAGTTCATCGTTTGAGTCAACAGCCATAGCGCTGTGGTAGCCAACTCCAGCGCCGTTATCAACGGTGTAGCGTTGCCATGAACCACTGATGTTTGAAGCGATCAACATATCCATGTTACCATGATGCCTGTAAGCGACATGGACAAAGCCGTTTGAGTCAATCGCGATGGAAGAGTCACAACCAATGTACGTGGTAGTGTCATCCAACGTGACCGTTATCCATGAAGACCCGTCGTAATAGGATAAAAGCGCCGCATTGCAGAGGTATCCATCCCTTGAGTAAGAGATATGTGGCTGGTCATTCGCATCTAGAGCTATGGAAATTTGGTCGTTCTCAACATTGGACTTGCTCCAGTTATTTGTCCATGATGTTCCATCATACATCGAATAGAGCAGGTAGCCTGAGCCCGATATACTGTGATAGTAAGCGATGTGAACGTTATCGTTGCTGTCAATTACGAGGTCTGCGTTGGCGCACACGTCACAACTCCGGATCTCCTTATGCGTCCATGTTGAACCATCATAACGGCTGTGCCAAATATCGTCACTGTTCATATTTGAGGAGACGATATGCACGGTTCCATTTGAGTCAACGCCAATGGAAGGATCCCAACCGCTGGATGTAACATAGCTCGCCGTTGTCGTTGTCCACGTGTAGGCCTCGCCATCGCTCGTGACATTCTTGAAGGCCATGTCGAGGAATCCTGTTCCGGTGATGGTGATCTCTTCGCCTCCAGTGGTCCAACCCTGGCTTGGCGAGACGGTGAAGGTGGCGTTTGAAGCGTCGTTCACCTCGTTGGGAGCGTCGAGCCATTCCACCTCAGTGAATCCGTTGCTTTCGAACAGAACGGGGGCAAGAAGTGTTGAGAGTAACACCGCTGTGACAAGAAATGTAGGGCGTTGCATGGACCTTACCAACCATTGGGGAATATAGCCTCTTCTCCTCCCGGCCAGTCCCCGGATGGTCTCAGCCTCGTTGGACTTATTGGGTTGAGACGGTGACGGGTCCTTGGAGCAGGAAAACCACCCACAAAAGTCCCAACAAAACACCACAGAACTGGAAAATGCGCTTACCAGTGGCACCTTCCGTGAACAGGTGGTTGAGACGCGCACCGGCCAGCGTCCACAGGACCATGGCACTCACGCAGGTGGTTAAGGTGACGAAAATGATGGTTGAAATGCCCGTCATGCCGCCACCAAGCGGTTCGATGAATTTCGTCATCATGATGATGATGAAGGCCCATTCTTTCCCGTTGACAAACTGCATGCCGATGCCCACTTTCAATCCCAACATACCTTCGATGTTGTTCTCCACCTTCACGCTGGCTGGGTCAAATCGGAACATCGCCACCACCATGGCGCCGAGGAAGGCCATGCCAATCCAGTGCAGCACGTTCATTGCTACTTCGGAATCGCTGACGGCGTCAACGAGAAGTCCCACACTCAGTTCAATCGTCACAAACCCGATGGCCATGCCCGCAATGAGTTTGATGTTGGCTCTGGAACCGAACAATCCACTGTGGCCAAAACAGGTCAATGCATTGGGTCCCGGAGTAAGCAAACCAATGGCAAGTAGCGTCAACAACTCACCAAGTGCGATGTAGTCCATGTGTCCCCTTCCTCAAGCAATGCCTTCCTGTTGCAGGGCCCAAGCGAGGTAGTGGTATTCTTCTTCGCTGTTGTAGAGTTGGGCAGAGATTCGAATGAAGCGACCTTGCGGTGAAGGCCACGACCAAACAGGAATCTGAATGCCGTATTTTTCGCTCAAGATGACGTGCAGCGGGTCCGGCTCATGAAGTGGAATGCCGCTACTTACTGTGTTTGGAGGCAATATGAGCGTGGCGATGCAAGCCACCATTTCATCGGGGCACGGCTTTTCCAAACCGAGGGTTGTGCACAGAATGTTCCGACCTCGAAGAGCGAGCTGGTGATTGTGTTCCATGATGGCCGGCCACCCTCCTTCTACCGCGTCAGCAAGATGGTCGATGGTCGCAGGAATGGCGCAATGGGCTGATACATCGCGAGTTCCGGTCCAATCAAACTCATGACGGAAGCGGGTTGTCTCTCCGAGCGGGAACGTCATGCCGTGGCTGATGGTGAGAGGATGAATGACCGCCTGCTTGTCTTTTCGGACGTGGAGGAACGCTGACCCTTTGGGCGCACACAGCCACTTGTGGCAGTTGCTTGTCGTGTACGAGGCCCCGAGTTCGTCGAGGTTCAATGGAACCATTCCGATGCCGTGAGCCGCATCAAGCATGACTTCGACACCGCGCTTCTCAAGCATTGACACCAACTGTTCAAACGGCATCAAGAGGCCTGTTGGGCTAGTGACGGTGTCGATCATGGCAAGGCGTGTTTGGTCAGTGACGCCGTTCATGATGGCGTCCACGGCCTCTTGAGGGGCGTTGATTGGAAACGGGATGTTGACCGTGACGACCTTAGCACCCCAACGCTCTGCGACGAAATCAATGGTGTTTCGACAGGCCTGATAGGCGTGGTCTGGGACAAGAATTTCATCGCCCGGCGCGAACTGTAAGGAACGCAGAACCGTGTTCACGCCGGATGTGGCGTTCTCGACCAGAGCGAGGTCGTCAGCATCACAAGAAAGGAATGATGCGAGCTTTTCTCGAGTCGTTTGAAGGATACCGGGCATCAGGTCTTCGAAGAATCGGACCGGTTCGTTTTCCATAAGGTCCTGCCATGTTCGTTGTTCTTCACGAATCTCCGTCGGCGTTGCTCCAAACGACCCGTGGTTCAGAAAAACCCGGTCCTTCTGCAATCTCCATAGCCGGGACAGGGCGCTTCTCGCCGGCTGTTGCATGCCAGCAAACTAATGGCGCTTGATTTGAAGTTAGTGGCAAAAACACTCATCATGGTTCAAAGATGGACGGCCATGAGTCTCGAAACAACATCCCAATATGTTGAGGTTGTTTTTTGTCATGACCATTGTCCGACACCGCAAGCTAGGCCTGCTACGTATCCTTGGCCCACCTTATGGTGTGGCTGAGGTGGTTTGGGCTCCAAGAATCGTCTCAGTCGTTTCGTCGGTTGAGGAACATGGCTGCACCGAGCATGGCGATGAGAGCAAAGCCGATGCCTGGAGCAGGCAACTGCACTTGCGGGTTCTCATCGGCGTACTCACCGTCAGGCGTAGAAAGGCGAACCGTGTTCCATCCTTCGAGTTCAAAGTCTTCGTCAACGTACAAGACATAGCTCTCTTCTGTATCGGACGGTTCTGAATCATCGAGCATGCTAAGTCCGGTGATGTCGCCGTTCATGATCTCAGCCATGCTGTAGCGTGCGAGTTCATCACCGCAGTCGCTTGGAAGCAGGTAGTCTTCACCCCCGAATTGAGCAGACGTCTCGTCGAACGTGTTGCAGTTGCTAAACACGATTTCGAGCATGCTCGTGTTCTCATCCATGGACCAGGAAGCAATACCCGTGGAGAAGAAGGTGTACATACCGTAGCCGTGTCCTTCGCCAACCGTAGCCTCGTCGGAACCGTCTTCGCAGTCTTCGTACCCGTTGTTGACCTCTGAGAGATCGATTTCATACTCGCCGTCCTCGCACTCAAAGCCACTGGTTTCGTAGGAGTAACCTTCGTATTCGTCGGAACCGTCTTCGCAGTCTTCGTAGCCGTCATTTACCCAAGAGAGAATGATGTCTTCACCGCTGTACAGGCAGGTGAAGAAGGACGTCTCCTCGCCTTCCTCGTCGTAGATCGGTTCGTCGGTACCATCAGCACAGTCTTCTTCGCCATCGTTCACGTTGGACATTGGAACTTCAGACCCGTCGTCTGAGGCGTAGCAGGTGTAAACTTCCTCCTCGTAGGTTGGTTCGTCGCTCCCATCAGCACAGTCTTCTTCGCCATCGTTCGCATAACCAAAGGGCACTTCTTCGCCGTCATCGCAGATGAAAACCTTGCCGTCGTCAACGCTGTGTGGTTCGCCGTCAAACTCTACAGCAAAAGGAGGTGCATGGGTGTCGAGCGTCATGTTGACCACGAGCGCATCGACCAGCGTAGGGTCGTAAGCATCGCTCTTCATGAGCGTCTGCATCATGGCTCCGTCGTCGTCGTATTCCGTCGTTTCCATCATCAGGAAAGCGTGCGTTGTCGCATCGAACATCGCCATCATGGACGTCCCGTCGCTCATGGTTCCGTTGAGACCGATCATCTCAACGCCGCTTTCATCGGTGTGCATCCACATTTCGTATGCGGCGTCGGATGGGAAGAACACATCAGCGCACAGCCAGCCAACGTCCTCGCCACCCCATTCGCAGTCAGCGGCCAACTCAAAGTCCATCTCGTCCCAGCCGGTTTCACAATCGGCAGACCCGTCATGGAACTGGGAAGTGGTCAAGCTGCTACCATCTTCCGAGCCGTAGCAGTCTGCCACATTCAGGTCTTCAACGACCGCTTCATCCGATCCGTCGTCGCAGTCTTCACTTCCGTCGTTGATGTAGCCGAAGTTAATCTCGTCCGAGCCGTCGTCGCACATGAAGGTACTCGGCTCGTCTGAACCGTCGGCACAGTCCACGGCACCGTCGTTGAACTGACTGACCGTGATTTCGGAACCGTCAGCACAGGAGAAGACGCTCTCGTCTTCCGGCATTTCATACTGGGCTTCGTCCGACCCATCGTCGCAGTCTTCGTAGCCGTCATTGGCCCACGAAAGCGGGATGGTGTCCGAGCCATCAACGCACTCAAACGTGCTGATTTCCTCGAATTCAGGTTCGTCGGTAGAGTCCTCGCAATCGTATTCCATGTTGTTAACCAATGAGAGAGCGATGTTTTCTCCTGAATACTGGCAGGCGTAGGTTGAAACCTCTGACCCGGTAACGGGGTCGTAGGACGGTTCATCGTCGCCGCTCGAGCAGTCATCCTCGCCGTCGTTCACGAATGAAAGAGGAATTGTGTCACCCGAGGCGCAGGTGAATTCAGAGACTTCTTCCTCAACAACTTCGTCTTCTGCATCAGCGCAGTCATCTTCACCGTCGTTCACACTGGAGAATGGAATGAGGGTGCCGTCGTCGCACTCAAAGTCCGTGAGTTCTGCCTGATCGTAGGTGGGTTCATCCGTACTGTCATTACAATCGGCCTCGCCGTCGTTGACCCATTGGAACGGAATGGTTTCTCCGTTCTCACAGGTGTAATCGGTACTGATTCGATAGTCCGGCTCGTCTTCTCCTCCGGCGCAGTCTTCACTTCCATCATTGAGGAGTGCGAAACTGATGACCGTCCCGTCCTCGCACGTGTAGTTCATGTTGCCGGTTCCGTCATCTTCGTCGGCTCCCCCGTCACAGTCTTGGATGCCGTCGTTCACAAAGACCCACGGCCAACCTATGTCCTCACCATCCACTTGGCATTCACCCGTGAAGGCTTCGTCGTCCATATCCGCACCGAACCAGTTTTCGGTAGCGAGGACGAACTCGTCGTCGTGGAATTGGCAGTCAACCTCGCCGTCATTCACAGACGACAACGGGATGGTTTCGATGGGTTCGTCGTTCCAGTAGTCATAACACGTGAAAGTGCTTGTTTCATCTGGTCCAACATACGTCGGTTCATCTTCGCCGTCAGGACAGTCATCGTTACCGTCGTTGACCAAGCTAATGGAAACAAATTCTTCTCCGGAAACATCGCCATCGCAGGGGAATTCGAACAATTCTTCAATCTCACCTGATGGGTTTTCATCTGTCCCATCAACACAGTCTTCGGTGCCGTCGTTGACCTTGGAGAGGGCAACCTCTGATCCGTCTTCGCACGAGTACGTCGAGGTCTCGGAGTCGCTTCGGTCGTAGACGGGTTCATCGCTGCCGTCACCGCAGTCATCGTATTCATCGTTGACCCAGGAACTCGGGATGGTGTTTCCGTTGTCGCAGGTGAATTGCGTGATGAAGTTGTCTTCGTCCGATCCATCAGCACAATCCTCCGAGCCGTCGTTGGCAAGGTAGAAGTCGATTGTTGACCCATCGTCGCAGATGAATTGGCTGCCGTCGCTCTGAATGTCAGGCTCGTCGCTTCCGTCAGCGCAGTTCGCTGTCCCGTCGTTCACTTGCGAAAGCAAAACAATTTCGCCGTTGGCGCATTGGTATTGGTGGAAGGTTTGGTTCGTGCTGTCTGCGTTGTAAACGGACTCGTCTTCGTCGTCGAATATGTCAGCGCAGTACCAGTCGGTTCCATCGTATTCGCAGTGTGACCAACCCGATTCGCTGTCATCATCCGCCACGTAGTAGGAACTGTCGACCTTGTACTTCTCGGTGATGGGTGGAAAGCCTTCCTCGTCGGCCATGGCAAAGAGATCGACTTGTACGAAACCGTTTCCGTCGTCAACATAGGTGGCTCTGTAGAGAATTACGTTGTTTTCGCCAAGCAAGGCGAGGGTGATGCTGGTTTTGCCGTTTATCTCGTCAACGATCAGAATACTCAGCATGCTCATGCCATCGTCCTCGGAAATCGCTTCGAGAGACATAACGCCATCGCCTGCTGCTGTCATGGCATCTTCAGCGTCTTCAAGGGTGAAGCACGAAGCGTCGTCAACCTCGGCTGTTTCGTCGTAGTTGAAGGCAGATGCATCCATACATCCGCCCTTACCCTCGGTCTTGTCAGGGTCCTCAGGAGCGAAGTCGTCTTCGTTGGCAACGCCATCGCCATCAATGTCATCATCAAGGGCGTCGCAGGTCCCGTCGCCGTCCATGTC
>CEWG01071545.1_pt1 | contig 13391 bp, 11 predicted proteins | sample 361411 | NCBI WGS metagenome assembly CEWG01 (sample SAMEA2622173, study PRJEB7988) | marine metagenome | biome: marine biome (ENVO:00000447); feature: surface water layer (ENVO:00002042); material: "saline water (ENVO:00002010), including plankton (ENVO:xxxxxxxx)" | depth 5 m | reverse complement strand
TCTTTTACGTCTGTAGAAGGATCTGCGGATGCAACTTGACCAGCGATGGCATACATGTTCTGAGCTTCGTTGACCATACGTCCACGGAAGTGCTCGACAAGATACTCATCAGATGGTTTAGATGCAAAGAAACGACGAACGTTTGAACGTGATGCTTCAAACAATTCTTTGTTTCCTTCCTTGATCTTCTTGACGAAATCTGTTCCAGAAAGCATTTTAAAATTCCTTATCTACAAGTTTATTTAGTATATATGAAAAAGTATCTGAGATCATTTTGTTCTGTATATTCCATTTTTAGGTCTTTTACTGTGTAATTATATTTTTTTGCAACTGAAAATATTTTGTTGTGAGACCACTTATACCACTCAATACCCTCAACACCTTTATGTGGTATACCAGGATTGACTCTGAATATTGCCTCTCTTCTCCACAGTGTGTGTAATTTATCTAATTGATAATCAATAGTTTTCTCATCACCAAAATTTATTGACCCAAGACACAACGCCATATCAAATGGCACCGACTTATATTCTTCTATTGACACTTTTATGTCTGCAGCATCATTGTAAGGATCTATACCGATAAGATTAGGAATCAAACTTTTCAGTTTGTTATACCCACACCCTACATCTAAGACACTAGATGGTTTCTTACTATTAATGTAATCGACCAAATTATAGCCGCTATACTTAAGAAATTGATAATTCGTGTCTTTCCAGATTCCATTGAAATAAGATTCCATTATGCAAAGTCTATCACATCATGACAATTGTAAAACGCAATTGATGTATCCCAAGTAGGTGATTTAGTATTTTCATAATCTATACAATAATTACGTATGTATGCCATATATTCGTGCCAACCAATATTACTATTCCAATCAAAATCTAATTTACTCAAAAAATATTTGGTTGGAGATGTGATGAAGTTTGGTTTTTTTGCTGTTCTCAAAAATTTTCTCATACTTATATTATGTTTATAATTTAATTTTTTAAAATTTTCTTCATTTGCTGGATGATGGTTACCTACTCCCCTATCTTCATTAGGGTCATCTACAACCTGCCATGCAGTATATTTGGGATAAGTTTTAGTAAATGTCATGGATGTCAACCATCTATCATCACAAAGATCTTTATCTCTTAATACAAAAATCATCTTGTTATTAGGAAATGTTTTATCTAACCACTCTAAGTTATGTTTCTCACAAAAGAAATGACATTTTACCATGTAATTATGTTCGTTATCTACCTCTGCATATGGTTTTAGAGATTCTTCAATAAAACTTTCTTTAGTATAGTTTGCACCTATGTCATCAAACCCTTCACCAAACTCCATACCAGGTCCACTAAAGTGACCTTTATGTTCAACATAATATTTCAATCCTTTCTTCTCTTCATATCTATCTTCATTGAAATCTGACGTACTAAAGTTGAATTTTTTACAACACCTCAATAAAGAATCTATTTTTGCCCACCCAGAACCAGGTATGCCAATAAAAAAAACTAATTTTTCAGGATCGAATTGTGAATAAGTCATTACAATTATAAAAAACAAATGGTGCATCAAACATCGGCACCTCAGATTTGAAGAATTGATGAGTCATAATCAACTTCATGTATTCCTCTTTACCTTCTTCATCCCAAACATATCCTAATTTGTTGATAAAGGATTTATTTGGTTGAATTATATAGCAGTCATTATCACGTACAAACTCTCTTATCATTATATCATGCCTACGTATCAGCATCTTGAGTTTTTCGTAATTATATGGATGATCATCTTGAGTTTTTAATCTCATCCATGCTTTGTAATTAGGATAGTGACCTGTAAATGTCATACCTGTTGTCCAACCCTCATAGCATAAGTCCACCTCCCTCAAAACAAATATTATTTTATTGTTTGGAAAGTTTGTTGTCAACCATTGTAGATTTTTTGTTTCTGCAAAGAAGTGAGATCTTATCAAATAATTTTGGTCGTTGATATTATCAAATGGTTTTAGACATTCTTCAATAAAACTTTCTTTGGTATAGTTTGCACCTATGTCATCAAACCCATCACCAAATTCTCTTTGAGGATCCCAGTAAGCACCTTTATGAAATACTACACCACAGTCACCTTGCTTACCTTTTTCTTCTCTATCAGGACTTCTGTCGCTATTGTTGAGATTTAATTTAGAGCAACAACCAAGTAGTAAAGACAGTTTTGCCCACCCACTACCAGGCACTGCTATATAAAATATAAGTTGATCATCCTTTATCATGAAAATTTACCTTGCAGGTCCAATAGAAATGTGTTCTGAAGATGAGATACTTGTATGGAGAAATTATATAGAGAATAAACTAAAAAATTCTTTTCAAATAATTACTCCCAAATACCATCTAGGAAGTGATGCTGAAATATTTGAGAACACTAGAACAAATGTTGAAGAATGTGATATTGTATTTGCTCATCTACCAAAAGCAATAAATCAAAGACGAGCTTCGTATGGCACAATATTTGAGGTTGCATATGGTCATGCACTCAAAAAAAGAATAGTAGTTATTTCAGATGATGAGTTTGTACACAAACATCCTGTCATGAATCAAATATCAGAAATGTTTTACTCTTTAGATGCTGCTGTCCTTGCTCTCTGATGGCGGTGTTTCTGCAATCTCACCCCCATCTATTTGTGCTTGTTTACCTTCTAGTTGTTTAGTTAGCACAAGAATTTTTGCTTCAAAAGCAATGTTTTGTGCAGTCAATTGATTTACTCTACCTTGATACGCTTGAAGTAAGGCGTTTACTTCGTCATTCATAATAAATTATATAACTGTATTATGTATACTAGAAGTTTGACTTGCTTCCATTGTAAGTATTATATGCACTAAGTGTCTCACCATCACGCCCATTTTTGTAATAATTCCTACTCATCGTTTTCCACTTAGGTGGTTTATTTTCTCTAGCCATTCTTTTTCCTTCTTGAACCATTTCCATAAAAACTTCTTTTGGATCTTCTTGATTGTTACTTTGATTTAGTGAGCTAAATCTCCAAGCATATTTCCAAGAAAATTTATAATCCACTTCTTTACCATCTACTTCAAGTCTTATACCTGTATTTGTCATCAATACATATTTCACTTCACTATATGCCTTTTTACCATGACCTCGGAAATAATATAAAAAACTTTGTAAGGCACCTTGTCCCCACACTTCACTAAAAAATTTTTGTAAGTCTTCGTGTACGTCTTTTGTAATAACCTTCATCAGAATGAACCTCCATCGATAGTTATGTTCTCTAGTGAGCGAGTCGTACCAGAGCATGATATGACTTGAGATGCACCTGCACAATCATTTACATACAGAGATCCAATCTCTAAAGCACCCCAAGTGTTTACTGTCAATACGCTTGAACTCTCGGATACTTCAGCACCTATTGCAATTCTACTTGTAGAATCATCCCAGAATACTGCTGCTTTTTTTGCTGACCCACTATAGTAATTCATTACGATACCAACATCCTTGTTAGTATCACTGCCTAGTGCAGAACCATCCACCACCTGTAACTCAAGAAGTACATCCTCAATAGTTGTGTTGACTGTATTTAAGTTTGTGACTGTGCCACTCACTGTGAGGTCACCACCAACTGAGAAGTTACCAGTTGAGTTTATGTTACCAGTTACATTCAATTGTGATCCATTGAATGTAAGATTACCACTGTCTTGTAACTCACCGTTTGATCCAGCTGTTACAACTCTACCAGAGGTAAGATCTGACACTTGCATTGATGCAACTGTTGCTACACCAGACACATTGACATTGGTTGTTTTCAAGAAAGCAACCGTACCAACACCTGTCACATTGACTTCGACAGCACCTGTACCACCACTTTGAGGGTTATTGGGTGCTGTGTCCCATGATAAATTACCTGAACCATCAGACTTCAAGTACCCTGTATTGACAGCAGCTGCTGGCATTACATAATCTTGATTGCTTGAAACTGATAAAGGTGCTTTGATTGTAATTGCATGTGATCCATTATTTCTTGCTTCTGTTAGTTTTACTCCAGACGCTGCTGTAGCACTACCTTTTTCCCAAAATCTTCCTGATCCAATAAATTGGTTATTACCTGTTGTAGAGTCTATACCAACATATAAATCGTACTTGTCTACAGTGAATCCTGGTTCACCTGCTTGTAGACCTGGTAAACTTGCGAGATTACCTCTCTTAAACTGTAATACAGGGTTCGCCATCTTTTAAAAATTTCCTCAGTAGTATTTAGATTTTATGTCCAAGTTCCAGCATCAAGATCAATTTTATTATCTAAAGCCTCGTCAAGTTGATTGATAACTGTTGTAGATAAACCTACAGCTCCTGATAAAGATCCAGCAGCAGAGTCAACCACTGCATCAGGACTCACGAAAACAAAATTGTCAGCGTTGGGATCATATGACAATACAAAATTAGTTCCTATACCAGTTCCCACTGCTGTAGAAATAATGTCTGTGATGTCTCTTAGATTTGCCACTCCTTCCTCCTCTACAGTAAATGCGACGATTGGTTGACCGTCAAGTGTGGTGTCTGCATGATCAGATACGATTCCGACTTTAACAACTTGAATTGCCATATCATTGTGATGCTGTTGGAATTACTAATGCTTGACCCTGAAAGACCTTGGTTTTGACATTACTATTCCTGTTTATAATTAAAACATCATACTCATATCTACCAGCAGTTATGATACCAGTTTGTGCAGCAGTGAGACTTATGGTAAGATTACCTTTAGCAGGTTGTCCACCAAATGTAGCAGCAAAAGCAACGTGACCTGATGCTTCTGAATGCTTCCTCATCTTTGCCGAAAAATCAAAGTTAGTTAAATCCAATGGCGAGTTATCTCTTTTACCTAGGTCAAAGGTAGAAGAGAAATCTGTTCCCTTATCAATTTGTATATTGACTGATGGTACTGCCATAGATCTTCTTCAGTATTTCTATTTATTTTGTTTTAAAATTAGTGATTTCAACAGGTCTATCTCACCACGAAGTGTATCTAGTTCCTCTCTTTGAGAAAGACGTAGTTTTTTATCATTCATGTATCTAGCGTACGCAGCGTTATCAGTGTTTACTATCGCTGTCGTCTTTAGATCTCTTATCAGTGACGGGTGATTTTCCACCTTTGCTTTTGATCGGGTAGGTTTCATCTAGTGTTCCTTCTAGGATTTCTGCTGCTAGGCTATAAGCGTTGATCATGCTACTGCTATCGCTCTGAAGTCGAGTAATTGTGGTACTTGTGCTTGATTGATTGAGGTCAAACATACTTTTACTTGGAATCCTGTGAACGCTGGTAGATCATCTGAAGTAAATTCATACTCAAGGAATTGATCTTCCAAACTAGGAACCACATTTCTGTCTGGTTTACCACTGTTGTTTTTATCAGAGATAACAAACCCTGCTGCATCAAGGTTTTCAAAACCTGGCATCAGTTCAAACACTTTATCTATACTATCAGAGTCTGCTCTGAATAGTCTATACAACACTCTTATGTCAGCAGATGGTGGTCTAAATGCAGCAAACAATACCTTAAGAGATGTAGCAGGGTTCTCCAACCTTATCACTTTTGTAAGATATAGATTATCATGCGGATCATCTAAGTTGTTTGCTCTACTGCTTGTAGCATAGTTTTCTATAGGTCTGTTTATTCTTGATGTAGAAACGCTTATAGAACTCTTGAATGCATCTACCACAGGTGATACGTTTTCATTATCAGTGCTAAGTTGTAAATCTAAAGTCAAAGATTTTTGACCAGGCAATGATCCCATCTGAGCAGTCTCATTGTCTTTTGATGCAACAATCCTAGGATTAGGATAAGTTGTAGCATTTACAAGTGATACTGATTCATAACCTTGATCTGCAAATGATGCTTCACCACCACTGACACTGGTTCCAGCTGTTGTTCTCAACCTTGCATCAAGTCCAGTTCCTTTTGGAATACTGTGTGCGACACTTGGAATAGCAGTATCAAACATTATATTGGTAGTTCCTTTACCTCTAGTTCCACCACCAGGTTTGTCTTTAGAGAATAAAGTAGTTCCAGTAATTTTGACATGGTAAGAATCAAGAGTAACCTTGTCCTCGATAGCAGTCGAAACATTTATGAGTGAGTGTTGAGTATTCAATTTTCTTAGTGACACACCTGATAGTTCATATTTTTGAACTGGTGTACCCACTGGATAGGTTCTTGCAAAGGTATTATCATTACCTCTTGTTATAGTACCACTCAATTGGTTTACACCAACAGATGTGTATTGTATAACTTCGTCGCCTAATAAAGCAAAACCAGGATTGCTGGCTGTTACTTGTGCTCCCTCAAAGAAATTGAATCCTGTACTACTTGCCACACTAACAATGCTGGTGTCACTAACTCCATATGCTACAGTTGTTTTTGTAGGAACAGTATCACCTGTAATTCCATTGATACTCACAGTATTGTTGTCTGCGTAGTTACCATGATTAGGGTGACTTACTTTGAAGTGTAATCCATCGTATTGATCAGTATTTGTTGTCACAGTTGATGGTATAATGTTTGATACAGTTACACCATAACCAAGTGAAGGATTGAAGTATTGTATCTCATTTGTTGTGTCAAATGTTCCTTTACTATTTGTCAATAGCAGTGAGTTAGTACCAGTTGTAACACCTACAGTTAGTAGTAGATTTTGTCCAAGACCCTTTGTACCAAGAGCAGCAGTGAGTGTGTCACCAACTTGATATCCTGTTCCTGTTTGAACACCCTTGACAGTGACACCAGTAATAACACCAGAAGATACAGTTACAACTCCAACAGCACCCGATCCGTTTCCTGAGAGAGAAGTGAACGTAGCACTGCTATATGTGGCATCCTCATATCCTGTTCCCCCATTGGTAATTGATATAGTATTTGCTGCAGTTCCAAGATGTCCAAGTTTTGCTGCCACAATACCTGATGCTCCCGAATTGGAGTCTTGAAGAATCTGCGTTCCTAAATCTACAATACCATCACCAATAGCAGAACCTAATCCGACAGTAACTCTTTTAGAAAATGTTTCTATTGGGTTCTCTGGCAAATTATTACGAGAACCAAAAGTACTTAATTGTGGATTGTAAAATCTTACTGTACCTGCGTCAGTTACAAACTTTGCTTTACGTGCAGTATATTTCATGTCTTCCAACTGTGATGGAGTCCATGTTCCAGCTGTCTGTCCTTTGAATAGAGAACCAAGAGAGGGTTGTTTTGTTACTATGACCTGTCCCAGCTCTGTATTATCAGCAGTAGAAATATCTGCTTCACCAACCTGACAAATCCACTGATTATATTCAGATGTTGCAGTTACGATAACAAAAGCATATTCTCCAGTTGGTAAGTAAATCGGGGATGGGAATGTAAATGTAGTTGCTACAGAAGCGTCTGAAGACACATTGACTTGATCAGGATTCAATACCACTTGTCCATTCTTGACAATATTTCTAGATGGATATCCATTGACCACATTTACAACTCTCACATCTAGAGGTATAGTTTCAGACTTAGTAGCAAAGAAGAAGTCTACTGATGTCATAAAGATACCAGGATTTTCCTCTACTTGGAATGTTTGTGCTAGTGGGTCATCATCTACTTCTTGAACTTGATTGATGACGGTGTTCTGTACATTTGTTATATTATTTGTAACGTTAGTAATATTGAATATAACAGGTTCTGGTATGACAGGAGGTGCTGGCTCTGTTCTTTCAAGGGTAGTATTTGTTATCAATGTACCCTCAGAAAAGTGATCTGCTGCAGCTCTTGAGAAGTTCAAGCCAGGAAAATTATCTTGTGGTCTTAGACTTGATAGCAACGCAGTGTTTGTACCGTTCTCAAATCTGCTTGGTGGTATGTAATACGAACCAAGTAGTGCACCTAGATCATCTGTTATGAGTCTTATCTGACTGATTGTTGCTTCAGCACCACTTGTCTCACCAACAAGTGTCATGCCAACCAAAGCAAACCCAAAGAAGTTTCCATCTGACTTCTGGTTCAATGACTGTATATCAACATTCAATACAGTTGTGGTCTCAGAATAAGCAGATGATAGACCTACATTTGGTGCATATGGGTTTGTTAGGAATGTAATTGTAGGAGCGTTGAAAGGTCCGTCTTTATGATTAGGTGCTGCTAATCTAAATCTTAGATCTGCACCTTGACTGGTATTTTGAGTAGATACTGAAATACCACGAACTGTTTCACCTATCTGAAAAGCACCTTGTACTGGTGTTACTTCAAGTAATTTTGGTATGGTGCGAATATTATTTTCTACCATATCCTCACCAGCAAATGAGTTATAGTGATTAGTACCAGGTTTTAATCGAGTGGCAGTAAACGCTATGTTCTGCTCTCTCATATTTGGTATTGATTCCTCATCAATGATAATATCATTTGAGAATCCTATACCGTCATCTTGCACCTCAAAAACTCTTTCGGTAAATATATCAGACTCTGGATTTAGTGTAAGATTACCATTCCAACTCCTCATCATATAAGGGTTTATATTCTCTACTCTTGTTGCGAAAGGTTGGGATCTATCTAAAACTTCTTCGTAATTTAGGGTAACTAAATCACCAGTCATTTTAATATTAGGTGATCCTAAATCGGTGGCGTATCTGGGATCGACTGAAAGATCTGGAGTGCCATTAGTACCCACAACACTAGCAGAACCGATAAGCAAATCGATAGAATCTGAGTGTTTTCTTGGTGTGAGTTTTCCCTCATTGATATCGTACTTTAGGAATGGAACTGTTTTATCAGCAACATCAAAGTTGTTGAAGGGGTCTACGACGAATCCGTTCTTGAATCTGTCAAGACCTGTGGTAGGATCTGTAATAACTAAACTATCAGTTTTATTTTCAAGTAAAGAAAGTGCAGTAACTACCTCTATATTTTCTATTCTATTCTCCAGAGCACCAATCTCTTTCATAGTGTAACGTTTATTAGCACGGAAGGTGATTGTTACCTCACGTTTTGCATCATAAACATATGGTTGATACTCTATTTTTGCGAGTTCAAATGACTCGGATATAGTCTCTGGTTCTACTGGTCTTACAGCAGGTGTTCCTTGCTGAACAGTGAAAGTAGCATCTCTGTTGAGGAACAATCTATCTATCCTACCAAGGTAGTGATTGTAATCAAACGTTATATTCTCATCAGAAACCAAGACTGATGGTGATTGTCCACCACCACTGAAATCTCTAGAGTCAAATTCAAATGGTGATCTGCTACCTGTGTATGCTGCTACTCTAGGTCTTAGATCAATAACATCAGTGTTACGGATATTGTCAAATGCTGGAACAGAGTCAAAGTTATCCTTTGTGTAACTATTAGCAGTGAGTATATCACCTGAGTCTTCAGAGTTTATAACATAATGGTCAAAGTAAACAGTCAATCTACCCTGTGGTTCGGGAAATCCTTGTTTACGAACAAGTCTTCCATAGTCATAGAATTCTTCTCTCTGTCCTGTATCTAAAATAAAGTTACTTCTAATATTAGGATCGCCAGAGTTTACATTTGAAAGTACAGCTCTTACTCCACTCTCTTCAAAAAATACTTCTTCATCCTCTTGGAAAGCGGATGGATTTTTGAATAGTACATCAACCTTCGTAGTTCCATTTCTTGAAAGAACTTGTGCTGCAGCACCAGAACTTTTACCTACACCAATCTCACCTACTATGACATCGGTATTGTTGCCATTAGGTCCATTAAATGATCCGAGTGTCATGTTAGGTATGGATGCATCTCCAATTCCAGATGACTCAAAAACTGCAACGATATTTACAACATCAGGAACATCAAGAGATATCTCTCTATCCTGTACACGTTTTCCAAAAATATCACTTGGTGTCAATCCATCTTGTAAACCTGTGGTGATACCAGAATTACTTCTACTTGAACCAGTTATTATTTTAGTCGCTTCACGTACAAGTGTTTTTTGTTTTGATTTTACTTTTGATTTTTGTTGAGTACTATGTACAACCACACTTGATTGACTAGCAGTAAGACCAGATATGGTAACCCCTTTACCACCACCTGTTAGAACTACTTCATCAGATGTCAATTGCTGAACAGATCCATCAGAGTATACAATCGTATATCTTTCTTCATCAAAAGGTGCATATACTAAATCTGTTCCTGATAGAGATGGTAGATCCATCTGTCCACTACCGTTTGTTGATTGACCTGTATTTTCAACTCTTATTTGTAATAAAGAAGTTGTAAGATCTAATGATTCAACGTTTGTATTTGCTAGTTCTGAATATAAGAAACCACTAGAAGAATCTCTTAGTTTACCTGTAACGATTTTTAGATCACTGACAGTTGTGGTAGAACTTGGAAGAGCTTTGTGACATATACCTGATATAGTATTAGGTGCTGCCACCACAGTCACATTATTATTTGTTGCACTTACAGCACTTACCACGTTGAAAGTAATATCAGTGATACCTCCACGTTTGTATGATATAACATCACCAACCTTGAAGTTGGACACCCAACCTGGTGTACCACTTGTCACCACTCCACCACTGGTGATACTAAATGATCTACCTGTAAAGTCTTTCTTTGGTTCTAGAAGCACATCAGCAGCAAATGTTCTACCAGCTGCTGTAGACCTAATTGATTTGACATCACCTAAATCGAATTCACTAATAGCAGTTATCACCCTACCATTAATATTACCATTGATTATAATTTGCTCATCATTTATAAATTTACCTGACACTTGATTCAGAGTAACAGTTGTGCTATTTGACACAGCAGTTCGTAAGAAACCTCTTGCACCACTATTCCTACCCTCTATAACTGCAGGTAGTGCTATTGTGTGTGCTTGATTTATTGTAAGTTCTGTATCTGTTTGGATATCAAATAAGAATATCTCAAACACACTGCTATCTCCCGTATAACCTGCATTCTGCAACTTGTAGTCATATACTCTTGCCCTCCCTATTGAATTACCTGCTGCATTAGATTTAGTAGAACCTAATCTGGCACTTCGTAAATCAAGAAAGTCTGATGTAGCAGCAGACAAATTGATTCTAGCAGAACTAAAGACATTATTCAGTCTTAGTCTATTACCAGCTTGAAAAGGAACAGCAGACGATTCTACTAATCTTGTTGTTCTTGGTTTTGGTACGTCAATATAATTTGACCCTACTGATTTAGTTTCGTATCCTTTGACGTATGCTTTACCAGGACCGACTCTTATATTCAATAGATCTTTTGTTGGTACATTACCCTCATCAGTTTTTCCTTCAGGGAAGAATGTTCCAAACACAGAGTGTCTATCGTTCAAACACTCTTTTGCTTCAAGATCAAATTTAGTAACAAAATAATCACCACTCTCGTCATATGTTCTTCTTGCAAATTCTTTTGCTAACTCTGCGTAGAGAGTTGTCTCTATAATTTTTTTGGTTTCTCCAGTATCAAGACGTTGCAATTCAATAAAGTTTTCATCTTGAAAATCTGTTAGTTCTTTCTTAATAAGTGATAAACTAATCTTGAGCCTATCAGCACCAGGAGCAGTGTAGTTGGAGAATCCAGCAGCATTATCATATAAACTGTTATCATCAACAGCAGTGATAATTTCCTCTTTAACATTGAATCCTACTCTATATGATGGTAGATTTGTGTACTGATCAAGTATAATAGTCTCTGGGTTTACCTCTACAAACACTCCTCTTGCAAAGAATACACCTCTAGTGATAGTGAAAGATGAACCTATTGAGGCACAGTTTGAACCTATGGTTGTAGCAAAATCAGATCCATTTGATATGGTTGTTACACCATAAGTAATGTCTGCTAGTGTTGTAAGTGTTTCACCATCTAAAAATTGTTCAGACAAATAATCATCAGAACTTTTTTCATATTTTACAAATAAAGTTGTATTATTGGTTATGGAATCTGATGATGATAATACTTTTACAACTTTTGCAGTGATGCCAGATGTCTTGCCTTGTATTGTTACACCAACTAACTTATCATAATAGAGTTCTACAGGAACACCAAAGAATGTAGATTCTACTTTTATAGAAGTATATTGAGCATCGTATTTGAATACACCAGGAATCACCATCGATCCCTCTTTGAATATATGTTTACCAAACTTTTCTATCTGACTTTGTAAGATAGATTGTAGTGTGGTAAGTTCTCTAGCTTGTATTGGACTGCCAGGTTTGAATAAGACTCGATTGAAATTCTTCGACGAGTCGAAATCATCAAAATATGGACTGACGTTTAGGTTGGTGTTCTGAGGCATCTTATTAGAATTCTAAGATAATTTTAATATCTTCACGTTGGTTAGTTGCTCTAGTCACTTCTGGTCTTTGATCAATGTAGATAATGTTACCAGAGTATTTTTTGATCTCTGGATTAGCAAGTCCACTGTTATATGTCTGACCAAAATAATATGTTCTTGAGTTCACTGTGGTTGAAACTCCTGTAAAACCAGTATCTATAGATAAGGTTTCTGTTCCTCCTGTGGTTTTGACGATTATATTCGCAGAACCACCAGTTGCAGGTGTTGCAGTAAATCTATTTAGTTTGTATCCGTAAGTGGGTTTATTACCTGAGGAGTCATTTATAGCAACGGATCTGTCTTGCCAATACTGCAATGATTTAGTTACAGGATCATATCCTATTATTTTACCAATAGCAGTAGATCCTACACCCACTGTTTGAGTTACATCACCATCAACTGCCACAGACATACTTGTAGTCGCAGCACCAGCAAGTCTCAAACCATATACTCCCGAAGCAGAAGAAGCAGTGAGTAAATCAGTGCTTCCAAATTGCTGTGGATTTTCTATGATTCCTATTCTTGCAAACTGGTTTCCTGTTGGGAAATCGGGGTTAGTAACATCACTATTCTCTATTCTTGAGTATACAAGAACTTTGTTTGCACCTAGTTCTCTGTATATGTCAGCACCGTGACCGCCAGGTGGGGGCACAATGACAGAGAATGAGGCACCACTACCAGTTACCACATCATCAAGATCCAACGTAGCAAAGGAATATCCACTACCACCATTTGTGACTTGAACTGCAGAGGGTTTACCATTGATGAATGTAACAGATGCCAGTCCGTCAGATCCATCTCCTCTTATAGGCACTGCATTCTTCGTACCGTTGAATTGATATGATGCGTTAGTGACATCCTCAATAACCACGGTTTCTATCTTACCATCAACAGCAGCATTCCTTACATCTGCTACAGCAGTATTGGTTGACCAATTAGCTGGTACAGGTATGAACTCAGCACTATCAAATTTTATGATATCACTAGGTTTTATAGTATAAAGATATTTCCAAATATATCCATCACTCTCAAGTCTTGGTTGTAAGTCAGTGTGAGTTGGTT
>CEWG01408175.1_pt1 | contig 13415 bp, 8 predicted proteins | sample 361411 | NCBI WGS metagenome assembly CEWG01 (sample SAMEA2622173, study PRJEB7988) | marine metagenome | biome: marine biome (ENVO:00000447); feature: surface water layer (ENVO:00002042); material: "saline water (ENVO:00002010), including plankton (ENVO:xxxxxxxx)" | depth 5 m | reverse complement strand
CCTTGGGATTAACAGTCCCACGCTCCACCAGCTAAGCTAAATCGGCATCGTGGCCGAGTAACCACTCCTTTATGACGACTTCGGATAATTTGAAATTAAGAAATCACTGAAATCAACCTTGTAGTTTGCTCTGGCTTTTGATTAGCGATTTCAAGTGAGTTAGTTAACTTGAACAAATCATCTTCTGTTATTTGCTCATTATGATGAAAAACTAACCAGTCATGTCCCTTTGCTATCTTTTGGCCATGTTCGATTAGAATTTCAAAACCAATTTCGGGTATAATTTCGTCTTCAATCGAAAACCTACCTGCACCGTGTTTTCTTGCTATTTCAGCGAAAGTCATTGAATTGATAGAACCGACATACCCTGATTCGGTTGCTTTGAACCTAGTGGCATTGTCAGCAAATTTCAATACCTCCTTTGGATTTTTGACTAATAGTTCCGCAACTCTGCCATCAACGCCTTGCGAGATACACATTTGCTTGAAAAAATCTAATGCCCTTCCATTTCCAAGAACATCTACAACCATTATTTCAGCCTCATAATTATTCGCTGCCAAGCCACTTTGAACAAGAAGAGGAACACATTGTGTAACAACTAGTTCTCTGGTATCTGAAGAACCATGGCCTTGTAGCACCTCAATACTGCCTAACACCTCGAGAGAATTTCCAACATATTTTCCTATTGGGAAGTTCATTTGGGTTATTTGGGCTGTTGTATTAATTCCCAAACCAGTCGCTGCACCGACCATCGATCTAGCCAGAGCTTCAGCATCGGTTTGAGTTTTCATAAATGCGGCATTACCACATTTTACATCCAGTACTAGGGAACCCAATCCTTCAGCGGCTTTTTTTGAAATGATCGATGCGGTTATGAGGGGGATGCTATCTATGGTATTAGTCACGTCTCTTACCGCATATAGTAGTCCGTCGGCAGGAGCAATTGCATCATTTTGTGCAGCAATACAACAACCAATTTCAAAGACCTGTTTTTGCATCTGCTGGGGTGAAAGTAAACAATTGAATCCCGGAATTGATTCTAACTTATCTATGGTTCCACCAGTATGTCCGAGACCTCTACCAGCAAGCATGGGGACTTTCAAACCGCAAGCAGCAAGTGCTGGTGCAAGTATCAGCGACATTTTGTCTCCGACTCCCCCAGTGCTATGTTTGTCGACAACCAATCGATTATCATCCCAATTGAGAATCGAGCCAGATTCCATCATTTCTCTAGTCAAGACAATAGTCTCTTCCACCGAAATTCCATTTCTATGAACCGCTTTAAGCCATTTTTCAATAGTAGTTACTGGAATAGAACGGGATGCAACATCCCTAATGAATTGTGCTAGGATGTCCAGATTCATCGGTTGCTTTGATTCCACTGACTTGATTAAATCTTCAATTTTGTGTTGATTCATCTTAATCATCACTTTTGGCTAGTCCAATTTCTACCAATCTCTTGTGAAGATAATCACCTGCTGAAATAGATTGGTAATTTGACTCACCACCGGTCATTTCTATGAACTCTGGTCTTGGAGTTAAATCAATTTGGTTTCTCGGATGGACAAACATAGGCATTGAAAATCTTCTTTCAGATTTCGAACTAGGATTAACTACCCGGTGGGTTGTTGATTTGAACAATCCATTAGTTAGATTTTGAATCATGTCTCCAGAGTCAACGATAATGTATCTTGCGTCGCCTTCTACCTTAATCCAACTTCCATCATGATCCATTACTTCGAGACCGTCAGCAGTTGCAGTTACTAGTAAAGTAATGAAATTAATATCTTCATGTGCTGCTGACCTAACAGCGCCTGGGGTTACATTTTCTCCTAAAGGTGGGTAATGGATAATTCTCATAATTGTATTTCCATCTTCAGTCATTTCCCCCAACCAATCTTTACCCTTGCCTAAATAGAGGCTGCATGCCGATAAAAGGTTCAAAGAAAGATTTTCCATTTTTTGGTAAAGATCATCTATAGTTTCCTGAAATAGCGGTACAGTGTCGTTTGGCCAAATGTTGGTAGGGTAATTAGGAGTGGTAACTTCACTGTCATGACTTCGACCGGTTTGCCAAAATTCTTTCAGGTCGGGAGCAGGGTTATCCTTTGCATGCTCAACGCCAAATGCGGTATACCCTCTTTGATGTGATATATTGGGTTGTAGATAGTTACTTTTGAGTGACTGGTCTAGGCTGAAAAATTCATCACCACGCTGGTAAGATTCTTCGATTAAACCGATAGGTATGCCATGATTTTTAAGCGCAAAAAATCCTATGTCCTTCAGTGAATCACCAACCTGTGATACAAATTTTTCACGTCTTTCTGGGTCTTCAGATAAATAGTCATCAAAATCAATTACTGGAATGCTTCGCGTCATGTTATCGATTGTGCGAAATACCCACAGTGTTTCAATTCTGCCCTAAAAAAATGAAATAAACATCGTTTTCTCTTATTCTATAGTTGCGTCGCTGTACATTCGTAGAACGACGACTCCTGCAATGATTAAACCAATCCCTATGTACGTTGCAGAATCTAATTTTTGGTCCAAAAAGATGACTGATATTATCGCTATTGCAGCGATTCCAACACCTGACCAAATTGCGTAAACTACTCCAAGAGGTATTGAGTCCAAGGTCAGTGATAGAAAATAGAACGCAGCACTGTAACCAGCCAGTACAATAACTGAAGGCCAAAATTTGGTGAAACCTTCGGTAGATTTTAGGAATGAAGTTCCGATAACTTCAGAGAAAATTGCCAAAATTAGAAAAATCCAATTCGACATACCTATCTAAATTAGTCTCTAATTTTAGACAAAAGACGAACCATTTCAATGTAAATCCAAATTATTGTTACGAGGACGCCAAATGCACCCCACCACTCTGCGTTTTTCGGTGCTTTCCACCTGACACCAGATTCAATAAAACCAAAATCTGAAATTAAACTCAAAGCGGCAACACACAAGATGAAAACAGTAATTCCAATCCCAATAGGTCCGGATGTGTGTAAGTAAGGTACTTCGAAGGGAGTGAAGGCAGAAAAAATCCAAGACAGCACATACATCAGCATAATCGATGCAATAAGGCTTCCAATTACCTTGTTAAATGTCGGTGTTGCTTTGATTACTCTAGATGAATAAACTACTAGCATGGCTCCGGTAATGAAAATAGTTCCAAAGCCAGCCTGAATAATAATGCCTTGATAAGCGACCTCGAATATCAGTGAAATAGATCCGACAAACATCCCCATTAGCACTGCATATATGGTCATTAGAGTAGCCGGCTTTTCAGGTCTCATAAATCCAAGAATAAGTGCGACAACAATTCCGCCAAGCATGCCACCCCAAGTTAGACCGGCTACGACCGAAGTATTACCCGAAGCGATAGCGTCTAGGGAAACGTAAATTGAAATAAGCGCAGAGATGGCTACAACGCCAATTAGGTATGACAATTTGACAATGGTGCCTTGGAATGTCATTGTATTTTGGCCAGTCAAATTAGACCAGAAATTTTGAGTCATTACGGGATTGCTGGTAGTATAACGCATCTTTATCGGTGTGGCTAACACTAGGACCTTTGTCAAACTTACGCTGAATAAGACTACTCAAGTTGCTCTTCATAGTAGTTAGCCAACTGGTCCATGCTCCAACCTTGCTCAAGATAAGCTTGAATGGTTTCCTTGTCCCATCCAGGACATCTAGCTAGGTCATCATTGGTGATTTGATAAGCCACTGGTTCAGTCGCATTATTACCGGTTGGCGAGTCACTTCCGTCAAGCACAGGCATGGCCCATGATCCAATTTCAGTATCTGCTTCAGAGTTCTGGGCAAGCATCATCTCTTGCTCTTCAATCGAAACTAGATCTTTTGCGGATTCAGCCTTGGACTCTAACCGTTTTAGGATAATAAAGGCTCCACCGGCTAACAATGCAGCGCAAAGCATTACAATTAGCATTGTTGAACTTGAATCTTCATTTTCACCCTTACTTTTTTCAGCCAAATTCAATCTTTGATTATTAGAACAACCTTCAGTGTCAGTAGGGGTATTGGCAGGGGTATTTGGACAAATGTCTGCATCATTGACAATTCCATCACCATCCTCATCCCCTACAGGGTCAATTGTTTGGTTTCCAGAATTATTATTCACAGGTTCTATACCTCCTAGGTCACACCCCAAGGCGGTAGATTCGTTAATACCGTCGCCATCAGCATCGGCCATGTTTAGGGCATCAAATGGAGAAACGGTGACAATATCACTGTCTAGTGCAGTACTCTGCGCCCACGCTATTTCAATGTCATCTGGAACGCAATCACCATCGGTGTCTACTTTTAGGGGATGGCTACCTTGAATAAATTCAATTAAATTACTCAAACCATCTCCATCGGCATCAAACATATCTTCAGTAATTCCAGAATCTAGTACTCGCTTGGTACGATTTAATCCATTAGGTACTTCCCACTTATCGATAAGGCCGTCCTGGTCAGAGTCTGTTACATTATCCAGTCGATTCCAGTCTTCATTCCATGCCGCCTTGTATACTTGAGCAATTACTTGAGAATGAATTACTACACCCATTTCTCTATTCCTATTCATCGCCGAACTGCCAAGATTTATTGACGAAACTAAAACACTAGATTCATCGACAATAATTCCCTTATTGTGTAGTTTAGATACATCATCATCTTCGCTCATTACAATTGCTGATGCATCTAAACCTTCGGTTCCATTCCATTGTTCGTTTAACAGATCAACAATATCTTGGTCGTCATCATCTAGATATGCCCCGTTTATTATCAGTCTGACACCCACACCTCTGAGTGCTGCTTGATAGAGAGAATCTATGACTGGGCTTTGTTGACCCCAACCCCAATTCCAATCGACATCGAGAGTTTGTTGTGATAGTACCACTTCATAGTATGCACTATCGATTAAGTTGGTAATTCCTGTTATACAATTATCTGGACAAGTAAGAACCTCACCGGTAATATCTACTGAGTAAGAGGTTGCAGTTCCACCACTTCCTGGTGAGTTTACTCCCGGCATGGTCCAGTCCGATGGCGCATCTGAAGATGAGTATGGGGTGATGTATGATGACTGAATGTTGCTATCAAAATCCATTTGTTGTAATACAATATCGGCTAAATCTTGGTTTTCAATAATGACGCTCCATTCAACATTTCCTCTAACTCCCGGCGCTGGAACAGATGAAGGTTTCCAATTGCCGGAGGACATCCAAACGCTATTACCGTCTCTAACTGCTACCTTGCTGTGAATAAATCTGTATTGTTCATTATATTCTCCGCCAAACCAAAATACTTCTGCACCAGCATTATCAAGTTCGCTAGCAAATCCATACTGTAGTTGCATGTCACTGTATGACCAAATATTGCAATCACAACCTTGGTCCAAGACAACTTTCACTTCAATATTATTTGATGCAGCATTCATCAGTGCTTGGACCAGTCTTGGCTCTTGCATTTGATAGAGGTGAACTTGAATGGATGTAGTTGCACCTTCAATCCAGTTTAGTAAATCTAACAGACCATCCTGTGGTCCTATTAGTGGGGTAACTGTACTCTGTCCGCTGAATTGGTTATCAATGCAAAGGTTGCTTGCACCTAGAACGCTCCAACGGTAATTCCAATCTGCAGCTGAATCGGTATCAGGAAGGAAATTACAACCATCACCCCTGACATAAACAATCAAATCAATTCCGTTGGTTGGAGGACTTACCGATTCACCGTTCCAATCATTGGAGTCAGTAGGTCCATTGTCATAGACTATCGAATCAGAAATCGTGCCACTAGTGTCTAGTATTCTTATTGAAGCACCCGAATCCGGAATCAACATTTCTTCGCCCAAAATGTCGCTAAACGAATAGTAATCAATCCAATCCGAATTTATTGGTGATGACTCACTGACCCAAATGCCAACCGCATCATTGGCTAAAACCACCGAATTCCCTGAAGGAATAGTTAATTGTCCAACGGTGTAACTATTGCTGTTTCCACCGGATGTAACTTCAAAACTCCAACCAGCAAGATATGCAATATTTTCACCAATATTTTTGATTTCGATAAAATCAGAATTACTAACTTCTGAATTACTACCCTGTGACATCATTCTAGTCATAATTATGTCACCAGCCATAGCAAGATTGCTGAAATCAGGATTTTCTTGTGCAGGTGTGCTCCAGGGAGATTCAGTCCACCCGTCAGCTGAACGAATCTTGGATTTACAAGCAGTATTTTCTCCAACAGAGATTACTTCTACTTCATGCCCATCAGGATTGTAAAGAGTTATGCTGTGTTGGTTCATCAACAATGAATTATCAAATCTGACCAGCCCGTATTCTCCGCTTGCCAATACACTACTTTCGTTGTTATTACCACTTAGATTTTCAAGATTGATATCATTTACATTGCCATACCCTAAGATGAATTCACGATTGCCTAAGGAGGTATCAATTCTCCACCTGCTCAAATTAATGTCAGCGGTATCATTATTGTAAAATTCAATCCAATCATAGTCTGGAGTGGAGGAACAGGATGCCATGAATTCTGTTATCAGTAGGTGATTTGATTCTGAATAAGGAGGCCATTGAGGGTTTACTTCCCCAGGTGTTTGCCAGATTGATTGTACCCACCCTGTCAACAAACTAGCAGTTTGGTTTGCATAACCAGAATGACTAGTCCCTGGAGCGATCAGTGATGCTGCTTCAACGGTTTCGTTCCAGCCAATGACATCAACTATCGAGTTATAAGAATCCACCAATGTTATAACGTCAGGAACAGTGTTCTTGAGTGAAAATGAACTGGTTCCGTTCATTGCAACAAGTGCGACTTCGCCGGGTTGAATCAACGTGCTAGACTGCATCGGCAAGTCAATCGCATCGATGACAAAGTTCCGATTATTGGCTTTTAGTTTCCACCCATTAATGTTAACAGCAGTTGAGTCATTATTGTATATTTCAACCCATTCCCCTTTAGGCCAAATTTGGGTGTCAGCACCTTCCGGATTAGGATAAATTTCACTGAATAACAAGTCGCTGGTAGAGATTTGTCCAGTACCTGGCTCAGGTTGTCCGGGTGTCGACCATGATGAAGGAGTCCATGGATTGGTCGGATTTGAATCTCTAATCAACGAGGTGTTTAATCCAAAATCATTTGAATACCAAGCCACATCAGTTATTGTATCTGTTGGGTCAAACAAGATCAGATGATCATAATAATCCCAGAGTCTAGTTTCGCCTACAAATTGAACTAATCTTCTACCATCAGGTTCAATGTTCGTGGCACCTTGAGTACTATTGGAAACAAGGCTTACTGAGTCCAGCAACGTAACATTACCCATTCCATCGATAATTTTCCATCCGTTCAAGTCAACAGTTGACAACCCAGTGTTATGAATTTCAACCCACTCACCTTCAGGGAATGAAGTGCCATTGGTGTAAGCATGAGGCATCAACTCAGTAAATCGAATTTCACCTGGAACTGGAGATAATAACTCAATTGGCAAAGGATTGGTCGCATTCAAACTAGGATAAGATGAATAGAACAAATTTTGATTGACAGAGTCATACGAAAGTGAATACCCGTTAACAGTATCAGTCCATGAAACTGAATGGGTTATACTCCCATTAGGCATCTTGAGGTATAATTGCTCAGCACCATTATTCAAGACTCCTGAATTTGAAGAGCCATTGATTGCTATAATTCTCGTGTGGCCTCCCGCAATGTGAAAAGATTCAGCAACAGATGAGTCTGAGTCAATCAAATGTTCCAAGTCCATGTAAACTTTATTGCCAGCATTATCCTCAATATACCAACCTGAAAGGTTGATTACATCGGTTCCTGTGTTCAGAATTTCGACCCATTCTCCACCAGGCCAAAAATCGCTGTCATCTGATGGCCAAGGATTCGACATTACTTCATTGATTTTGAGTTCGGTATCAACAATAGTGGGACCACCAGTGGCTGCTCCATCGTTATCACCGCCGGGTGTTGTGTTGTTGGTTGCAATCCAGTAATTGGTTGCTCCATTCGGATCTTGTTGTAAACTAGTACCAGAAGGAGCACTGCTAGAAAAAGACCATGAAGCAACATCTAGTTGAGTTCCTGAGGAATCAAACAGCGTCATATTATCATTTGAATTCGACATGTAAAACATTGAGTTAGGCATACCGTTTCTAGCGATTACCATATATTCACCTGGTCCGATAGTCCAAGAATTTGAATCGGCAGAATCATAGTCGACAATTGTCGTGGAATTGAAAATCAATTGCTTTTGAACCTTATTTTCGACATACCAATCTAGAATATCGATACTGTTAGTTCCGTTATTGTATAATTCAATCCATTCACCGCCCGGCCATGCTGCATTATCCGCTCCGTTAGGGTTGGGTAGTGCTTCGTTTAGGCAAACATCTGATAAACATGCTATAGAGGCTGATTTTTGAGTGCTTTTAGGCGATTCTAATCGTTCCTCAGTAACTGTAAAAAGAGGCATTACTGCAGAAATAAACATTAGTAATACTAGCGCTAAAGAAAGTTTTCGTGGGTCCATGTCAAGTCCTCTAAATTGATGGCGGTTGGTCAAAGGGCATATGACTTTTGATTTGAAGTCTTAAACATTCAGAGGAAACCAAAGGCATCACTGGCCTGATGGAAAGTGTAAATCATAATCGGAACAATGATTATTCCCATCCCATGGCTTCGTCTAATTCCAATTCTTGGTGGTAATAAACCGATAATAGTTCCAATAATTAAAACTCCAATTCCAATAAATCCAGTGGTAAACCATACTAGTGCGGCTACAAAGATAATGACTCCCATAACCATCTGTTGTAGAGGAATTGCGGCATGTAATCGAAGCATACCTTTGCCGACTATTTTCATAAGTGGCATAGCCATCATTCCGGCGGCAACTGTTACAGCAATCAATCTAATGAAATCAGCAGTCGGTTCAGCAGAAGACCATGTGTCAATCGGGTACATCATTTTCAACGCCAAAGTTGCCCCAGAACGAGAACGTCCAATGATGTATAAGAATCCGAGAACCATTACAGTTACAGCAGTATTGACTGCAGATAAGATGGCGATAACCTCTAAGTCTTGCTTGGTTTGAGGACCTTCACTACCACCTTCAGCCTCTGCCATGGCGATTTCAAGTAACTCTTCATCAGATAGTTCGGTTAATCTTCGGGTTTCCCAATCCATGCCATAGCCTTCTTTGCCTTGTACCTTAGCTGCTACATTTCTGCCTCCCATCACTAATACCGTCGCTTGCGAAGCAGTCATTCCCGGTAAAACACCCATAGAAGCGCCAGCAACACCGGACCAGAAGCAAGGAACTACTAATGGTCTAACAGGTGGTAATGTCCAATCCTCTTTTTGTGGTGGAATATGTGATGTAGTAGCATAAATGTCTAACAGATTAGCAATACCAAAAAGTCCCGCAAGGCTTGGCAGTAATAGACTTGCGTCGGGAATTCCGACTGGTGAGCGTGCAGGTAGACTGAAAACAGCCCAACCATAGAATCCGGAAAGTAAGAAAAACCCGGTTGCAGTCAGAAACCCTGCGAATCTAGAGTCGGTCCCCAATACATTTCTAGTGGCTTTACGCATCCACTTTGGCCAGTCCAATCTTGTAGTTTCCGTAGCCAATAGAAGGAATGATATTCCTAATAGTAAGAAGAAAATAATATTCCTCAAGTAATCATACCAACCAAGTTCATCTCCGAATGCGATTCTTGCCACTATGATTAGTGGAAGTGACAAAAATAATCCGAGCTGAGAACCTCTTGCTGACCAAGCAACTCCTCTTGCAGCATTACCTGATAGTAGCATTCTGTGGCCCGGAAGTAGCGACAGCGCAGTATCTCCATCTGGTGCTCCGAGTAGCGCTGAAGGAATATAGTTGAGGAAGGTATGAACAGTTCCTGTGGATACAATAATAGCGGCAACAGCAGATAATGGAATCCCCCAATCCAAGAATATCGGTGATAATGCTAGAAGGATCAGAGCGACGTTGTTAACGTGGAAACCAGGAATTAAACCTGTCATTGAGCCCATAGCAACGCCAAAAAATAGAGCGAACAGTAACCATCCAAGATCGAGAAAGTATGCTTCGAACATCTCATCACCTCAATTAGGACTGTTTGGATTTGTGTCTTCTTCTATTTCGAACCTATCATTAGAGCCGTCACCATCGGTGTCAGGGTTAAACGGATTGGTTCCATAACTCGACTCTAAATCATCTGATAATCCGTCTCCATCGCTATCCTTAACATCTGCACTGATTAGTTGGAACGTCATTGAAATTGAATCGACATCTTCTATCTGCATCATTCGACCGGTCCATGTCATAGATGTTCCATTGTGTAAAGAATCGGTTCCAATACTGTTTGTTCCAGCAGTTGACAAGCGAATACTCTGATTGGTCCCCTCTCTTTGGAGCCACCAATTTCCATCTTCATCTTCAACTGCTAATCCATTCAGATTGACCATTTGATTACGAGAATAGCCCCATTGTGTTGCCCCATCATCCCATAATAGATTTTTAGCATCGGGCACATATCCGACCACATATTCGTGAACTTGCAGTCTAATCCGCATATCTTCATCATCCCAAGTTACCGAAACATTGGCTATGATTTCTTGTCCTGCTTCGAGCCACTGAGTCGAGGTTTGGGCAGGGAATGTCGCTGCAATCGTAGTTTGACCAGGAACGTATCCCGAGGAATCAACAAAATAGCCATTCACATCTTCAACCGATGGTTCGATTGGGTACTTGATATACGCACTTAGAGTGTACCTTTGATTGGGATTGTTGATTAGATCTGTTGGGCTACCTGATAATAAGGCTAGTAAACTAACTGTGGTTTCACTACCATCAAGGTTCCCGCTTGGAGTGCCTTCATTAGCATTTATGCACCAAGTAGAATCCGCTTCAGACCAAATTAGCCTTCCTTGTAAATCATGGAAAGTATTGTGCCATGAGTAATTTGCCGATGATTCGATGTCGGATTGGCTTGGAATGAGGCAAATTTTAGTTCCACTAGGACCTCGCAGCAACCATTCATTATTATTTATTTCAACATAGCCTGCGATGTTGACTAAATTTCCAGACTGATAACTCCAGGTTGATTCAGCACCCCAATCAAGTCGGATAATATCTACGGGGTGATTTCTGTCAACCAATATTTCAGGGCCTTGAACCGACATGACCCAATTCATGTCTCTTTGATTGTAAGAAATAGTTCCAGTCACCTGTATCTTAGAAGAAGATTCTATCCATTCACCAACATTAGAACGAATGTTTAGTTTAATTTGGTGTTCTGAATTTCCGTACGATGGATGGTCTCTTAGGTCGGCGGTAACAAACATTTCATCCGGAGGGATAGATTCACCTATGTAGCCAGTGAGGGAAATGACTTCATCGACATATTGGTCAGGTTCTCTAGCAACATCAGCAATTCCTAGTTCAATTACATCCGGCAAGTCGTCTTCGCTCCACTCCATTGCTCCAGAACCCGTGGCAATCATGTAGATGTTGCCTTCATACTCCATAACTTGTCCAGTGATTACCACATTAGTCCCAATTGGTGGGATTTCTGCAGGTCGACTCCACCTTGCTTCAACTACTGCTGTGCCATCGGTAACAATAACATGTGTTTCCCAATCTCCTGAATTCCATGGGTCTTCACGCCATGAGATGATTTCCCCTTCGACTTTTACCACTTCATTTTTGTATTCAACTAATTCATCCATCTCGATGATGTCAGGTTCCCTAATCATAGCGTAATAGTTCAAGGTTGCAACCAAGAAAATCGCCAAGGCAAACATAACCCATAGTTGCTGCCCACGGGTAGCAGGGTCGTCATCAGTAATTTTGTTCATTATGCTCTTGAGCATGTCCGCCATGTTTCACTCGAATCCTACTCAACGCATAGCCGTTTTGGATGTAGTTTTAGAAATAAAATGCTAATTTTACGCGTCCTTTTTAACTGAAGAACTGAAGCACTGTTCGGGATGGACATGCGTGACAGGGTCATTCGTGATGAAATACACAGGGACATTCTAGTTCCGAGTAGCCATGCCAAAATTATTGATACGCGTGAGTTCCAGAGACTTCGTTCTATACAGCAGTTGTCTACTTGTGAATATGTTTTTCCAGCAGCGACACATAACCGATTTTCCCATTCTCTCGGTGCTTATTACTTAGCGAGGCAACTGACTTTTTCTCTAAACGAGGTCCAACCAAATACCATTTCAAACGAAGACGCTGAGTTAGTTCACCTCGCAGCATTGCTGCATGACATTGGGCATCCGCCATATTCGCATTTACTCGAGACTCCTGAGGTTTTCGCAACCTACCACTCACATGAACACTGGGGTAGGTTGCTACTTGAATCCGAAGATACAGAAATCGGTGCAGCACTGCGCGAAGTTATTGGCGAGCAGAGGTTAAACCGCTTGTTTGCCTTGATGGACGGTCACAATGAGTGTGATGGAAAAGAAATTCCTCCTTTCATGAAGGAGATTGTTTCCTCACAACTCGATGTTGATAGAATGGACTATCTGGTAAGAGATCAAGCCAATACAGGGGCTCAGATTGGTGGTTTTGACATCGCAAGAGTTTTCAGAGCTCTGAGAGTTGGCGATAATGGGCACTTTTATGTTAAGAATTGGGGGTTACCGGCGATTGAGGCGTACCTAGTCACACGTTATCACATGTATAATCAAGTCTATTTCCACAAGGTCAACATGCTTACTCAAAATTATCTAGTAAGGATGCTATCAAGGGCAAGAATCTTGGCACTAAACGGTCAATTAAAAATCGACGGTAGGTTGAGAAATATGCTTCTCAATGACCAACTCACAGCAGTAGAGTATTCCGAACTAAACGATTCTCATGTCAAAGTTGCACTTCCAGATTGGGCGGCTCACGACGATGAAATTTTATCACTATATGCCGAAAAATTACTTTCGCGAAAAAATTTCCATAAGTCTATACGAATTGACACATTAACTATAGAAATGGTTGAAATAATTAAACAGAGGTTAGAGGAGTTGGTTCAATCTAAAGGTTATGACCCTTCCATCCATGTACTTTATGCCAGAATTTCCAAGCGAGGTTACATGCCTTATGAACAGGGTATAATTCTAGAGGATGGAAGGGATGCTGCAGATCATTCTTCGATGATTAGGTCGCTTTCCCAACCTAATGAAAGGGCATTAATTTTTGTCCCTGAAGATATTAGAGACGTAATTGAAATCACTGTCAGAGATTGGATTAAACCCGGACAGTCTTCTCTTTCACAGTTTGATTAACGATAAGGTTCAACTGTAATGTCTTCCACGGCCACCCTACGGGCCTGTAGCTTAGTTGGTTAGAGCACCCGGCTCATAACCGG
>CEWG01227691.1_pt1 | contig 13418 bp, 12 predicted proteins | sample 361411 | NCBI WGS metagenome assembly CEWG01 (sample SAMEA2622173, study PRJEB7988) | marine metagenome | biome: marine biome (ENVO:00000447); feature: surface water layer (ENVO:00002042); material: "saline water (ENVO:00002010), including plankton (ENVO:xxxxxxxx)" | depth 5 m | reverse complement strand
TCTAAATAATTTAGATATATTAGATAAACCTCTTAAGTTATTTGCTTATGACAAATTTATTCACAAAAAAGAAGATTGGGTAAATGAATATAATAAAAGTACATTAATAAATTTTTACGAAGAAGATATTTTATCAATTAAAAATTTTCCAAAATGTGATTATATAATACATGCAGCTTCAATTGCTTCACCAATATTTTATAGAAAATACCCCTTAGAAACTATTGACTCTAATGTTGTTGGTTTAAGAAGACTCTTAGATTTATCACTGGATTTTAATCCTGAGGGAATACTGTTTTTTTCAACAAGTGAAATATATGGTAATCCTGACTCTGACAATATACCTACAAAAGAGACTTACTTTGGGAATGTAAATTCATTCGGACCTAGAGCTTCATATGATGAATCAAAAAGACTGTCCGAAACTCTTTGTTATATCTATAACGATAAATTTGAATTACCTATAAACATCGTTAGACCTTTTAACAACTATGGTCCTGGATTAAACATTAACGATGGCAGAGTTATTCCAGATTTTTTTAAAAATATTTTAGAAAACAAGGATATTGAAATCTATTCAGATGGTACTTCTACGAGAACCTTTTGCTACATAAGTGACGCAATAACGGGATATTTATTAGCTCTATTATCAAAAGATAAGGGTGAGATTTACAACATTGGAAGTGCATTACCAGAAATATCAATGAGTGATTTGGCCAATTTAATTATAGAAATATCAAATTCAAAATCTAAAATCGTATATAAAACCAATAAAGATATTCATTATTTAACTAATAACCCTCAAAGAAGATGCCCTGATATTTCAAAAGCAAAAAATAAATTAAATTTTTCCCCTAATATTTCTTTGGAAGAAGGCCTTGAATACACATACAATTACTACAGTGATCGAATAAATGAAAATTAGCATATTTGGAACGGGTTACGTTGGTCTTGTTACTGGAGCATGTCTTGCTAAGTTAGGCCATGAAGTTTTCTGTATTGATAAAAACAAAAGTGTTATTGATAACTTAAATAATTCCAAGGCCCCATTTTATGAAAAAGGATTAGATTACCTTTTAAACGAAACTTTAAATGTAAACCTAACTATCGGAGAATTTGATGAAAAAATTGTAGCAAATTCTGAGATAATTTTAATTACGGTAGGTACCCCAAGTACAAATTTTGGTCTTGACTTAAGTTTTATTGATACAGTTGTCAGGCAAATTGGTGCTGCGATTAAAAATAATAAAGTATGTAATTCAATAGTAATCAAAAGCACTGTATTGCCTAAAACAACGGATACTCATGTAAAAGATATTTTAGAGAATGAATTTAATTTAAAACATACAGTTAATTTTGGATTAGGCATGAATCCAGAATTTTTAAGAGAAGGTGATGCAGTAGATGATTTTCTTAATCCAGACCGAATAGTAATTGGTTATGAAGACAATATTACAAAAGATCGTTTAGAAAAATTGTATGAAATTTTTGAGTGTAAAAAAATATTTGTTAACACAAGAACTGCTGAATTAATAAAATATGTAAATAATTCATTATTAGCAACTCAAATTGCTATACACAATGAATTCTCAAATATTGCAAGGAAAACTGGAGGAATTGATTACAAGGAAATAATTGAAGGTGTAGTAAGTGATAAGAGATGGTCTATTCAAAGTAGTAATGAAACATTTGTACCAAGCATAGTCGACTACTTTCAACCGGGTTATGGGTACGGAGGGAGCTGTTTTCCAAAAGATGTTAAGGCACTTTTAGAATATTCAAAAGGCCTTGATTCAAAATCACTTGTTTTAGATTCTGTAATTAAATCTAACGACTTGCAACCATTATTTGTTGAACAAGTACTAAAAGAAAACATAGATTTAAAGGATAAGAAAAAAATTCTTATTTTAGGTACGAGTTTTAAACCAGAAACTGATGATATAAGGGAATCGTCAAGCATAAAAATTGTTGAAATTTGTTCAAAACTAAACCTAGAAATATATATACACGATCCTTTATCTCAAGAAAAATTTATTGATTTATTTAAAACTAACTTAATTGGTGTAAAGGATTGGAAAAATGAAATTTCATTTATGGATATAGTATTAATTTCAACATCATGGCCAGAGTATAAACTTATTGAAGATCTTTATAAAGATGGGCTTTTAGATCAAAAAGTTATAATTGATGGAAGAGGTTTTTTAGACAACAAAATATTTAAAAATAATTATTTTTCTGTAGGAAGTATAAAAAATTCTTAAAGTCAAATTATCAATCTCTAAATTATTTTGTCATTAAAAACAATTAATTTCGAAATATAATCATGCTCAAGACAAAATAATTTTCTAAGTTAACTGTGTTTTATACTTTGTTCTAATAAATCTAGCCAAATTAACGTATTTTTTTCTAATTCAAGAGCAGTACTTGAATCTGATTGAATATATTTTTCTAGTATTTCTATTCTTGGGTCGGGTAATTCTGGAATAATTTCTCTTAAAAAAGGGTTAGAAGAATTAATTAGAATTTCTTTATTTTTATATACAGAAAATGAATTTTTATCACTTGATTCTATAAAAATAGTTAAAAAGTTAATGTTTTTTGATTCAAGATTTATCTCTAGCTTGTTCTTAGACATTGTTATATTTTTCAATGTGAGCTTTGCGTCAATAAACATCTGAATAAAATGTATACCGTAGAACTTAAGCATCCCACCACCTCTTGAAATGTCTTGTTTCCAGGAAGAGGATTTCTGTTTAATTTTCCATAAAATTGTATATTCTTTATCTATCTCTTGCTGAATCTCTTCAATGATATTGTTATACCAATCCATATAGGTTAGGCTGTAAAATACTGAAAAACTTGTATTTTCTGTTTCAAAATTTTCAATACACTTCTTATACGCTATTGTTTGGTGAGCAATGGGTTTTTCTATATATAGATGCTTGAAACTATAGGGTTTGTTATGTATCAAAAATTGATATTGACTTTCTGGATTACGAGCGATATTAATATAGTCAACATTCTTAATTAGCTCTTTTTCTTCATTTAGAAAATTTACCTTATCAATATATTTAGATAAATCAGGTCTTTTTTTTATAAAGTTTTCATACTTAGAAAGTGTAAAAATCTCAAATTGAAGATTTGCAAATGCAGGAAGGTAACCATAAAGCCCAAACCCTCCTCCAAGAATTCCGACTTTCTTATTCAACTTATTTCAACTACTTTTTCAAACCTAGGAAGTGGTTTCCATATCGAACCCTTAAAGCCAATTTTTTTTAAGTAGTATATTATTTCATCAACAACATGCCAAGACCAGATTATTAGATTATCTCCATTTATATTTTCGTCTTTATCTATATAGATGTCAGTACCTGGTACATAGTTGCCAACCTTTGGTGAAAAGTTTTGTTCAAAAACCTTAGGCATAAATGATTTTGAGAGGTCTAGTGAATTTATTAACATAACACCTCTGCCTGGTAAAGATTTTCCATTAAACTCAGAACCTGAGCTTATGAGGTCATCTATTATTTTCTTCGAATCAGCATTCCAAGACTCATAATATGATTGAATTTTTTGAAAATCAGACAGTATAAAATTATCTTCAAGAGTATTTTCTTCTTTCTTTTTACTTTGTTTAGACATAATGACTCTTATATTCCCACCATATCTTTTAGGAAAAAGTATATCTAGTATGCTTACATCTAACTGATTCGATATAAAATCGAATGATTTGATACTGTAAGTTCTCGGATGTTCATGATAAAACGTATCGAATTGATTTTGTTCAATTATGGATCCGAGATAATGATTTTCAATAACGATAAGAGTTTCATCGCTTATGATTTTTTTAAGGTTTACTATTAAACTCGTTAAATCTTCTATATGAGCAAAGACATTAGTAAATGTAATTACATCGACTTTGTTAAATTTTTCATTAATTTTTTCAATTGTATCTGATGAAAAATAATCTTTAATTTTTAGATCAAGATCAAGTGCATCATCTATTGAATCAGTTGGGTCTACCCCAATTGTTTTTACATTATATATATTTTTAAAAATTGAAAGTAGAGAACCATCATTGCAACCAACATCAAGAACTACAGATTTTTCATTTAAGTTTTTATATTTACTACATGAGTTGGCCAATTCTTCCATACCGTTTAATACATCCTTTGTTAAGGAAGCCCTGTAGTGGTAATTTGGTTTAAATAATTCTTTTTTTGGAACTTGATATTTTTGATGTGCTGTGAAACAGATTTCGCAAAGAATGATGTTTTGATGATATTTTGTAACAAGCAAACTTTCTTCTGGACTTGCTTTTAGTTCATCACAGAGAGGCTGGTACCCAAAATCAAGTTCTGGACCTTTTAGTTTTGACAAGCAAACTTCACAAGTCTCTATTTTTGCAACTATTGGATTAGAACCACTCATTAATATCATTTTAAATAGTACTAGAAAGTAATTAGCAAAGAGTCAGTTGAGTAACATGAATAAGAAGATATTTATAACAGATCAATAAATCATTCATGTCAATTTACTGCTAAGTTCTTTTTTTAATATGTCCTGAAATGAATTTATATTTCTGGTTTTGTACATTCAATATTTAGACTGATTAGCATTCCGTTTTTTTTATCCATATGAGGATAATATGCTTGAGAATGGTCATCAAAATCTTTATGAACACTAAATACATCTTTCCAGTCCCACTCCCTTACTTGTTCAAACCCTACTTGTTTTAATAGAACGGTTAATGATTCCAGGTCATAAACAGTTTTATGATATATATGTTTATCCTCTCCAATATTCCATTTGCCATACAATGGTCCAAGAATTTTATTTAGATCATTACTTTCTGAGTAAACCTTAATTAATGACTCAAAATTAGGAACAGCTATCCTAAGAGTTCCATTTGGTCCAAGCACCCTTTTCCATTCTTTCAGTACTTCAATTACTTCATCTCTATCAAAATACTCAATACAATGACTAGCATAAATTAAGTTTGCATATCCATCTTGAAACATGTCCAATTTATCAATACTACTTACATAGTCAATATGATCATGAGGGTGTATGTCAACATGAACATACCCTTCTAAGTATCGTTTTCCACAACCCAAGTGTATTTTTTTATTCATTTATTATTGAACATATTTTTGAGATACTTTTTTTAGTTAAATTTAATGATGATGGCATCCATAATATTTTTTCATAGACCGTTTCTGAATAATTCAAATTGTTGTTCGCATATTTTTTAAGATACTTTTGCTTACTTAATGGAGGATAACTCAATCTGGTTTCTATTCCTGTTTCACTTAACTTGTTGATAGCTCTAGTTCTTGTAGATTTGTTTTTAAAGAAAATATCTATAAACCAAGGTACTTCATTTTTGGTAAATTCTATAATTTTTAATTCATCTGATATAGTGTTTTTGTAATAATTTAGTACTTTTCTTTTTATTTCAATATGTTTATCTAATTTTTTAAATTGAGAATTTCCTATCGATGCTTGTAGGTCAGTTATTTTAAAATTTAATCCAAATCCTTTATGAAAGTCTGACTTATCACCAATTCTATTAAAGGTTTTTATGCCTTCGATAAAATCAGATAATGTTTTTCTGTCTGTTAAAATCATTCCACCCTGACCCATAGTAATTATTTTATGTGGTGTGAATGAAAAAATACTTAAGTCTCCTAGTTTTCCACATTTTTTGTGCGAATAAGATGACCCAAGTGCATGAGCCGAGTCTTCAATCAGTTTTATTTTATTTTGTTTACACCATCTTTCTATTTCCCTTCCTGACCCAACTCTTCCATTTAATGGAACAAATATTACTGCATCTAAATTTTTTAATTTCTTTAAACTTTCTAAAGACATACAAAGCGTTTCATCAACATCAACGAGAACTGGAATAGCACCAGCCCATAAAATTGCATTTATCGTAGCAATCATTGTTAGATTGGGAACTGCTACTCTTTTTCCTTTAGTAAGTCCTAGCGAAAGAAGAGAAAGGTATATAGCTATAGTTCCATTTGGTACGGCTATTGCATATTTTCTTTCTACAAAGTTTTTGATATTATTTTCTAACTTTTTAGTTTCATGATGTTCTGTTATCCAACCTCCTGATTTGATGTAAGAGCTTACTGCCTTTTCATCTTCGATATCTATTGATGGTTCAATCTGATTAATTTTTTTTGACATTTATTCTTTTTCTATCTATCTCAGGTCCAAAATATGGACCATTTTTAGTTTCGATTACTATTGATTTATTTAATATTTCATATTCATGAACTCCATAGAGTTGCATTGCCATTTCATTCTTTTCTAAAAAAAATGTATCAATAAATTTTCCAGATTTAGTATAGATGTTACATTTGACTTTTCCTTCAACAACAAATATAGATTCACAAGTTCTTGTAGCTTCTCTAACATATTCATTATGAAAGTGAGCAGGCAAAACTTTTTTTGGTTGATAATTCCATATACCAACTTGTATGAAATCTTCATCTTCAGAAATAAATGAGAGACCTTCGTTTGCATCTAATACATCAAAGTAGACTGCATAAAGCTTACCTCTATGTATAATTTTTTTTGTATTCATAGTTTCAAAATATTATTTTCATACCATTCTACTGTTGAACGAATCCCATTTTCTAATGAAATTTTTGGCGACCAGTTCAAGTTTTCTTTTGTAAATTTTCCTAAAACCCTTTTCTCTTCTGCTCCATCAGGCCTAGATGTATCAAAAGTAAATTCTCCATCCCAATCAATACATTTTGCAATAATTTTAGCCATTTCAAAAATAGAGATACCTTTATTAACCCCTATATTGAAAAAATAATGATTTTCTTTTAGGTTTAGACTCTTTATCAATGAATCAGCCCCGTCCTCTACATAAAGCCATTCTCTAATAGGTTTTCCGGTGCCCCAAATTTCAACATACTTTGAATTATTAAGTTTCGCATCATATATTTTTTTAATTAAGGCACCCAATGCATGAGATTTTTTTTCTTCAAAGTGATCATGGGGACCATACATGTTTGACAAAACAATATTTGCTGACGCAAAACCGTATTCTTTAAAGTATGCATTCCCTAAAGCAACAAAATATTTTTTTGAAAATCCATATTCAAAAACTGATTCATGGGGGGCTCCATCCCAGAAATGCTTTTCTTCATATAAGTTTTGATTTTTAGGATAAGCACAATTAGAAATAGGATTTACAAGTAATTTAATATCATTTTCATGAGCCGATTTATATATATTACTTGCCATAATGGTATTTTTCATAAGTAGCTCTGCTGGAAAATCATAGCCATATGCAATGCCGCCTACAAAAGCAGCACAATTAATAATGTAATCTATTTTGTTTTTAGAAAGATAATCACTAAACAAGTTATCTTTTGTTAAGTCAAGGTCGTTTTTGCCATTTAATCGATAAACATCATAATTGCTTGTTTTACTTAATTTAGATACTAAATTTTTCCCAAGAAATCCATTTGCACCAAGTACCAATAAATTCTTTGATTCAACCATCAGATTTAATCCTTAATTGTTTAAGTTTATTATATCTATGTGAACTTGTAAGTTAAATTACTTATCATTTAATGCTAAAGAAATAAATTATTTTAATTTATGTTATAAAAAGAATTAATTTTTATCAAACCACTTACAATTATATTGCTTATACTATTTATTTTGCTCAGTTAATTGTTTAGTAATAATAATTTTTTCACTAGAAAGTTTCCAATAGAAGTAGGTAGTGTACCCTTTGATTTTTGATGGGAGCTCTTTATATATTTTCTTTTCTAAATAAAAATAAAGATTTAGAATTCCCTGTTCATTAGATTTAGTTATTGGATATTTGTTAACAAGATTAATAATCTCATTTTTGGTTTGGTCATTGATTATTCTAGTATCGAAATACATAACTCCTGTCTGAAAATAATCACTAACACTCAAGTCGTATTTTTTTTCTAACTCATCATATAAAGTGTGTAGTTGATCAAATTGTGTTTTTAAATCTCTGTCATAATTAGGGTAAGTATCAGATCTAGCCATAAGACAATTATTTGGTGTAAGCGTAAGTATGTGATTAATGTCATAATGAATATTCATATTTATGTCTAGGTAAAACACATAATCCCAATTTTTAATCAACTTATCAAACAGATGTAACTTATGCCATTGAAATTTTTTAGTTATATTTCTATTCGGATCTGAAAATGTTTCTAAGTTATCAAGTTCATATTCTGTTTTTTTATCAAATTTAATCCTATTAAACCTTAAGACATTGATTCGGTTCTTCTTTCTTATTGATTTAATTAAAAAGCAGGGTGTAAACTTTGATGTGATTATTAATATCTCACCTTGGTAGTTTCCCTTCCCTCTTAATTGTTTGTATAAATTATTAAAGTTATTTTTTAAAAATTTAAAATTACTTACAACAGCAATAACTTTTTTTGTGTCATTTGGATCCATGATTTAAGTCTAACTTGTTTTATAATTCTAAATTTTATAAATTAGCAATTGGCCCAAGTGATTTGGAACAACAAAATAGCGTTTATCGGACTTAAGTTCATTGCCAAATTTTGTTACACCATCTGTGAACCAGCCACCAAAATCGTCAAGAATTATTAAAGCGCCTTGTATTGCTTTTGTAGATATAAACTCAAGGCTTTCTTTTGCTGATACATAAGTATCAACATCAATGTGTGCAAAAGATATTGGTTTTTTAAGCTCAACATTATTCATTGAATTAGGAAAAACTCCCTGAATAGTATTAATCTTATTACCTACAATATTTTCAATTTCATTAATATTTTTAATACTTGTGTCATCATATTCTTTTCCTTTAAAAAAACTGTCTTTATCAGAAGTGTTGACTACACCTAAAAAAGTGTCACATGCATAAAAATCGATATTTTTATCCTTGTTTGACAACATTACAAGCCCAGTTGCCCCGCCTTTCCAGCAACCCACTTCAATAAATGAAGTATCAGGAGCTAGGTATCTTTTCGACATATCATGTAGCGTATACAATCTAGATTTTGGGTTTAATGTATGATTAGAAATCAAATCATAATTAAATTTAAATTCTTCATCAGATTTCCAAGGTAAGTAGAAATATTCAAATATTTCAATACCATAATCATTTCTATTTTCTTTGTACTTTAAATTTATTTGGAAAAGTTTAAATAAAAATGAAGATATGTACTCTAGCCTTCTTCTTGCTTTTTGAACTTTTTTTAAATTGAACATATAGGTTAAAGTAGTAATTTCCTCATTTATTTAATGTTAATAAAAATAGATTAATTGATTACTATATAAATTGTTATTAGTAAAAAAAAATTTAACCTATTAAACATGATTAAAGAAGAAAAACTTTACAGATTTTTTTGCTACGCACTTTTTTTTATTATATTTTTAAATGCTATTTTTAATATTTTATTTAGTAATAAAAATAATATTTTTGGTGAGATTAATTTTTTTGACTTATTAGCTGGACTTTTATTATTTTTATTTCTTTATGCAGTTGGTAATTTATTAAAATATTTATTTAGATTTGAATCTGTATCATTAGGAATAACTTTATACTTATTTAGCTTTTTTATTTTCGATTGTATTATCTTATTCTTTTATCAAAAACTAACCTTCTTTGAAGTTTTACTAGTAGTAAATTTGCTTTGGTTTTCTTTTTTTGTATTTAAATTAAAAAGTATAAAAAATGTTCTGTTGATATTAATTCCTTTTATTTCTTTAAGATTGTACTTTGAGGAATTTAGTCCAAAATTTACAATTAATAATAACATTCGAGGTGATGTTGAAGCTGTTTTCTTTGAACAGGCAAAAAATATTTATGAAACTAGCTATTTTATCTCTATTAATAATTTTGTAATTGAAGGATACCCACAGTTTATAAGTTATATTCAAGCTTTCTTTTTAGGTATAAGTTCAAATATTTCAACTTATAACTTTTTTAGCTTTACTTCTCACATTGTTTTTTATTTATCAATTCTATTTTTTATTGAATTAAAAATTTCTAATTTTCACAAAATAATTTCTGTAGGATTATTCTCATTACTTTTGTTGAATAGTAGTTTTCTACAATTTTTATTTGCTACCTCACTAATGTCAGAAGGGTTAGTTAGTTTGCTTACAGCGATATTAATTATTTCTACTATTAATGTTGCAAATAATCCTAAAGGTAATGACTACATAATATTTTTGTTATTAGGAATAATGTATTTTTCAAAACAATTTAATAGTACGCTAGTTGTAATATTGACCCTATTTTTGTTCTTTATTAAAGGAAAAAACAAATTAATATTATTCGGACTTTCTGGGGTTGCACTTAAAGAATTGTTATATCTTTTTGTTTTTAAAGAAGTAAGCAAAGACCATCATATAAGTCAAATAGACGTTACAGATACAGTATTAGATTTAATTCTCTTTAGAGACTTGAAAATTCAAAATATACTTTCGATATTACAAAATTTGTGGATTGATAAACCTTTAGTAATTTTATTTTTTACTTTTTACTTTTCATATATTTATTCAAAAATATTTATTAAAAAATTTGAATTACAAAATGAGATATTTTTTGCTTTAATAAATTTAAATATAATTTTTGTATTCTTAATTTACATATCTGTTTGGCAGAATATGGAACTTGAATCACCTATAAGGTATTTTTTAAATAACCTCCATTTACTAATAATATCTACCTTGCTAACAATTGAAAGTGCAAAAAATAGAAGAGTATAAATTAAATCGTAAATATTAAACTTTTACAAAAAAACACATTTAATAGTTAGAATTATAAAATGATTGATATAAAAGTTTCAATACCTGGTCATGGTAACAATTTAACTTTTAATAATTTTTACAGCAAAAAGCAAAACCATAAAATTAATTATCATGTGAACTCTCAAATTTCTAAAGCAGACTTTTGGTTAGTATTGGAAGATTTAAAATATGAAACAGAAAAGTGTGAGGTTCCAAAAAATAATATCTTTTATCTAAATAATGAAACTAATTATAAGGTAAATCATTATTTTGAAAATCATACAGTAAAGTTTTTAAATCAATTTAGTAAAGGATTTGGCCCCTATGCCACCAAGCACAAGAATTATACAAGCGCACCAAGTTTTGCACCGTGGATGATTCATGCCAACCATGGGGGTGATAAAATTTTTGAAGATTCAAATTTAAATTTTGATTATTTTTCAAAATTAAATAATCTAGAAAAATCAATTGATTTAAGTGTTATTTGCTCTAACAAATCTCATACCGAAAATCATTCATTAAGACTTGAGTTTGTAAAGATTTTAAAAGATCATTTTGGAGAAAAATTACATTGGTATGGTAACGGAATAAATACGATTGAGAAAAAATCAGATATAATTTTTAAATCTAAATACCATATAGCACTTGAAAACTGCTCGAGAAGTAATTCAGTCACTGAAAAGCTGTACGATTCTTTTCTTGGACTTTCATTCCCTATTTATTATGGTGCAACAAATATAAGTGAATTATTTGATAAAGACTCTTTAATTACTATAGACATAAATGATGTAAGTAATTCAATTAGAACAATTGAATCCGTGATTAAAAGTAATCTATATCAGAAAAATTTTAATAAGATTCTTAAGTCAAAAGAACGTGTATTGACGGACTTTAATATTTATTACAGATTAAATAAAATAGTAGAAGAAAATATTTCTTTAAAGACTTCTCCACCAGAAGAAGTTACTCTTTACAGTTCTAATTATTATTGGAGTAAAACTACATCTAATAAAAAGAAAATTAAAAGAGTTCTTAAAAGAAAAATGAGACTATAAAATTTCTATTTCAGTTATGTTTTGTAAAAAATGAAATAAATGAATGTTTTAGAAATTTTAAACGATTTTCGTAATTTTTGAAGTCTGAACTAAACAGTAACTTTAAAAACTTATTAATTGTACTTATATTTTTTGGAAAAATTAAATGTTGCTTTTTAAAACCTAATTTTTTGTATTCTTTTTGGTAAAACTTAGAAGTTGAATAGATAAAATTTTCAACAGACCATGGCTTTCCTTTACCAAGATAGTGAAGAAAATAAACATTTTTTTCAATATGGCTATATAATGTTTCGTTTACACCACCTAAGGCATGGTAGTTTAAACTATCATTAAATTTTGTGATTTGACCATCAAAATAGATATTTAAAATATCTTGGTCAAATTCAGCCAAATCGTTGAATCTCAAGTTTAGAATTTTTGATAAATTTGATTCAACATCTTTTTTTACCCATTCATTAAAATTGATTATTAGGACTCCTGCATTAAAATAGTTATCACTTCTTAAATTCAACCTACTAAAAACATTGTTATTTTGTTCTCTTGTTCTTTCTACCCTGGCTGCTACAACACTATTTTCATAATTAATTTGTGAAAAAGTTTCGAGAAGCTTTGAGGTTGGATCGTTTACGCATATAATGTCTGCATCTAGATAAACTAAAAATTCAACACTTTTAGGCAAATATTGAGATATAAATAGCCTATAGAATGTTGCTTCAGAAACATGAGTATTGATAGGTGGAAAATTTAATTTAGATGAATCAAATTGATAACCATGAAGATTTGATAAGTTTTCATGATCACTAATTAAGTATGAAATTTGATTAAAAGATTTAATATTTTTGTGAATTATAAATATATTTGCTTTTTTGGTTACTTTATCAAGTAATGATTTAATCGATGTTAAAGCTTGATAGTTGTAATTATCATCAAAACAATAAACAAAATTTAATTCCATTACAAAATTCTACATAGTTTTTGTTATAGCTAGCTATAAAACTCTTCTAAATATTTTGTAAGTTTTTTAAGCCTTTGATTTATTGAAAAGAGTATTCTAGATAATTTACTTTTACCTTCATAATGAAACTTTGGATAGATTATAGATTCTGGTCTTAAATTTTTTACTACTGGTTGATCTATCATGTCTTCTACTATTTCATCAATTCTTTTAATTAGATTAAATCTCTCTAGGACTATTTTTCTTGCTTCAAGAAGCTTTTCGTAGTTAGCTTCATAATAGTTATTTGAAATACAATCTTTAATCACATTGATACTTCCGTTAAAATCGTGCATATTAATTCTTGCAAAACTATTACTTGGAAAATAGTCTTCTGCATTTGTAGCTCCAGAATAAATTGGATATGAATTTCCTAAATAGGAATCAAATAGCTTTTCAGTCATTGTGTTAGGTAATAAATTATTTTCAAGAACTAAGTGGTATTTATAACTTCCAATACCTTCAATCTTGTCTTCTGTCTTATTCTCATAACCATACCAATGAAGTTCGTCGCCTAATTCTCTTTTTAATTTCTTAACAAAGTCAAATCTAACTTTTTGTACCTCATTTACTACTTTATCTGT
>CEWG01160386.1_pt1 | contig 13429 bp, 7 predicted proteins | sample 361411 | NCBI WGS metagenome assembly CEWG01 (sample SAMEA2622173, study PRJEB7988) | marine metagenome | biome: marine biome (ENVO:00000447); feature: surface water layer (ENVO:00002042); material: "saline water (ENVO:00002010), including plankton (ENVO:xxxxxxxx)" | depth 5 m | reverse complement strand
TGGGCCCAGTCTTGCGCGTAGCACCAATGGTACCCGTGACGACCTCATCGTCCAACGTTGCGCCGCCGGTAATGCGCGCATTGGCTTTGACGATATGGTTGGCCTCGTTTAACATCTCAACGTCCACCTTGGCATCCTCTCCCAATTCCATTTCTGGCGCTTCCCCTGAGAGTTCACCAATCGAGCGGGACAAGGCGAGTTGCGTGTTCTTGTCCATTTTTGCATCGAGTTGAACGTCGGTACCCCAGACACCACGCTCCTCTGCTTCGTAGACGTGTTGGATTTTGCGCATGGCTTTGGCCCGATTGTACTCGTGGTCTTTGACCACACCAGAACGGCGATAGATGACGACGCCGAGCAAAATGGCAAGAAGATACCAGCCGTACATCAGCCGGGGTTCAAGCTCAAACATGGTTTGGAGCGGAGGCAGAGATAGGTGGGATAAACCCATCAAGAGGAGCGGCAAAGCACTCAAACTCTTGTTGGTAAGTCCCTTGGTTTGCCCCATGATGCTCGGCCTCTGTCTTCGCTCTAAATTGATGTACCTATTGGCTTCTTGTGTTAATCACGGTCCGATGAAGGTCGGCCCTTTCGCAGCAATCCATCGAACAACCCAAGGGTGAAACTGACATGAAGCATAAACAGACATAGAGGTACACCAAGGGTGGCTGAAAGGCCTCTGTGACGAAAAGCATGAACGAGACCTGACACGAGCAAGGCGCCTCCATAAACGCCAGGAAGTACAGAGTACCAAGTCATGCCTGCGAAGAAAAGAGACAGCGTCGCAAGAAGTCCGAAGAGAGGTAGGAATTCTTGCCACTTGGCGCGCGAGGGATGTTTCAACAACACCTTTGTTCTCCAAAATCCGTATCTGTGACCCATTTTCCACCATTGCTTCAACGTGCTTCGTTTGTGCATGAAGACCTCGGGCCTCGGGTGCCGATAGAGCAGAAAGCCTGCTTTTAGCAAACGCATTGAAAGATCACTGTCTTGGCTTGTGATGAAGGATTCATCCCATCCTTGAACGGCGTTGAGTGCTTTCCTGTTGTGCATCACAAAGGCGGGCACCTTGGTTTGACCCACCAGTGAAAACTGGCTGAACTGACCGCCGCTTCTTCCCAACGGTGAGGCCAAAGCAGCCTCAACCCATGCTGCAGTTCGAGAAACTGACTCTGTGTGTCCAATGACGCGTACACCCACGGCAGCAAGACGATCTCCAGCGAGTTCTAAGCACGCACCCCAGGCCTCCAAACGCTGCTCAAGATGCTCTGGACCAACGGTGGCATGCCCGATCATTTCAACAAGAAATTCAACACTTGACGGGAGGGTATTCAACGCAAGGTTTCTCGCATGGGCCACGCTGCGCTGTGGGTTGTCCACCAATTGCACAAGAGGCCATTCATCGCCTTGGTGTTTCTCGATAATGTTGTTGACCAACTCGACCGTTGCATCGGTGGAATGACCGTCGATGACCAAAATCATATGCCTTGATGGATGGAGGCTTTGTTGAAGCAGACTCAACAAACATGCTTCGATGTGGGTAGCCTCATTGTAGACCGGGATGACGGTTGCCAAAGACGGCCCATTCCCTTCATCCATGGTCTCAGGATGGACCTTCCCGCTTTCACCTCTTCGCACAAGATACCCACCAGAGGTATGTTCTTTGAGGTGCAGTACCTCGGGCCAACATGGATGCGACTCGACTCCGCTTAACGGGCACCGGAGAGGGTTTTTCCACGAAAATCACGACGGTTCTTGAAGGAGTAGATTCACCACGAAAAGTCCTTGACGCTCTGCAGACGTTGTTTCCTGATGCTTGCACAGAATCGATGGAAGAAGAACCGAGAATGGGTCGACCCTCTAACGCGGTATGGACCTTTGAAGACGTTTCTCTCGGGGTATTTTTGCAACAACTCCACGAACAGCGGATTTTGGACACCGCCCTTGACACGATGTCGATGGAAATGAGCGAAGAGACGACGACGTTTTCGATCGCACGTCAAGCCGCTGTGGCTGGAAAAATCGCTTTTCCAATCCCTGGGGACAAACCCGTTGGAGGCGTGTTTCGCATTACCGTTTCTGGGCCCGGGCTCGAAGATTGGTTGCAAGCGGCAACGTGGCACGTTGGACGTAGTCAAGTCCCACGCCACATCAACGATGACCGTGCCATGGAACATGATGGAGAAGCTACGACATGGGTCTGAAGGCTTCGTGAAGAAAAGCAGCCATCTCATCGTCCCTTCCTGCCCACGTTCGTGAAGTTTGTTGTGCGGTTGAAATCCATTCTGCCGACTGATGCACGGACAATTGGATGTCCTGTTTTGTTCCAACCAATTCGGCCGAGACCAAATGGATGACATAAGCGTCTGAGCCGCGTTCCCGATACCAAGAACCCAGTGGAAACTTAGCATCAACATCCAGTGTAAGTTCCTCGTGTATTTCCCGAACCAACGCTTCAGACCAAGACTCGCCTTCCTCGCACTTTCCGCCGGGAAATTCCCAACAACCAGGATCGGATTGGTTCGTCCCTCGTTGGGTTACCAAAACTCGATCGCCGTCCAACAAGCAAGCAGCAACCACGTGTTGAGGGGATTGAGGGTAGGGGCGAAGCATGTAGCCAAGGCATGCTTCGACAAATTCAACGGCGATGTTGACCGACATCTTCTCTTCAGAAGGAAGGTGGAGAAAAAGGGCAGGACTTGGCATGTGGGAAGGGTGTCCGTGAAGGCACAGCGCTTTGAGCGTGGCGTGATAGGTTTCGTTGCAAAGGTAAGCCCCTGCATCGAAGGACAATGTATAGTTCAACGGAAAGCGTTCTTTCTCCCACAACGAGAGGTCCAACCAACAACCGCGATGGCCTTCACCGTCGATGGGTTGTTTGGAGACTTGACGCCCCTGGTTATCGGGAAGGCGCATGTCCAACCAATCGTGAGCCAAGAGCTCAAACCGGGGTTCAACACATGTTTCGCACAAACCAAGGTGGAGGACAGCATCCCATCGTTTGCCTTCCCGAATTCGATGAGCTGTGGCCTCAGCCCCATTCTTGTCCACGCTTAGAACATCGAATTCAACTTCCAGTTCAACCGATTGATGTGTCCAAGGGCATTGAATTGAACGGACACCATCGAAGCGTTTGGCGACCATCTGACTGACGTTAGTAGCATGGCCTCCGAACGGTTCAAATCCGGTTATGAGTACCCGGGGCCTTGGGTTCATGGCCGACCATAAGAAAAGCAGTTTTTCATTCATACCCTCACCAATTCGGCGTCATCTTGACAAGGAAGAAAGGCCAGCCACCTCCATGGAAGAGGAGTTGGTTGTCCAATTGGCACCTGAATCCTCCGCCCCAAAAACCGGTGTCCTACCGGTGCGCATCGTCAAGGAAATATGGCGAGAAATCACCTTCGGTGTCGGTACATGGGGAGCCTTGCGCCCATTGATTGCAGCCGTATTGGCGGCAGTCCCCTTCCTTTTCCTCGGCCAACACTTCAACCGAAACCATCGCCGTGGCTTTGAATGGTCATTGCTACAAATTCCGCTTGCTCTCACGCTCGTGCTTTGGATTGGCCTTTACCTTTGGTCAATTTTTGATGCATGGCGAGACGCTGTGCAAAGCATGGGCGAACTTCATGGCCAAAGCTGATCTCGGACGGTGAGAGAACCATCAGCTAGGCCAGCCAAATCTGAGCGGTCAGCGTCGTCAAAGTCACTGGGCAGATTTCCAAAGATGAAATTCGAAACGTCCGTTGATTCAATCGCCCAATACATCACAGAATCTTCGTTGTTCGAATGACCGGGGTGATCATCGTCCTCGTGATCGATGGGTGATTGATACACCAAGTTGACCAATCCCAAAAGATGGCCGACTTCATGGACAAGGACGCTGTTTTCCACATCCTCGACCGAAGGTCGTCCGAAGGGGCCGTCTGCTTCATCAATGGAATCGCTGAAGAGGGCAACCGTTGAAGCATCGACGGCAACACCTAACACTGAATCGGTCTCATAGGTGCCAGCAGGAAACAGCACTTGCCAGTAGAGGGTTGTCCCTTCGCGTGGCGAATTACTCTTTACGTCCCATCCTTTGTCGCGGACGTCTTGGGCTGACCATGACCCCTCGTGGTCAAACGTGACCTCGTTGAATTCAACGGAAATACCGGATGGTTTGTCGCAAACACTTTCCAACCGTTCAACCAACAGGTCAGTGCTGCTCGAAAAGGGTCGATAGCCGGGGTCGTGATTGATTTCGACCACCATCGAGGTGTACATGCTGCTGCGCAAGCAGGCGAGTGTGAGGCCGCCCGGAACGCCTTTCTTTTCTGGAATTAAATCAAGACCGTCCTCACCGAGGCATCCAGAGAGGGTGCCGCTCATGAACATGAGAATCAAAAAAAACGCTATGTTTCGCCTCTTCATTATTCTCCCCTCTCATCGGCAGTTTTTGAATCCCTGCTTACCAATCGTCAGGAATTGAAAGCGGCGAAAACAATTGACCAGGCCCGGTTGCAGAAGCAAGTTGGCTTCGTGCCAGGTGTTCCCACTGACGCAACGCCAAAATTGCGTCAATAATCGTGGCGTTGATCTCGATGAGCGTCACTCGAATGAGGGTATCGAGGATGTCCATCCGTTGCTGGTCAATGATGTCCATCACCTTGTCGAGGGAAAACGTGTTCTCGGATTCTACCAAATCACTGTTCAGTGGCCATGGCGTAAGAACACGCTCATGAACGACCTCTCCAGTTGCCTCGAGGTGCTGCGTCAGTGTATCCATCAATTGGTTCATGTGTTTTTGAATGACGAGGGAAACCTCTACGAGAGGCATGCTCAACTGATTGATGAGGTTCACCGTGCGCTCAGTCAAGACCACCAAGCCGTCAACGGACTCGTCAGACACTGGTTTCAACCTCACTGTTTCGCTAATGCATCAATGAATTGCCAGCCGTAAGAATTCCATTGTTCCTGTGTCCATCCTTCCGGCAAACCGGTTGGGGGGAGCGGAGCGGGTTGAGTTCTATCGGGCACGACGGCGGTCATTGGAGGCGGCGAAATTGGACTGGCCTGAGCAGGTGGAACCAAGGGTGCAATCTCTGGTAGGTCTTTCTCCGCCTTCATTTCCTCGGTGACGACATCGGTCTGATCGGCGATTTCTTCTTCCGTATCAGGAGCGAGCATACGCCGACGGAGCACCATGGCGTACATGCCAAACGAGACAGAGCCCAGAGCAATGATGAACAACGCCACGCTGAACACATCCGTTGACAACTGTTGAGACAAAGCAGCACCATCACGGATGGTTTCTTGTTTGATGAGCAGTGAATCAACGGTATATCGGTCCATTTCTACGCCATCAACGAGGACAATAACCCGGTAGTCAATGCTGGAGTCTGCGGGTGCATCCGCCATCACTGGCAGCGACACTGAGAGCGTTGACCCGGAGGATGCCTCAACATCGACCGTGGAGACCATGGACCAGAACCCACCGTCAACCAGTTCCTGTATCCCAAAGACAACGTTGCCATTTCCGCCAAGGTTCTCAACCGTGATGAGCATGTTTGCCGTGTCTCCCACGTAGGGGCTTGGTGTGTCCCACTGAAGGGAAGTGCCCTCATCCTGCAAATCGATGCGTGGTCCAATCAGGGCCATCGGCCAAGAAGAAAACGGATCGTGCATGGCGTTTGTGGCCGTGTCGTATGGGTTCCCAGCTTCGTCTGAACCTGAGACCCATACATCCACCGTGTATGACGGTAGGAGCGTTGTTGCTCCTGAATCCGTCAAATCAAGCAAACCGCTCCAGAAGAACTGTTCACCGAAGGGCGTAATGTCAGGTAGAAGCACACTTCCCCTCGTAATTTCTGCCTCACCGGCTTTCACGCGATAGTGAAGAACTGCAGCCTCCCCGACGTCAAACCCGTTTTCGTCGTTGGTGATCAGAATGACTTCGAGCTGATCGGCTTCTCCAATTGAAAGCGGAGAACCACCCTCAACGCCGTTCAAAGTGATGCTGTCGATGGTTGGGCGCGTGTTGTCTACAGCGAGGCGCACACGTGGCGAAAAGTCGGTTTCATCAAGGGCAAATCCAGGCATATCATCCATGCTCAGCCGCATGTCAAGGCGACCTGACCGAACCGCAGGAACGAGGAGGTCAAGGCTGAATTCTCCGTTCTCTCTGGTCGATGTCCTCCAGTTGTTTTCAAAGTCACCAAACACCACGTCGAACGAACCGGGAGGTGCAGGGGTTTCGGCCTCCGAGAAGAGGACACGTCCCGAGACACGCAAAGCTTGACCCGCCCCGATGATCGTCTCGAAATTTTCATCGTTGTAGTGGTTCTCACTGTTTCTCAGTTCAATGGCTCGTATCTTTCCAGGTTGGGTATCAAATCGGAAATCGTTGTCCAAGCTCCACCAATCATCACCAAGTCCTTCTTCGACCTCAAAGCAAGGTGTGACTTCGTTGTCATTGCACGGCATGTCCGTCACCCTGACACGAGGCAAGAAATGACCTTCTCCGTCGGTATCGTATGACTCAGGGAACATCCAGGTCAACTGGAACCTAGCCTGAATGATGATGACAGAATCGTTGCTTTCTTCAAGGCTCACCGACGAATAAAGGTTCGAAACAGCGATGTTGTCTGAACCGGTGGTCATGACGGCGACAGGTTCGCCATCTTGGCCTTCAGCGAGCGAGATGAACATGGAGGACCCATCGTCGTCAAAGTCGCCGCCGAGAGCAACTTGGACGTATTGAATGTCTTGCCATCCGTTGATGTCACTCAATTTGATCTGAGCGGTGTAGGGGATGCCCGGATGAAGTGGTTCGTAGTCGTCATGGCCGAGGATGGAGGAATTCCCAAGGTCAACCTCGGGTTCAAATTCTTGACGAATGAAGTACGTGACCAGATCCGCATCCCAGTCGGGTTGAACCTCGCCGGGTCGGTATCCACACGTAATGGATGAAGCCGGGCAAACAGGGCCCATGCCCATGGCGATCTCGTTGTCTTGCTCGTCCGATCCAGACACATAGAATGAAATTCGTTGCTTGTGGAGCAACATGGAATCATCGATGAGGCCCTCAAAGATGTTGATACCACCAGCCCTAGTCTCAGGCGATGAAAGCGTTTTCATTTCATACTCGTCTTCGTTGGGTAGGCCATCAAAGTTGTAATCTGTGCACCCAATGGCATCGCTTGCCTTGCAACCCACCCAATAGTGCAAGTTCAATTGGCGTGGAGGGTCAACTGAATCCTGAACGACGATGGAGACTGACTGACCCACTCCAGCTGAACCGGCGTGCCGTTCTTCGCCGTCCATTGGTGTAGCGCTGAGCACAAGAGGGGAATTTCCGTCAAGAATGAGTCGAATGGTGTTGTAGTTGGGGTTGGTGTATGTCGAACCGTTTTCTAAATCGACAGCTTGGACATAGAAAATCATACCACCGGGTGCTGATTCAATCGGCGAGGTAAAGGTCATGTTGTAGGCCCCGAAGGCAGGATTCACTTCCTCATAGAGGACTGAGGGTTCACCGATGGGATCGCCGTCAAACGTGACGTTTTGCCCCAACACACGCAAGGAGAAACTGCCGGCAGGAGGCATCAGTTGTGAGTCTTGGAAGTGAATGGAACCGCTAAAGCTGAGATTGAACCCACCCCGAACCCAATCCATTGGGAAGAGTTGGCGGCCGGTTTCCTCCCAAACACGAAGGCCATCCAACTGAATATCGTTTTCAACCACGAGCTCCATTTCGGAACTGATCCATTGGTTAACGGCGACGCCAAGGTCGTCTTCAACCGAAATCACGGCCTCCGTACTGCTTTCATCGTCCCATGACCAATTGACTTTGGTCGGCATCCACACGGATACAACGCCATCACTGTCCTCCATTGAGGTGCAATTGGCGGCGTCAAAGATGACAATCCCACCAGCGTCTGAATTGACCGTGCATGAATCACCACGCAACCACGTGAAATTGGGGTTATCACCGTGCGTGTGCTCAATGCCGATGACGGCCTTGGTGACGTGATCTACATCGTCGCCAGGGGCGATCCGGGTGATGAAATTCCTGTACAATCCATCCGGTGCAACAAGGCCTCCTTCAAAGGAGGCTCCCACGGCCCGAGTTTGCATGGCGTACGTGATGTCAATGTTTGAAATCTTCACGCGCCCGGAACTGGCTGCTTTAACAGCGATTGGAACCTCAACCATTCCATCCCCGTTTTCAGGAATGTGGTCATTGAACGCATCAACAAGCGTTGGTGCCTTCTTTACGATGGCCCCAATGGGGGAGTCATCGGAAGCGACAACGGAGGACTCGTTGAGGAAAATATCCGATTCCCAGTCGTAGGTACCGTCTCCGCCAACGTCAAGCATCGGACGGTCAGGGTAGCCTTCTTCGTATTCAAGCACAAATCGGTCAAGGGTTGGTGTCAAGTCGGATTTTGTGCTGGTGAAGAACGCTGCATAGCGGAGGGTGTTTCCTGCTGCCTCGGTTGAGAAACTTGTTTCTTGGTTGTTGGTCGCATCGAGCCAAGTGCTTCCATTGTCATTGGATACAACGACGCTGAGGGTTGTTCCTGGTGGGATGTCTGCTGTCCATTGTGGGCGCACTTTACCCACCTTTGTGCCCGTGTTGAAGTGGGGCGAAATCCAATCACCGGAGGTTTCGTAATCCGTGCTGTATTCAATGTCAACCCACCACGAAACAGCCGTTGAACCAATGAGTTGCGCTTTCCACACAAGTTCTTTGCCCGGATGGTCAAAATGAATCGTGGACTCTGATTCAACCTCCTCCCAGTGAGTGCCGTTATCAGCGGAGACCCAGTAATCAACACGATCGCCGATGGACGCCGCAGACCAGTACGTCTCTACGTTTACCGACAGTATCTCTTCGCCGGACGGTATTACATCGCCATACCAAGTGGTCGTTCCGGGGGCGGGCGTGGTTTCGTACATCCACCCGGTACCAAATTCGCGGTAATAGAGCGTAGCACCGGACCATGTAGAATAGCCACAATCCACGGTAACAAAGCGCTCTCCGTCAAACTGCAGGCCGTATCCAAGCCGCGAGAGCTGTCGCGTGGTGGATTCTGGGATGAGGGCAGAAGAAGTGCCCGAGACGGACCACGCTTCAAGTTGATCTCGGTCGGTGTAAGGCGATTCTTCCTGACACCGCATGTAGAAGGTTGACCCGTTCATCTCAAGACCACGAAGCATTTGCTTTGACCCACTCCCATATGTCCCGCCGCATTCCCATGCTGAACCGGATGCTGAGGTGTAGGAGTAGAAGTCTTGGCCCCGAGTGTAGGTTCCCGTACCGTCTCCGGCGAAATCATAGGAATACAACCGATTCATGGCGTTGTGGGCCACCCACACTTCACCCGTTTTTCGATCGTATGCAATGCCGGTGTATTCTCCAACGGATGGAGAGATGTCATAAGAATCGATGCAGGTCCATGTGTCATCTCTGGAAATGTCCATCTCGAGAACACGGTGGTAATTCACCGGAGCAGTGGAACCGTAGGTGTAACGGTATCCAGAAAGAATTCCAAAGAGGCGTTCGTCATCCGTGATGGTCCAATCCCTGAATCCATAGTACCCGTAGTAGGAGGATGGATGCTTTTGGGGCAGGGTGCACGAAGCTTGTTCGAGGGTGATGACTGACTCACGTGATGCATTGTTGGGGTAGAGTCGCTCAACAACGTTGCTGAAGGTTGACGAAGACCACGTCGATAAAAACAGCCAGTCGTGATGCTTCAGTATGGCCCCTTGGCTCTGGGCCATGAAACTGGAGGACGTTTTGGTCAGTTGTTGAGAGTAAAGCGATTCCGTCGCATTGGAGGTATGAGGTTGTCGCAGCGCATGGGAGCCGTTGTCAAGCCAAGCATCCGAATTTGGACTTGTGTAGGCATCGTTTCCGTGAGGAAGGAAATTCCTGCTGACGTTGTCCATGGCCAATGTCAAGTCGCCTGAGCGATCGTCGACGCTTGTTTCTGCGCCACGAAGCCAGTGAACACGGTCATCAGCGACCACTTGCGACCATCCCGTAGCGGATGCGCCGGACAGGGTCATGCTTACATCGGTGACCTGCGCACCACGCGGGAGGGAAACCGAAGCTCCCATGTCTGGATTCGCTCCTTGGTACAGAGCAATGTGCTCAACGGAACCGTCGCTAAATTCGTAGACATGCCGTGTACCAGCGGCGGCTTCGGCCTCCGATGAAAAGAGCCCTGCCATGGGGCTAAGAGGTGTCAAAAACATCATTGAAACCAAGAGGAAAAACACGGCCCGAGCGTTGAACGGTTGCTGCCCGCCTCCTTGCATACTTTGCACACGCTCGAATTACCATTTGAATCATGCGGTTCGAGGCCTGCGCCTTCAATCGTCAACTGGTTTGCCTGGAATCGTACCGAATCGGGGAAGAATCTCCCCTCACTCCGTCTTCTTCATCGTCCCTTACTTCGAACCAATCGTTCATCCAATCACCATCGGTATCCCAGTTCTTGGGGTTGCTGCCTTCAGCGAGGTGGTCATCGTCAAGGTCGAGGAGATACCAACCATACTCGCGTTCACCCACGTTCCTCACTGGAGGCGTGTTGGGTGAGCCGGCGTAGTAGATGTCCCACGCATCTGTCAGATTTCCAGCCATGAGTATTTCATCGTCCGAGGGATCAACGATAAGGAAGTTGGTATCTTTGTCATCAACGACGTAGCCGTATTGCTCATCGGGACCACCAAACTTGTCCAGTTTGAGGTAGTTCAGCACCAGCTCGTTGGACTGCCCGAGACCGAGAATGGCGGCACGGAACTGCCATCCTTCTTCAACCGGCATACCATCGTGGGTCAGTCCACTCAATCGGACGGCATTTGGAGAGGAATAATCGTTGGTTGTAATGGCGTAGAATTCTTGGAAATTCGTGTAAGATTCGTAGTTGCATCCAGCACCAGAACAATCCCAATTTCCATCCTGATCGGGGTCCTCATTAGCGTCATTGGGGTTTGCAGGGTCAAGTGAGAACCAGGTGAATTCTGTATCGGGACGAGCAAGCGTACCGCCTGAACCGTCTTGAGACAACGGCAAACAAGACGTCGTGTCGGTGTTGCACGCACCGCCCGTCGCCACGTCAATCCAAACAACTCGAATGTCAAGGTAGGAACTGAAATTGTCGTTGTTTTCGTTCCAACCCATCTTGTATTCATACCAGTCGGGAAGCATATCGCCATCGGTGTCGTTGTCACTCGGATTAGAACCGTACTTGAACACTTCTCGGCCGTCAGAATAATTGTAGTCTCGAACGTGAGAGACAACGGCGCCGTTCACGACAGTGGTGAGGTACGTTCGGCTATCTCCGTCGCTGTCGTTCATGTCGGGCCGGGTCTGGTTATCGTATTCCATGAAATTCGTGAATGGAAGGGTTCCAAGACCGTTTTGGATCGAGATGCCGGAGGGCGTGAACACGCGATTTTCCCACGAACCTTGGTCCGCAGGCACGTCAAAACTGGTTCGGTCGTACCATCCATCGTGGTCCCCATCGTAGTTTACGTCCCATGGATTGAGTGGATTGGCAGCCCAGTGGTTTTCGGTGGTCACGTCGTCCATGCCATAGGTGGCGTAGCAGTATTCCCAGCCGTCGGGAATACCGTCGCTGTCGGAATCTGGATGCGTTGGGTCGGAAACACCTCGGAGACTCCTGTTGAAATTCTCGCTTTCTAATTCGTTGATTTTTTCCATTCGTTCAACGGATTCCTGCCCCTTTTCAATGAAGTCTTGGTAGAGCGCTTGTTGAGCCTGAAGTGCCGTGAAGCCGAGTTCTTCCTGATAGGCAGCCATGGCGTCTTCGCCAAAGTCAATGATGCCAAGGTTGGCTGGCACGGTGTTACGTGTCAGGTATTTCCCCCAAGTCCGAGATTCCCATTCACGAAGATTGCTGAACGTTTCGTTCACGTCGATTTCCCCGTCGTTGTTGCAGTCAAAGCTGTCTTGGTCTGAATCGAGGTTTACATCGCCGTCGATGAGTGGGTTGATCGACCAACGGTTTTGGTCCAAGTCCCACGAAGTAAACCAGTACTCGAATCCATCGTACATACCGTCGCCATCGGTGTCGGGGATGGTGGGGTCGGTCATGCCGAGAACAACCTCAATGAAGGCGTTCGGAGGCTCTCCTTGCTGCCAAGCATTGAAATCATTCAGCAACCGCTTTCCTCGGGTTTCTTTCGAAATGAGGATGTTAAACACGCGTTGTGCTTTTTCGGTTGGCTGTTGGAAATCACCATCCACATGAAGCAGCGGTGCATCGCTGGGATGGTCCATACCGTTGTCAGGTTGCTCGGTGGCCAAAGCAAACTCTTGTCGATCGATGAGACCATCTTCGTCTCCGTCAAAGTCGCCATCGCCTGCAACCAACGGATTAAGGGTCCATGTTGCAGCTGATGCGTTCCACGACGTGAACAGCAATTCAACACCGTCCAGCATACCGTCTCCGTCGGTGTCGACGTTGTTCGGGTCGGCGGTCAAGCCCGTGAGGTTGGTTTGATTTTCTGAAAGGAAATCTCCGAACGAAGAAGTGGTTGGTATACCGGGCCATTGCTGAAGAGCAAAGGCCACACCAATGGTGGTCACAAACCACTGCGGCGAAGAACGGTTTGCGTCTGTCTCCGAGAACAACGGTGAGATGACGTTGTATTCCTCCCAATTGGTCATCCCATCGTCATCGGCATCTTCCCAGCGATCGGTGGAATCCAGAGGATTGAGGGTCCAAGCATCGTCAAGCAAATCCCATCGTGCGAACCAAATTTCCCAGCCATCAGGCATGCCGTCATCGTCCGTGTCTGCGTTAAGCGGATCCGCTGCACCCACGCTATAGGTTGAAAGGCCAGCCGTGACCGAGCCAGAGGCCCGGTCAGCAAAGGTGTCATCGGGTGAACCAAAGTCGCCGATGTTGTCAAACAATCGGGTGGTGAAATTACCGGGTAGCGTGATTCCTTCAAGCGTTTGATTGCCGCTGAAAAGGTCTGAGCGAATGTGGTACTCGAGGTAATTCACGAAGGCTTCGTCTTGCGTAAGCACGCCGTCATGATTGACGTCATAACCGTCGCCGTCGGGATTTTCAAACGCATCAGAACCGTTCAATGGATTGACTCCGATGCGGGATGGGTCCCAAGAGCACAGCCCTTTGGATTCCCAGCCATCGGGCAGCGTATCGCCGTCTGAATCGATCAGGTTGGGGTCGGCGACGGCCCAAGCTTCAGCAGCTTCAGAGGTTTCGCCATAGTCTGCCAACAACTCACCGTTGATGCCCATCAAGCGAACAACCGACCATTGGTATTCACAGAGGTTTGGAAGTCCATCGCCGTCAGCGTCCCAGTTGGCATCGTCCGCACGCAGTGGGTCTAAACTCCAGTTGTTTCCTCCGGTGAACGAGTCGCCAATCCAACGCCGGTG
>CEWG01186747.1_pt1 | contig 13467 bp, 10 predicted proteins | sample 361411 | NCBI WGS metagenome assembly CEWG01 (sample SAMEA2622173, study PRJEB7988) | marine metagenome | biome: marine biome (ENVO:00000447); feature: surface water layer (ENVO:00002042); material: "saline water (ENVO:00002010), including plankton (ENVO:xxxxxxxx)" | depth 5 m | reverse complement strand
ATCCATAGATCCGTTGGGTCCGAGAAGCCATCTCGGTCAACGTCGCGACAACCGAGTCGATCAACTCGACTGATCCACCCTGAATCGACTTCTTCGGGTGTTGAATAGGTGCAAATATCGCCTTCAAAGCCCGTCAGATTATCGCCAAAACCATCGCCGTCGCTATCCCGGTGTTGCGAGGGTACGAATGGAAAATCGTCGATTTGAGTCGCCCCGTAGGTTTGGTTATCGCCCCAGCCGTCTTCATCGGTGTCGCGCCATTGAGTGGGATTGAATGGGAAATCATCGATGCGCTGCGCACCGATGGTTTGGTTATCGCCCCAGCCATCTCGATCGGTGTCAAGCCATTGAGTGGGCTCCAGTGGGAAAGCGTCCGAACCGTTGTCAATGGTCCAATTTTCATCACCGTCAGAATAGGTATCTAAATCCGTGTCAACGCAGCCGTAGCGGTCGGAGAACGACGCCCCACGGATGAAGGGGCATGCATCGGGCATGGAAGCATTGTCAACGAACTCCCCAATGCCCCATAGCGACCGCGTGATGTTCTGAGCAGGGTCGGCCCAATTGTCGCCAAATCCGTCCTCATCGGTGTCGTTCCATTGCGAAGCATCGTAGGCAAAGGCATCCCCTTTCCCTGTCGGATGAGCGAACCAAGCCTCGTAGCCGTTCAAGCCGCCGGGGTCCGGATCGGAATATGAATCGCCGTCGGAATCCACACAGCCATAGCGGTCAGAGAAGGAGTATCCACGACTAAACTGACAGTGGTCTCCTTCGTACCCATCGAGGTTGTCACCATATCCGTCGTTGTCGGAATCAAGCCATTGTGATGGTTCGCTTGCGAAGGCATCGGCTCCGTTTTGAACGCCCCATCCGCTGTCGGGGTCAGACCAACCGTCACCGTCAGAGTCCGTGCATCCCGAGCGATCGTTGGTGGACGCACCGACCAGATTGACGCAGTCGTCCTCCGTGTCAACAAATCCATCTTCGTCGGAATCGCGGTTGGTCTTGTCGATCGAAGGCGTGAGCGTGTAATCAAATCCGTCGTTGCACCATGAGTCCTTCCCTTCAACTTTCAAGACGATTTCACCCGCCGTGGAAAGTGTGGTGGAAAGGGTTGACGTGGGTGAACCATCGTCCACGTTTTGTGATACTGAGCCCATTTTGAAGGTACCTTCCCACCCATCATTGATGCACAGCCAATTCGGATTGCTCATGCTTCCAGAAAAGGTGACTTGGACAATATCGCCCATTTTCCCTTGTATCTTCCAAAAATCTCGCTGGTCTTTGGGTGAACACCCGTCATCCGAACAGACGTAACCACTTGATGAAACACCGTCGGTTAGCGTATTGGCGCTGATTTCAGAATCGTCGGCGCTTGCCAGTGGCAAATGGAGCAGGGCGAGGCCGAGGAAAACCACGAGCACGAAGCGACCGGCCATGTTGGCTGATGGGGAAGCCGATTATCAAAAGCACCCCTACGGGGTGGTGAGAACATTACCGAAGTTTTTGCTTGCCAAGCGACTGTCGGAGACAGGATTCGAGATGGTCGTGCTGGAACCTGAATCCGCTGTCCTGCAGGCGTTTTGGAAGCACACGCTGACCGCTGAGAACAAGCGCCTGAGCCAATTCACCAAACATGATTTTGAGCGCAAAACCGGGTGCGGGGGCGAACCAGGGCCGAAGCAGAACCTTGCCCAAGGTCTTCGCAAACTGCTTTTGCGTTACCGGTTCGGGAGCGGTGATGTTGTACGGACCATCGCAAGCATCGTTCATCATCAGATGATAGGTGGCATAGATGTGGTCGTGAAGTGAGATCCACGGGTAGTATTGCCGACCCCCTCCTGCAGGACCACCAGCGCCGAGAAGAGTGGGGAGCATGAGTTGTTGCAAAAGTCCACCCATGGGGGTCGTAACGAGGCCAGTGCGCAACCAAACGGTGCGTATGCCGAGGTCCTGAGCCGGAGCCGCTGCTGCTTCCCATGCTTGGCACATGTCAGCAAGGAAATCGGCGCCAGGGGAGGATGATTCAGTGAGCGATTCGTTCCCTCGATTTCCGTAATAGCCAACCGCAGAGCCGCACATGAAGGTTTTTGGTGGCTGTTCAAGCCCGGCAAAGAGACGAACGAGGTGCTCGGTCGGTACCGTTCGACTGGTTCTGATGCGTTCCTTTCGTTTTGCATTCCATCGTTTATCACCGATGCCCAAACCGGCAAGGTGAATGACGGTGTCAAACCCTTCAAGACTGCCTTCTACGATTTCGCCGGTCCGGTCGTTCCACACCACGGTGGGTTCGTCGGCCACATCTGTGGGAAGGACGCTGCTTGGCCGCAACAGGCGGACGACTTCGTGTCCGGCAGCTTGCAGAAAAGCGCAAAGTTGCATGCCAATCAATCCTGTTGAACCGGACATGAGGACTCTCTGCTTCGGTTGGTCAGCGTATTGAGCGATGCGTCTGATATCTTCTTGGACGCGTTGTGTCCGGTATGCAAACATCTGTTGCATTCGTCCCTTCACGGTAAAGGGGGCCGTCCAAAACGTGAGGGGGTGTAGGGGAAGTTTCCACTGAATGGTGTCGTGGATTTCACTTGATGCGGGACCGGTTGAAACAAATCGATGTTCGTGATCCCACGCTCCAAAGGGGCCTTTTTCCATGACGTCGTTGAACACTTCACCGGGAACCACGCCATAGTGTCTAGCAATCCATGTTGGACGAAGGGGGCCGAGGGTGATCTTGAATCGCGTGGTGGCGTCGTTCACAAGCGCTCCAGCCTTCACCGGCCGAATGCCTTCCCATTCAGGCATGATGCGTCGGAACGCACCCTTGCTGTCATACCACGCCCATACGTCCTCAACCGGTGCATCGTAGGAGGCGATGTGGGAGTAGGTTGGCATGTGAAACACTCACTGGTGAGCAGAATAATACGATGGGCCCGAACCTAGGACGGTTTGTTCGCTTGATTGAGTGTATTTTTCCACGTATCCCTTTGTTTTGAATTTGCGGGCTGTGGAAGCGCTGGTCATGCATCGGACCTTGCCGTAAACGGCCCGCTCGGTCCAACCTCGGTCAAACTTGCCCATCACCCAGCCGATGCCGGTGTAGGAGTTTGGATCTCGACCATCAAGTGCCCATCGGTCATTGAGTGCAATCATCCAGTCCATGGCCGTTTGAGGGTTTGGGGACCATTCCAATATCTTCTTCCCCCACAGCATTCGAAGGTAGTTGTGGATGATGCCTTCTTGACGGAGTTGATTTTGAGCAGCGTTCCACAACGGGTCGTGTGTTGATGCGGACTCCAGTTCTTCAAAGGAGTAGAGGTATGGACGTTCGTCTTGTTCGTGTACGGCCAGCGTGGTCTTGGCCCACTCTGGAAGGGAATCGTACTCCGTGTGGTTTTCAATCATGGCGCAGTGGATGAACCCAATGTCTCGCCAAGTAATGATTTGGTCGAGGAACGCCTCCACAGGTTCGGGCAAACCCCACCAGCCCTGACGTCGCCCATCGTTGGGTGGGTTCACCATGCTGACATCCCAATGATGGTGGGTGAAGATGTCGTGAAGGATGGCGTGAACACTGATGTGACCGTAGTGAAGCCAGGGAGAGAGGCCGCTGGCTCCACGTTCTTGAGGTTGATTGCGCTTTTCGTGATAGGTTTGCAATCGCTCGCCAAAGAACTCTTTCCACCGACGCCGACCTTCAACGTACCCGCCTTTCTTTCCTTTGACCGGATGGACTTCGTGGTCGATGCTGAGGGTTGAGAGGGCTTGTCGTCCAATGTCTCCGCCCTCGGAAACGCGCCACAGGAACTCGTAAGGCGTCATTGGTGTGTTGGTCTGGGCAAAAATTGCTTTGACCACAGCAGGGTCCATCTGAGGAAGCTTTCGTGCATCCTCCAGCGGACGTTGTTTGGGGAATTCATGCATGTGTTCGCGGATGGTCTTGTGGAGGTGCCGTCGCAATGAATAGGCGGTAGAGAAATCTCTTCCTTGGGCTCGCATGGCCATAAAACCGTTCGAATCAACGACGTGAATTTCACACGGCATTACCGTAAGAGCCGTATCCAGGACGTGTTTTGGATAGTAAGTAGGGTAGTCGTCGATAACGCACAAACGAGCGTGTTCCAGCCACCCTTTGAGGAGCCCTGAGGCCTCCCTCCGCTTGGTTTCGACATAGGGGATGTAGGTCACGCCGGATTCGGCAAACGCACTTCGATTATCCACCATACCCTGCAGGACAAACGTCGAAATCCTGTCATTGGCCCAACGGTGCTGAAGTGCTAAGCACTCAATGACAACCAAGGGCAACTCATGTTGCTTGGCGAGGTCCACGGCATGTTGCAGGGCGTGGTTCCACTGCGAGCGTCGTGCAGAGGTCATCCAGTACACAACAACATCGCCTTGAGGATTGGGGATCCCGTGAATGTTCACTCGGCTGCTTGGAATCATGAATTCTCACCCAGACGAATTTGTTCAGTTTTGCTCGTTCTGTAAACGGCGTATGGGTTTGACCGTGAGGTCAAACCGGCAAGATTGGGCATGAGGCTGCGTCTGGTCAATCCATCGATGGCCAGTTGGTGCATGGTTTCTGACACCCACTCAACGGTACCACATTCTGCAAGCGTGAACCACCGGACGGAGGAGATTTCTTCGTTTTGATGTCCCTTCACATCTCCTTCGGCGTGGACATCGTAACACAGGAACACGGCAGGTTTGTCCTTGCGAAGGGCAGTTCGGACACCAGCTAAACCCATCACTTTGCCTGAGTATCCGGTTTCTTCATGGAGTTCCCTCAACGCAGCCGCTTCTGGGCTTTCGCCTTGGTCGACGCGACCTTTCGGCAGACCCCAGCATCCTTGGTGGGCACCAGCGGCCTCTTGGACGAGGAGAATTGTCCCAGTTTGGACGACTCTGGCAGCCACGCCCAAATCGCAAGATAGACTGGCCATTATCCAATATCTGTGCGACCCAGTATATGAAACACGGTTTGCGCCCCTGTAAGAAAAAGACGAGTGTTTATATACAAACTCACGGATTTTTGTAACATGGAAAGCGCTGTTAAACAATACAACGACGAAGCACCCGATGCCGATGCCACCCTGCCTACTGCGTTCGGAGATTTCCGAATTCGAGCGTTCAGGGATCCCAGCGACGGAAAGGAACACGCCATCCTCTACGTTGGGGACGTAAGCCAAGGTTCCCCCCTCGTCCGCGTTCACTCTGAATGCCTAACAGGAGACGCCTTTCACTCCCTTCGCTGTGATTGCGGACCACAACTCCACGCCACGATGAAAGCCATCCAAGAGCGAGGCCACGGCGCCATTGCCTACATGCGTCAAGAAGGCCGCGGGATTGGACTTTATTCTAAGATGCAAGCCTACGCCCTTCAAGATGCCGGCTTGGACACCCTCGATGCCAACTTGGCTCTTGGGCTGCCAGCCGATGCAAGAAAGTATGATTTCGCCGCCGAAATGTTGTACTCCATGGGTATCCAATCCATCGAACTTGTGACCAACAACCCCGACAAACGTGATCAACTCACACAACACGGCATCAAAGTTTCCAACCGTGTGCCCATTATCGTTGGCCAGTGTGCTGAAAACCGCAATTACATGCACACCAAGGGTGCTCGCATGGGCCACATAATACCCACTGAGGTCTGATGATGCGCACAAACATCGTCGGACAAGAAGCCCCTCGTTTCGCACTGGAAAACGAACACGGGGAAACCTTTGACAGCCAAACCCTCGAGGGGACCTGGCGCATCATTTTCTTCTACTCGAGGAACAATTCCCCAACGTGCAAGCGCGGCTGCCTCACGTTCAAGGAACAACACGACCTGTTCGCCTCTGTAGGCTGTTCGATCGTCGGGATTGGACCGGGAACCACGGAGGAGCTCGCTGGGTTCAAGGCCTCGATTGGCGACTTGCCCTTCCCACTGCTTGCCGACCCCGAGAGAGTGGTTGGAAAGCAATTCAATGTCCCTGTCCATTTGGGCCAGTTTCCCGCAAAATCTTCGTTTTTGGTCGGACCGGACAACACCATACGCTACGTGTATGACTGGTTGTTCCGACCCCGTCGCCACGTAGCGCGAATTCTCGCCGATATCTCTCAGGTTCGAGGTGATGCTTGATGTGGGATGAGTTGCTATTGGAAGCCGGTCTGAACGAACGTGAGGTCCGTTCCATCATGATTCTCGGCTCACGTCCGAAGATGAAGGCGTCTGAGTTGGCCAAAGAACTGAACACAACGCGACTGGATGCGTACAACAGCCTCTCCCGCCTTCAAGAAATGGGCATCGTTACGGCAACGGCTGACCGCCCGATGCTGTTTTCAAGCCTGCGCATCAACGAGGCCATGGAACACATCATCCAATCCCGCCGACAACAACTCGACCGTCTGGTGGATGGATTCGATGAACTGTCCAAGGGCATTACCGAAACCGACGCATCCTACGAGAAGCAGCGCAGGGACATTGATGACCCGCGCTTCGCAGTGCTCAAAGAACGAACGCACATCTACAACCGGCTCCAAAAAATGGCAAACGATGCAGAAGAGCGGCTCATTTTGCTCCTTGGTCAATTTGGTATCCTTCACCTCTGTCGAAGCCCCGACGCCTTGGAAGCCGTTAACACGGCCGCTGTTCGTGGTGTTGTGGTTCAAATCATCACCCACCTTGACGGGCGAACCCTGCGTTTCTTCGACAAACTGAACGACAGCATTGACGTCCGCCATTCCGATGAATTGGACTCCCTCGGTTTCGTGCAAGACCAATCAGAAGTCATTCAATACCTCAACATCGAAGACAATCCGGTCGGAAGAGGGAAAGAAGATGCCGCCCTGATCATTGAGTCAGGTCCGTTTTCTCAGGCTCATCTACACTTGATTGACGCTATTTGGGAAGGAGCCGTCCCCCTAGCAACCGCCCGTGCTCGATTCACTGAAAATCAAATCAACGACCCCCTGCGGCTAACCATCGGTGAAGGTTCGTTCCTCAAGAACGTCTCCGTGGCGCTTGGCTTCGACGGGCAGTTGCCCGAAGAGGATACACCCTTTGACCCTGAAGCGTTCTTTGCCGCAGGCCACGAGGTCAACGAAGCTCGGATGCGCCTCACCGAGGGAAAACTGTCCAACTTGAAAGTGCTGGGCATTGATATCTCGCGCATGCTCCGGCAGATTGGAAACCGCGTCGGTCAAGAAATCGCCTTCTCGCTTCGTTCCATTGAAAACGACATTGAATTCCTCGACGAAATGATGGACTGGTGGGAGCACGCCGGACTCGGCCTTCTTCAGTACGACGTTGACCCTCAGTTCCACGTGGTGGTCGGTCTCAATCACCCCCCTGTGGAAGACCCTGATGCGCTGCCGATGTGGGAGATGGATGATGGCATCATCGAAGGTGCGCTCTCGACCAGATTCGCCAAAGAAGCAAACGTGGTCATCCAACGGGTCGAAGGAGGCGGAAGCAAAGATGATTTGTGGCGCTACCTCATTCATCGGCACGAGCTGAACATGATTGAACTCGTTGACTAAACGGGCGGGATCGCATGAAACTCGGGACCTTTATCCGTTTTTTCCGTCAACTTCGAGGAAAAAAACCAGTGAACATTGACGCCATCCAGTCAATGGGACTCTTGGCGGTTAAACTAGGTCAAATCTTCGCCTTACGCCCGGACTTGATCGAACCCGAACGGTGCATTGAGTTGCAACAGCTCTACAGTCGAGCCTCCACGATACCCATGGAAGATTCACAGCAATTGTTGGACCGTTTTGCTCCGGAAGGCTTCATGGACCAGTTCAAAAGCATCGACATGGAACCCTTTGCTGCAGCCAGCATCGGACAGATTCATCGCGCCGAATTAAAGGACGGAAGCAAAGTGGTCATCAAGATCATCAAATCGGACTTTGAAGCCTCTTTCAAGCGAGACGTTCAGCGAATGAAACGGTGGATTCGTATGGGTCTTTTCTTCAACCCACGGCTAAGGAAAGTTGGCAATCCAATCGGCCTATTGGCCCACATCGAGGATTACACGCTTCGGGAACTCAACCTGCTCAACGAAATTGACGGTCGAAACCAGCTCATCGCCCACGCCAAAGCCATCGAAGAACACTTCTCGATGCCGAAACTCAAGTTCCCGAAAATGTGGGATGAATTGTCGAACGAACACATTCTCGTCATGGAAGAAATCACCCATCCAACCCTCGAAGACCATCTCGAGGCAGGCACACTCACGTGGACCGACATGCTGGAGTTATTCAGAATCCACGGTGCCTTCATGTTTGGTTTGGGGACCTTCCACGGCGACCTCCATCCAGGCAATGCGATGATGGACGACCAAGGAAATTTCCTCTTCATTGATACGGGTGCCATATGCAATGCTCCAGAACACGTCCGTAATGCTCTGTTTGGGTTCTTTTACTTCCTCGCCAAGGGCGAACTCAGAAACGCCTTCGATTCCATGCTCACGATGGCCGCCGTACGCCCAACAGGAAAAACCCTTCAAACGTACTACGACTCAATGAACGAACTCTATGCAGGGTTCGTCGGCACGTCAGTCAGCGAGGTTTCACTCACGGAACAGATGATGAAGACCGTCAAAGCTGCAGTGCTTGCAGGGTGCGCATTTGGTGAGGAAGCGTTTCCAATCATACGGTCGCTGATGTACATGGACGGGATGGTGTTGAAGGGACACCCCCACGTTGACCTGATCAGTTCAATGGGCCCGTACCTGGATGAGTTTTCTATCCTCATCGACCCAAACAGCATCATTCAGCGCTCCGACTAAATGTTATTTTTTAGGAATTTTTTAGGACAGAAACCTCCCTTTATATGGTGCAAGCATGAGGCCTAGGTATGAGTGGAACATCTCAACCATCCGTTGCTATCATCGGTGCCGGCCCCGGCGGTCTCGCATCGGCTCTCCTCCTTGCAAAATCTGGCGTGGACGTCACGGTGTTCGAGCGCTCAAGCGCCGTGGGTGGACGCAACAAAGTGTTCGAGCGCGACGGTTTCAAATTTGACCTCGGCCCTACGTTTTTCCATTACCCAGAAGTCATCGAAGACATCTTCAAAGCCATCGGCATGGACGCTCACGAAGAACTCAACCTCCACCGTTTGGACATGAACTACAGGCTCATCTTCGGCCAAGGTGGCGTGCTGGACTGCACGAGCAACTTGGACGAAATGACCGAACGGATTCGAGAACTCTCTGGAGACAGCAACGCCAGTGCGTTCCGCCGCTACGTTGACGACAACCGGGTTAAACTTGCCAAGTCAAAAGCCTGCCTTCAAGAACCGTGGTACGGCCCTACCGATTTGCTCTCTAAGCGAGCGATGCGAGTTGCCGGTGTGCTGCGTCCTCAGCGCTCTGTCGCTGGAGATCTGATGAAACTGTTTGACGATGACCGGCTCATGCTGGCCATGTCGTTCCAAACAAAGTACCTCGGCATGTCGCCTTTCAACTGCCCAAGCCTGTTCACCATGCTTGCTTTCCTCGAATACGAATACGGCATCTTCCACCCCATCGGCGGACTCGGTAGCGTCAGTAAACGAATGGCCAGCATCGCCGAGGATCTAGGCGTGACCTTCAGAATGAACGAAGCCGTCGAATCCGTCATCATGGACGGCAAGACCATCAAAGGTGTGCGTACGAATAACGGTGAATTCTTCGCCGACAAGGTCGTGATGAATGCGGATTTCGCAAAGGGAATGACGGAACTCTTCCCCGACAAGGTGCGCAAGAAGTGGAACAATAAGAAGCTCGAAAACAAAAAATATTCTTGCTCCACCTTCATGATTTACCTTGGAATCGACAAGACCTACGAAGACCTTCCACATCACCAAATCTACGCTTCATCCGACTACGAACAAAACCTCGAAGACATTGAAAAGAACCACAAACTCACCTGGGATGACCCCTCTGTCTATGTCCAAAATGCATGCATCGTGGATCCGAGTCTCGCACCTGAAGGATGCTCCACCGTCTACGCCCTGGTGCCTGTATCTCACATCCACGAGAACATTGACTGGGACAAAGAGAAGGACGCTTACCGCGACCGCATCATCGAGCAAATCGAAACCAAACTTGGATTCGAAGGGCTAAGCGACCACATTGTCACAGAGATGATCATCACGCCCGAGGACTGGGGAGACCATTGCTATCGCGGAGCGGTGTTCAACCTCGCTCACGGCCTCGACCAAATGCTCTGGCGCCGACCAAAAAATCAGTTTGACGAAATCAAGAACCTCTACTTGGTTGGTGGAGGAACTCACCCCGGAAGCGGCCTTCCTGTGATTTACGAATCCGCACGCATCAGCAGTAAACTTCTGCTGGACAGTCTGGGTATTATCCCCGACTGGAACGGTGTGGACACGTGGTTTGAAAGTCGCCGACGGTCAAAACAAGGCCGGGCAGCACTTCGAAAAACACCAAAAGATTCGTCCAGCGGTACTCCAACATCGGCTTGAGGGAGCATCATGGAATCTCGACGTCTTGATGAAGCCTATGCGTTTTGTGAAACCGTATGCAGGAACGCTTCAACGACCTTCTATTCATCGTTTAGCGCTCTCCCTTACAACAAGCGCAGAGCTGTCCACGCCGTCTATGCTCTATGCCGGTGGGTCGACGACATCATTGACGGCGATGAAGAGCCCACCATCCTTGAGACCAAAGCCCTTCGAGAGGCAACTGAAATCCGCCAACAGGCGGTGAGCGAACTCCATGGAGGCGCTACACCGTCGCTTTCACTTGACGAACACCGCCGCCGGATGATGGCCCTGGTGGACATACGAATCAAACTCCACCGAGCCAGTGAACAGGACATCACCGACGCTGACCACCCTATCTTCATCGCTTTACAAGACGTGTTTACTCGTTACCCAATCAAACTCGCTGATTTTGAAACAGTCATCGAGGGCATGGAAGACGACCTCTACCCGGTCCGCATCAAGACATGGGATGAACTGCGCTCATACTGCTACAAAGTCGCCTCCGCCGTTGGTCTCGTGCTGATTGAAATCTATGGATACGAAGACCGAGCAGCACGACTGCACGCCATTGATCTAGGGATTCAAATGCAACTCATCAACGTCCTCCGGGACATCAACGAAGACATGGAGCGAGGCCGAGTGTACTTGCCGCTCGAAGTCTTGGCCTCTCACAACATCAGCCTCGAGATGTTGAGAAACAACAACATCGCTCAAACCTTGGCTTGGAGGGGCTTTGTGGTTGAATACGTCGATGTCATTAAGCGCCATCAAACCTCTGCTAACCACCTCTTCGGCTACCTTGGTGGACGAGCCAGAATCCAACCAGAAATCATGGCGGACGCTTACACGTCGATTCTTCACGAAATTGTGCGTCGCTCAGGAGATGTGTTCACGCAACCCGTCAAACTTTCCGCAGTCCGAAAAGTACTGCTCGGTTTCCGCCTCAGCCTTCGAAAGCTTCGGGCCCGCCTCTTTGCGTGAGTCTCAGTCGATCAGTGGCTCCATGAGCCCGAATTCCGCCAAAAGACTTGGGCCGCTGGCAAGATAGTACACAGCACCCCGGCCATCCCGGGAATCCGAAGCTGTAGCGTTCTCGTTGGTGGCGCAGTCGCCCGTGCACCCATCGGCAAAGGCAACGTAAACACGGCCTTCACGGTCAATGTGAAGGTCATTAAAATCAAGCAGATTGCGGTTTGAACCACCAATGTCTCGGCAATCTCCCGAGTTGAGGCAAATGGAGCCTACCTGAACTGGGTCGTCCGTGACACGGTAGGTGTGGAAAATCGGTTCCTCGTCCAGAGCGTTCAGGCTGTATGTGATGTAGAGGTGGTACGTTGCATTGTTGGGAGCATAATGGGCGTTGCCGTCCCAAGGGTTTCCATCGATGTCCGACTGGTTTAGCATCTCGGCGTTCTCGCTTCCCAGGTAGGTCACAGCAATGCGACCAGGGTCGCCTGCGTCGGTTTGGGGGAAGACGGTTGAGATGACGCCTGCGGGAGAAATTCGAATGCTCTCTTGCTCCCATGTTTCTCCCGAGTCCGTTGAGCGAGACATGTAGATGCCTTCATCGCCGCCCGTCCACACGTGGTAAGCGTTCGAATCGGTGTCGGCGGAGACTTCGGAATTCTTTCGAGGGTTAGGTGTGCCAACATCCTCTCCCATGTAGCGTTCAAACCAGGAAAATCCGTTGTCCTTCGAGACAATGACGGTGGGTGTGGCAACACGGGGTGTGACGTACACGGTGCCGTCGGGGGCCGTGGAAATTGCTCCGTGCAGGCCACCGTTGGTGGTCGCCAAACCGATGATTTGGCCGCCAGCCTCGAAGGTCGCTCCTCCATCAAAACTCGTGAAACAAAAGATACCGGCCAGTTTGTTGTAGCAATAGTAAACAGCGGTTTCATAGAAACTTCCTGTGAACTGACCAAGCGCTCCGTAACCGCTGCTGGTCCACGGCCCACTCGCCAATTTGATGTGGTCGTTGATGGGCGTGGTTCCTGAGTCGTGGGGGTTGCCCAGCCATGTTTCGCCATCGTCATCGCTCCAGCAAATCCACGAAGTCTCAAGTCCAATCATCTGGACACCAAACACCCGATCGGTGATGGGGTCAACCCAACCGTAGGGGTCGCTCGTGGTTGGGGAGCACATAACGGGGTCCTGGGTTTCGTCCCAGGTCAATCCTCCATCGCAGGAACGCATGACCTTTTCCATGGCGATAAAGAAAATGCAGCCACTGGATGTGATCCCGATGCTGGGTTCTTTTCCAGTTTCTCCGACATCGCTGAATTGGAACGTCAGGTTCATTGGTGGCACATTCACATCAGCACCGGTTTTGTCGGTAACAAAGACACGGGGGTTCTCTTGAACCTCAATTTCGGGCTCAGGAACGACGTCCTCCTCACCAAAACATCCTGAGAGGGGGAGGCTAAGAACCATGAATGCCAAAAACAAGGCCTTGTTTCGCATGGCCATCCGACCAGCGCATCAAATAATGATGTTCCGATACGAATCGTTGGTCAGATTTGTCATTTTTCTCCATCGTTGAGAATGTTTCACTCCACAACGAGAGGTGGGGTGTAATGCCACCTACTCCTCGTAAAGCGAGGCGTAGATGCGTTCGTAAGCCTCTGCGTTGTGGTCATAAGTGAACTTGGCGAGCACACGATCGCGACCCTTTCGCATCTGTTCTGTCCGTTCGCCGGGGTGGTCGAGGCAGTGGTTGACGGCACGTGCGAGGTCTTCGTGGTCCCCGCAGGTGAACAAACCACCGACTTCATCATCGATCATCTCAGTCAACGGCGGTTGATCAACGGTCACAACGGGCGTCCCGCTGGCCAGAGCCTCGAGGGGAATCAGTCCTTGACCTTCGTAATACGATGGGTAAATCACAAGGTCTGCCGAGCGGAAGTGAAGGGCCAGTTGCTCAAAACTCATCCCGGGTTGAATATGAACGGCATGGGAAATGCCCAACCGCTTGGCCTGCCGCA
>CEWG01226573.1_pt1 | contig 13483 bp, 11 predicted proteins | sample 361411 | NCBI WGS metagenome assembly CEWG01 (sample SAMEA2622173, study PRJEB7988) | marine metagenome | biome: marine biome (ENVO:00000447); feature: surface water layer (ENVO:00002042); material: "saline water (ENVO:00002010), including plankton (ENVO:xxxxxxxx)" | depth 5 m | reverse complement strand
AAGAATACAAATGGCTATGTTAGCTAATATCGGGGCAGAATTTAGAACCAAAAAAGACGGAATTTTTTATTTTGGTGCTTCCTTGCATCGACCATGGGATGAAGTAGGCAGAATTTATCCTGAATATGATGATTTCAATGAAAGTGCCCCCAGCTTAGATGCGTTTTATATAGAAGTACTCGGTAACTTTGTTACTATCGATTTTAGATACTTCTTTCAAGAGTAATAAAAGCGCCATCAAAAGAGGGCGCTTCTTTTCATAATCCTAAACTTTTCTTGATATTTCCTGCAAGCAAATGCGTTTTTGGATCTTCTAAGCATTCTTTCACTCTACAAAGGAATCCTACAGACTCTCGACCATCAATAATTCGGTGATCGTAAGAAAGAGCGATATACATAATCGGACGGATCTCTACTTTACCATCTACTGCTACCGGACGCTCTACAATATTGTGCATTCCTAAAATAGCCGATTGCGGAGGGTTGATGATGGGCGTAGACAACATAGACCCAAATACACCACCATTAGTAATAGTAAACGTGCCGCCAATCATATCTTCTGGAGTAATTTTTCCATCTCTCGCTTTGATTGCTAAACGCTTCACTTCCGATTCTACCTCTTGAAAGCTCATCATATCTGCATTACGAATTACAGGAACCATCAAACCTTTTGGCGCACTTACCGCAATACTGACATCTACATAATTATGGTACTGAACTTCTTTACCATCAATCATCGCGTTTACATCCGGAAACTCTATTAAAGCAGTAGTAACAGCCTTAGTAAAAAAAGACATAAAACCAAGATTTACTCCATACTTTTCCTTAAATGCTTCTTTGTATTCCTTTCTAATGGAATTGATAGGACTCATGTCTACTTCATTAAAAGTCGTAAGCATTGCGGTATCGTTTTTAACCGATACTAAACGCTGCGCTACCTTTCTGCGAAGCATGGACATTTTCTTACGCTCAATTCCTCTTGGACCATCTGTTTTCACCCCTTCCATCGCCTCAATCACATCTTCTTTCAAAATTTTCCCTCCTTCTCCTGTTCCAGTAACATCTGAAGGAGAAACATCATTTTGCTTGATATATTCTTTAGCTAATGGTGTTGCTTTTGCATCTAAAGAAGCATTACTTTTTGGAGCAGTAACTACTGGCACTGATTCTTCAACATCAACAGCTTTAGCTTTTACCTCACCTTTTATACTAGTGTCAATGATACATACTATATCCCCAACGGCTACTGTCTCTCCTTCTTCCACTACAATTTTAATAATACCACTTGTCTCTGCAGGTAATGCTAAAGTTGCTTTGTCAGAATCTACTTCAGCAATTTCTTGATCTTTTTCTACATATTCCCCATCCTCCACTAACCAAGTGGCAATTTCTACTTCCGAGATTGACTCGCCCGGACTGGGAACTTTCATTTCTAAGAGCATGATCTTTTATTTATAAACTTGTTCTATAATTATTTTTTGTCGTTTAGCAGAACGCTTGCTAGAACCACTAGCAGTTGCTGCACTCTCTCTTCTTGCCACTAACTCAAATGGTAGATGGCGTAAATTTCTCAAAATATGACTCCATGCACCCATATTCTCCGGTTCTTCTTGAGCCCAAATTAGTTGCTCTGGATTATATTTTTCAATAATGAAATTAATTTGTTTTTCAGGCAATGGATATAATTGCTCCATCCTTACTATAGCTACATCATTTCTATTGTTTTCTTCTCGTTCTTGCATTAATTCATAATATAATTTACCACTGCATAACACGAGTTTTTTCACTGATGATGCTTCTATCTTATCATCAATAATTTCTTGGAACCTTCCAGTTGTGAAATCTTGAATAGAAGAAACACATTGTGGATGACGTAGCAAACTTTTTGGTGTAAACACTACTAATGGTTTACGGAAGCTACGCTTTAACTGTCTTCTTAAAACATGGAAGAAATTAGCAGGAGTAGTACAGTTAACCATCTGCATATTGTATTGAGCACACAATTGTAAGTAACGCTCCATTCTTGCACTTGAGTGTTCAGCGCCTTGCCCTTCATAACCATGTGGCAACAACATTACCAAACCATTCATCATTTTCCACTTATCTTCTGCAGCACTAATAAACTGATCAAGCATAATTTGAGCACCATTACTGAAATCACCAAACTGTGCTTCCCAAATGGTTAATGAATTCGGCAGTACCATAGCGTATCCATAATCAAAACCAAGAACCCCATATTCTGAAAGTAAGGAATTGAATGCAGTAAATTTGGCAACATCACTAACATTATTCAGAGGGCATATTTCTTGTTCCGACTCCTCTAATTTCAAAACTGCATGTCGATGCGAGAAGGTTCCTCGCTCAACATCTTGTCCACTAATGCGAACAGGATGTCCTTCTTGCAAAAGTGTTCCATAAGCCAACAACTCTCCCATTGCCCAATCTATTTTATCGGTGTCTTCAAACATCTTTTTACGATCTGACAATAAGCGTTGCGACTTTTTGAAAAGTTGTTTTTTCTCTGTTATGTTGTATAACTTTTTAGCTACAACTAATAAATCCTCTTTGACTACACTTGTTTCTGGAGAAATATCAAAATCTTCCGATTTTGCTTTCTGAAACCCTTTCCATTCTTGCTCCATAAATGGTGTGATGAATGCCTTTTCTACCTCTTTAGATTCATCAAAACGACCTTGAAGCAAAAGCTTAAACTCCGCTTCCATCTCTTTAGCAATGTTTGCTTCTACCACACCTTCACTCATCAATTTCTGATTGTAAATTTCGCGTGGATTTTTATGTTTAGAAATCGTCTTATACAATAAAGGCTGTGTGAATCGTGGTTCATCTCCTTCGTTATGACCATATTTACGGTAACATAACAGATCGATAAATACATCTTTTCCAAACTTCTGACGATACTCTGTTGCAATCTGCATTGCATGAACTACCGCCTCCACATCATCTCCATTTACATGAAAGACTGGTGACAAAGTTACCTTAGCTATATCTGTACAATAAGTACTAGAACGAGCATCTAAATAATTAGTAGTAAAACCAATTTGATTGTTGATAGCCACGTGTATAGTTCCTCCTGTTTTATATCCATCTAACTGCGCCATTTGAACAACTTCATACACTACACCTTGCCCTGCTAAAGCCGCATCTCCATGTATCAAAATTGGGACAAGCTTTTTATTGTTGCCAGAATATTTCTCATCAATTTTTGCTCTAGAAATTCCTTCTACAACTGGGTCTACAGCCTCTAAGTGAGAGGGATTTGGAGAAAGTGATATTTTTACTTTCTTTCCATTATCACAAGCCTGTTCCGATGTGAAACCTAAGTGATATTTTACATCTCCATCAATAAAAGCATCTTCATACTCCTTGCCTTCAAACTCTGTAAAAATATCTTTGTATGTCTTGTTAAAAATATTGGCAAGAACATTCAATCTGCCTCGGTGAGCCATTCCCATCACATATTCCTCAACACCTAAATCTGCTCCTCTTTCAATCAATGCATCAAGTGCAGGAATTAAAGATTCTGCACCTTCCAAAGAGAATCTCTTCTGTCCAACATACTTAGTATGCAAGAAGTTTTCGAAGGCCACAGCTTGGTTTAGTTTGTGTAGAATATGCTTCTTTTGGTCAACATTAAATTTTGGAATGTTATTGTTTTGGTGTAAACGATTTTTAATCCACTCTACCTCTTCTGGTTGACGAATGTACATATACTCTACACCAATTGATTGACAATAAACTTGCTCTAGATGAGTGATGATTTCCTGCAAAGTCGTAGGCCCAATTCCAACCGTAGAGCCGGCCTGAAAAACGGTTTCAAGGTCTGCCTCTTCTAAATCAAAATGTTCAATCGCTAGTGTTGGCGTATATTTTCTACGCTCACGAACCGGGTTAGTCTTTGTGAATAAGTGCCCTCTTTTACGATAGGCATTGATAAGATTAATAACACGAAATTCTTTCTTGAAAGTTTCTGGAACCTCATCCTCCTCAGAGTAAATCTCTTTTGCAAAATCGAAACCTTGAAAAAAGCTACGCCAACCTTCATCTACAGAATCAGGGTTTTTGATGTATTGGTCATACATTATTTCAATCATGTTGGAGTGTACTGCTCCTAGGAAGGAATAATTATCCATTCGTTAATCAAAATTTAATAACAAAATTATTCAAATTTATTGATTCAGAAGTGCTTGCGGACCCCTATTTTATTGCTAAGAAAAATGATGCTTCATCAACTTTCTCTTTGTAGAAGCATAGCAGCAAATTGCTCCAGCCCAGTTTTATCTCCTTCAATTGCTTGTAGGTGATTCATCGCTTGTTGATGATATTCATGCATTAATTCAATAGTTATTCTCTTAATCTCTAAGCTTTCATAAAGTGCTTTTACAGCCTCCACTTTCTGTACTTCATCATATTTTTTAGAGGCAAACCAATGTTGTAATTCATCTTTTTGATTTCCCTCGGCAATTGTTAATGATTGTAGATATAAATAGGTTTTCTTATTTAAAAGAATATCGCCTCCCACCTGCTTTCCAAACTTATTTTGATCTCCAAAAACATCTAGTAAGTCATCTTTAAGCTGAAATGCAACCCCCATGTTTCTACCAAACTCATATAAATGTTGCGCTTGCTCTTCATTGGCTCCTCCTGTTAGAGCACCTATTTTCAATGCTCCTGCTAAAAGAACTGCCGTCTTATACTCAATCATTTTCAAATACTCAGGAATAGTCACATCATCGCGCTCCTCAAAACTCATATCCCATTGTTGTCCTTCACAAACTTCAACAGCTGTTTTACTAAAAATATCTAATGATTTTTTGAGCACCTCGCTCGGCACTTCGGACATGAGTTGATATGCTTGGACTAACATAGTGTCGCCAGAAAGTATAGCTACATTTGGATTCCACTTTTCATGCACGGTCTGCTGACCTCTTCTCAACGGAGCATTATCCATAATATCATCATGTAAAAGGGTGAAATTATGAAAGACTTCTATCCCTAATGCAGGCCTTATGGCAACACTTAGATTTTGATTAAATAATTGATGTGCTAGCAATAATAATATTGGTCGCATGCGCTTACCGCCTAAAGAAAGAACATAATTCATAGGCTCATATAAATCAGCCGGACGCTCTGGATAAGAGATGCCGGCTAATTCTTTTTCAATAATTTCTTGAAGATCTTTTATCGACTTCATTTATTTTTTCAATAATGACATTAAATAATCACCATAGCCACTTTTTAAAAGTGGTTGCGCTAGTCTTTCTAATTGAGCTGTGTCTATAAAACCCATTTTGTAAGCCGCTTCCTCAATACAACCAATTTTGCGACCCTGCCTGTCTTCAATCACCTGTACAAACTGACTGGCTTGCATCAAAGAGTTAAATGTGCCTGTGTCTAACCAAGCGGTTCCTCTACCTAATAGCCTTACTTCTAAATTTCCTCTTTTCAAATACTCTAAGTTAACATCTGTAATCTCATACTCACCTCTTTTAGAAGGCTTGATGTTTTTAGCTATTTCTATCACATCATTATCATAGTAGTACAAACCCGGAATTGCATAATTTGATTTTGGATTTGCAGGCTTTTCTTCTATTGAAAGAGCTGTGAAGTTTTCGTCATACTCTACCACTCCATATCGTTCAGGGTCATTTACGTGATATCCAAAAACAATACCTCCATTAACATCTTTACAAGACTCTAAAACACGTCTTTTCATGTAAAAGATATTATCTCCCAACACTAAGCACACTTTATCGTTTCCAATAAAATCTTCTCCAATTACAAAAGCTTGGGCTAATCCATTAGGGACTTCCTGTACTTTATATTGAAAGTTACAGCCAAACTGAGAGCCATCTCCTAATAGCTTTTCAAACAATGGTAAGTCGTGTGGAGTTGAAATAATAAGTATATTCTTAATTCCTGAAAACATCAGAGTTGACAATGGATAGTAAATCATTGGTTTATCATAAATAGGCATCATCTGCTTACTCATTCCAATTGTAAGCGGATGCAATCTTGTGCCCGAACCTCCAGCTAAAATTATTCCTTTCATTCTTCTTCGTTATTTAGTTTTAGTTCCCCCAAGTTGATATCTTCTTCTTCATCAAACACATTTAACAATGGCTCTCTGAAAGCTTCAATATTGATTGATTTTTCCAATGTTAGCAACAAAGCAGGTAATACTACTAAATTAGACAACATTGCTATCAACAGTGTAATAGATACCAATAAACCTAAAGCTACAGTTCCTCCAAATTGAGAAGCTATAAAGATAAAAAATCCGAAGAAAAGCACGATAGAAGTATAAATCATACTAACACCTGTTTCTTTGATTGCTGCTAATACGGCAGTGCGTATATTGTATTTTCTAGCTTTCAGCTCCTGTCTGTATTTAGCTAAAAAGTGAATCGTATCATCTACCGAAATACCAAAAGCAATACTAAAAACCAAAATGGTTGATGGCTTGATTGCCACTCCAAAATAACCCATAATTGCTGCTGTAAGGAGTAAAGGGATTAAATTTGGGATCAGGGAAACAACCACCATCCTAAAGGAGTTAAACATCCATGCCATGAATATTGAAATAAGAATGACTGCAAGAAATAAACTCACAAATAAGTTGCGAACTAGATATGTAGTTCCTTCTAAAAAAACAACGCTTGTTCCCGTTAAATTAACATCATATTTTTCAGGATCAAAAATCTGATCTATCTGCCCTCTCAACTTTGTTTTGAGGAACTCCATTTCAGAAGTTCCAATATCTGCCAACTGTACACTTACCCTTCCTACCTGCATATCTTCATCAACATAAGTGTTAATCCAATGCTGCTGAGAATTTGAGTTTTTAGCATATGATAAAAGCCAATTTTTTTCCTGCGAATTGGGTATGTCATAATAGGCGACATTACCATTATAAAATGCTTGTTTAGAAAACTTTACAAGATCTAGTAAAGATAAAGAACGGGATAATTCAGGGTAAGTGGCTAATGTATCTTGCAACTGGTTCAATCTTCTTAAGGTTGACAGTTTAGTCATTCCATTTTTCCGGTGTGTATCTATGATAATTTCAAACGGAAGAACGGATGTGAAATGTTCTTCAAAAAACTTAGCATCTTGATATAGGGCTGAAGATTCAGGAATGTCATCTGTGACATTTCCAGTCGTATGTACTTTATAAACACCAACAAGCCCAACAGTCACCAAAAGAATTGTCCAAACATACACTACTGTTCTTCTATGTGTTACCCAAAAAATAAACTGTTTAATTACAGAAAGCATCCACTTTCTTTCTAAGTGTTCGGTGTGTTTATCTTTTGGAGGATTTAAATAGCTGAATATTATAGGAATCAATAATAATGAAAGTAGGAAAACAGCGAAAATATTAACCGAAGCAACCAGTCCAAATTCACTTAAGTCTTTACTAGATGTTAAAATAAATGTTGCAAAACCAGATGCAGTAGTAGCATTGGTTAAAATCGTGACATTCCCTATTTTCTTAATCATTCTAGTTAGTGACTTGGCTTTATTACCATGTCTTCTAATCTCATTATGGTACTTATTGATTAAGAAAATGCAATTAGGAACGCCAATTACAATTAATAATGGTGGTATCAAAGCAGAAAGAATAGTGATTTCATAACCCAAAATTCCCAATGTTCCAAAAGACCAAACCACACCAATCGCTACCACTAGTATAGAAATAAGAACTGGTTTGTAAGACTTGAAAAACATAAAAAGAATGATAGCCGTCACTAACATAGCTAAGAAAATAAACAAGCCAACCTCATTTCTAATTAATTCTGAATTAACAATTCTTAAATAAGGCAACCCTGAATAATGTACATCAATAGCTGTTTTCTCGTAGTACTTTTTACCATATTTAATAATTTTCTCAACAACTTGAACTCTTTCGTCCGATTTCAAAACTTGTTGATCAATCTCTACCAACATTGCAGAGGCATTGGTTGCTTCGTTTAAAAATACTCCTTTGTAAAAAGGAAGATTACGATACGATTGCACCGCTGTATCTAAACCAGTTTGTGTTTGAATAGCACTAAAAACAGGCTTGGTTAAAAATTTCTTGCTTGCTGTTTCTTTAACAAAATTGACTGCATCAGCGACCGAAATCACTTCCATAACACCTTCAATATCACGTATACTGTCTGCGAATTCTTGCCAAGATTGAAAATGATTTAAAATGAAAAAGTCTGCATCTTTCACTCCAATTACCATCACATTATCTCGTTGTCCAAAACGCTCTACAAAATAATCGAAATCAAGCTGGGTGTTAGAAGTTTTAGGAAGCAAACGCGCCATCGAATACGATAGCTTTGCATTTTTCGATTGTTGAACCATGAAAAATGTCATGGCTGCAATCAGCCAAATAAAAACGGCTCTATACCTTAATATAACTCTGGCTACTACCGACCACATGCTGATTAAATTTGCTAGTAAAAATACGGATAATTATAGGAGTAAAAACAAAAAAAGCTCGACTATATAGACGAGCTTAAATGATAGATGTACAATTTTATACCGTCATTATTTCTGTTTCTTTTTTCTCGAAGAATGCATCTACTTTTGATGAAAACTCATTAGTCAAATTTTGCACACTGTTTTCTGCATCTTTAATAATATCTTCCGACAATCCATCAAGCTTCTTCAACTCATCGTTAGCATCCTTTCTAATATTACGAATACTCACTTTCGCATTTTCCGCTTCTGCTTTGGCTTGCCTTACTAAATCACGCCTTCTTTCTTCTGTTACAGAAGGCACATTGATAATGACCATTTCACCGTTATTCATTGGGGTGAAACCTAAGTTTGCATCAATAATTGCTTTCTCTATTATCTCCAACATAGATTTATCCCAAGGCTGCACCGAAATTGTTTTTGCATCTGGAGTATTTATGTTGGACGCTTGATTTAATGGCGTCATTACACCGTAGTAATCAATGCTTACACTATCCAACATTTGTGGTGATGCTTTTCCTGCACGAATCTTTGAAAAGGCTACTTCTAAATGCCCTATTGATTTATTCATAGATTCGCGAGCACTATCCAAAATAAATTCTATTTCTTCCATATTTTTAGCTTTAAAATATTAAAAATTGACAAGTGTTCCGATTTTATTACCTACTAATGCTTTCAGTAAATTTCCTTTTTGATTGATGTCGAACACCACGATAGGCAGCTTATTTTCTTCACAAAGAGTGAAGGCTGTCATATCCATTACTTTTAGTTTTTTCTCGTAAACCTCTTTGAATGTAATGGTGTCAAATTTAATTGCCGATTGGTCTTTTTCAGGGTCAGCAGTGTAAATTCCATCTACTCTTGTTCCTTTAAAAATTGCATCCGCCTCCATCTCAATAGCTCGTAATGTAGCAGCTGTATCTGTGGTAAAATATGGATTTCCTGTACCTCCACCAAAAATAACTACTCTACCTTTTTGCATATGTCGCATCGCTCTTCTCCTAATATATGGCTCAGCTACTTGCTCCATTTTAATAGCTGTTAGTAGGCGTGTTTTCACATCTGCTTTTTCTAAAGCTGATTGCAGGGCCATTCCGTTAATGATGGTTGCTAACATACCCATATAATCGCCCTGAACTCTATCTAGCCCCTCTCCTTCTACTTGAACACCTCTAAAGATGTTTCCTCCACCAATTACAACGGCAACTTCAGCTCCAGCATCTACTGCCGACTTGATTTCTTCTGCATAAGTGGTTAGCTTTTCTGTATCGATACCAAATTGCTTATCACCCATCAAAGCTTCACCGCTCAATTTTAAAAGTATTCTATTATATTTCATATGTCTTGAAAATCGTTTCAAAGATAGAAAAATAGCAATATCCTTTCTTGTTGATGTTTCGGCTTTTTACACACAAAAAAACCACCCTAAAAAAGAGTGGTTTTTCTTAATCTATCAAATCAGATTATCCTAAAGCTACACGCTTAAATCCGATAACTTCTACATCACCGTAGCTACTTACATAGTCGGCTACTGTTTTCTTCTCATCTTTAATGAATTTTTGATCCAACAAACACTGTTCTTGATCAAGTGTAGTGTTATCAGAAATAAAACGCTCCATTTTTCCAGGAAGAATTCTATGCCAGATTTGCTCTGGCTTACCTTCTGCTTTTAATTCTGCTTTTGCTTCTTCTTCAGCAGTAGCTAAAACTGAATCCGTTAACTGTGCCATTGAGATGTACTGAGGAACATTTTTTAATGTTTTTCCTAAACGACCTAACTCAATATTTTCTTTTTCGATAACCGCAATTCTTGCTTCTGTTTCAGAGGCAACAAATGCTGGGTCAAAATCTTTGTAAGATAAAGTTGTGGCTCCCATAGAAGCTACCTGCATTGCTAAATCTTTCGTTAATTCATCTGCTTTATCTACAGTATTATTCAAACCAACGATTGTTGCAATTTTTCCTCCATGAATGTAAGAGCCAACGTATGGTGCTTCTATTCTTTCGAAAGCAGAAATATCTAATTTCTCTCCAATCACACCTGTTTGCTCTGTCAACTTCTCAGCTACTGTCATTCCTCCGAAATCAGCAGCCATAAAGGAATCTTTATCTGTGTGTTTTACTGCGATATCAGCAAACTGATTAGCTAAAGATTTGAAAGAATCATTTTTAGCAACAAAATCTGTTTCACACGCTAATACGATTGCTACACCTACAGTTTTTTCTTTATTGATTTTAGCAATAGCTACACCTTCTGTTGCATCCCTATCTGCACGTTTTGCAGCAATTTTTTGCCCTTTCTTTCTTAATATTGCAATTGCTTCATCGAAGTTTCCTTCTGCTTCGACTAAGGCCTTTTTGCAATCCATCATTCCGGCACCGGTTTGTTTTCGTAGCTTGTTTACATCAGCAGCAGTTACATTTGCCATTTCGGTAATATTTTTATCTATTAATGGTTATTTTTTTTCTACTGGAGCTTCTTCTTTCTTCTCCTCTTTTTTAGCCGCAGCAGCCGCTTCTTTTTCTGCACCTCTTTCAGCTAAGCCTTCTTGGATAGAGTCACACACCAATCCAATAATTTTTTCGATTGAACGCGTAGCGTCATCATTCGCTGGAATTGGGAAATCTACTAATGAAGGATCTGAGTTTGTGTCAACGATAGCGAAAGTAGGAATACCTAATTTTTTTGCTTCCGATACTGCAATGTTCTCACGGTGAATATCAACGATGAACAATGCAGCTGGAAGACGATTCATAGAAGCGATACTTCCTAAATTCTTCTCTAATTTTGCTCTTGTTCTTGATATTTGTAGACGCTCACGCTTAGATAATGTATCAATCGTTCCGTCCGCGTTCATTTTATCGATAGCGTTCATCTTCTTGATCGCTTTACGGATAGTAGCAAAATTGGTTAACAAACCACCTGACCAACGCTCAGTAATATAGGGCATGTTTGCCTTGGCTGCGTTAGTAGATACGGCATCTTTCGCTTGCTTCTTAGTGGCTACGAACATTACCTTACGACCTGATTTTGCAATATGCTTTAGTGCTGCACAAGCATCCTCTACTTTGGCTACTGTTTTATTTAAGTCGATAACATGGATTCCGTTTTTCTCCATAAAGATGTAAGGAGCCATTTTGGGATTCCACTTTCTTGTAAGGTGACCAAAATGTACACCTGCCTCTAAAAGGTCTTTGAAGTTTGTCTTTGACATTTTATAAATTGTTTACATTCATTAAAAGCAATTGCTGAGTAGCGCGTTTATACGTAGTCTCAGCAATTTCGATACTAAACAATATCCTGAGATATTAACGTTTGCTGAACTGGAATTTCTTACGAGCTTTCTTCTGTCCTGGTTTTTTACGTTCAACCATTCTAGGATCACGCGTCATCAATCCTTCAGCCTTTAAAGCTGGACGGTTGTCCTCGCTCACTTCGCAAAGTGCACGAGCAATTGCCAAACGAACTGCTTCTACTTGACCTGTAATACCACCTCCGCTTACATTTACTTTTACATCGTACTGTCCTTCTGCGTCTACTAATCCAAATGGTTGATTTAGTTTATACATTAATGTACCTGTAGTGAAGTAATCTTTTGCTTCACGGTCATTTACTGTGATATTTCCTTTACCCTTACTCATATAAATACGAGCAACAGCTGTTTTTCTTCTACCAATGGTGTGAATTGTATCCATCGTTATATGTTGATTTTAACTACTTTTGGTTTCTGTGCTTCGTGCCCATGATCAACCCCTGCATACACATGCAAGTTTTTAAAGATTGTACGACCTAATTTATTCTTTGGCAACATTCCTTTAACAGCTTGATTTACCAAAGAAGTTTGATCTCTATCAAAAAGTTCTTGAGGCGAAATACGCTTCTGACCGCCTGGGTAACCTGTGTGCTTAAAATGCTCTCTATCTGTCCACTTCTGTCCAGTTAAAATAATCTTATCTGCGTTGATTACCACTACATAATCACCACAATCTGCATGTGGTGTAAAATTAGTCTTGTGCTTACCTCTCAACATCTTAGCAACTTCCGATGCTAAACGTCCCAAAACCATCCCTTCAGCATCTACTAAAACCCACTGTTTGTCTGCAGTTGCTTTATTGGCCGAAACCGTTTTGTAGCTCAATGTATCCACTTTCTCTCTTATTTTTTAATTCATTACCCTATCAAACACTATATTTAAAAGGGGTGGCAAAAGTAGAAATAATTTTTAATTACAACAAAAATTATCAATCATAATTAGTTAATAATTTTTAACTCTTTTCCAACCTTAGTAAATGCGGCTATTGCTTTATCTAAATGTTCACGCTCGTGTGCCGCTGAAATTTGTACGCGAATTCTTGCTTTTTCCTTTGGAACTACAGGAAAAAAGAAGCCTATTACATAAATACCTTCCTCCAATAATTTATCTGACATAACTTGCGATAATTTCGCATCATAAAGCATTACAGGAACTATGGCGTGAACTCCTGCTTTAATGTCAAATCCTGCTTCCGTCATTTTAGCACGAAAATATTTAGTGTTCTCTTCGAGCTTATCGCGAAGCTCAGTTGTTTCGCTTAACAGATCGACAACCTGAATGGCTGCACCTACTATAGAAGGTGCTAAAGAATTAGAAAATAAGTATGGGCGAGAGCGTTGGCGCAACATGTCGATAATTTCTTTCTTTCCAGATGTAAAACCTCCCATAGCGCCACCTAGAGCTTTTCCTAAAGTGCCGGTAATAATATCAACACGGCCCATTACTCCGCAGTATTCATGTGTCCCTCTTCCAGTTTTACCAACAAAACCTGTAGAGTGACAATCATCCACCATAACTAAAGCATCATACTTCTCGGCTAAGTCGCAAATCTTATCTAATTGTGCTATATACCCATCCATTGAAAAGACGCCATCCGTAACAATAATTCGGTTACGCTGTGCTTGTGCTTCAATCAATTTAACCTCTAAATCGACCATGTCGTTATTATTATATCGATA